>Ga0207037_10026_pt1 | contig 48809 bp, 44 predicted proteins | sample Alteio_BWMinCont_75_FD_153268 | JGI IMG/M metagenome (GOLD analysis project Ga0207037, IMG submission 153268) | Enriched cells from forest soil in Barre Woods Harvard Forest LTER site, Petersham, Massachusetts, United States -... | ecosystem: Environmental > Terrestrial > Soil > Temperate forest >... | reverse complement strand
ATAGCGGATTATGGAATTGTGGGCGATGCATTCCAGGTAGTGCCTAAACTTATTGAGGCGGCGAAGCAATTAAAATCATCTCATTAATATTTAAAATTGGTAACTTTGCATAACGCAAACAAATCAAGCCTGGCTAGTTGGATATGAAAAAAATACCCTTGGATATTGTAGGACTATCCTACAGCCAAACACAGTCGGGCGCATACGCCTTACTACTTAATGAATCGAAAGGAAAACGCAGGCTACCTATTATCATAGGTGGGTTCGAGGCGCAGGCTATTGCTATTGAGATGGAAAACATGAAGCCCAGCCGGCCTTTGACACACGATTTGTTTAAGAATTTTGCTGAAACGTTCGAAATAAAATTGAAAGAGGTTATTATTTATAATCTCGTAGAGGGCATTTTTTACGCTAAACTTATTTGCGCTCGTGATAATAATGAAGTGGAAATAGACGCCCGTACTTCCGATGCAATTGCGTTGGCCGTACGTTTCAACTGCCCCGTATATACCTATGAGTTTATCCTTAATTCAGCAGGTATTATTATGGATGATGATTTGACAAAGGAAAGTAACTCCACAAAGGAAACCAAAGTGGAAAAGACAGTTGAAAAACAAGAAGATGATTTCCGTAAAAAAACAGCAGAAGAGTTGAAAGACTTACTGCAAAATGCTCTCGATAAGGAAGATTATGAAAGAGCATCACGAATAAGGGATGAAATAAATGCCCGTCGTAAATCCTGAAAAAGATTCAATTAGAGCAATTTATTGGTTATATTCCCGTTTTTAGGAGAAATCATAGTACAAAAAACAGTTTGCCATTGAAAAGTCCATATTTGTATAGTCATAGCTATCTACCCACATTTTTATTGCTGTTCTGTTCATTATTTTTTTTCCAGTGCAAAAAGGAAATGACCACTACCAGCTCTTCAGCCAAACTTTCCTTTTCCTCTAACTTGGTATTTTTTGATACAGTATTTGTTTCGCAAGGGTCTTCAGTCCGGATATTTGTAGTGCATAATAATAATAACCAGGCAGTGGTTACTTCCATAAAACTGCAAGGCTCTTATACTTCACCTTTTCAAATAAATGTGGATGGAGTAAAGGGTACAAGCTTTAATAACGTTAAAATACCTGCTAATGATAGTATTTACGTATTTACACAAGTAAATGTAGATCCGCTAAACATAAATAACCCCAGTTTAATTAGAGACTCGCTTGTATTTACCACCAATGGCAATATACAATGGGTAGACTTGGCGGTTTTTGGCTGGAATGCTTATTATTACTATCCAAATATATTTCCTGCTACCGGGCCTGCTTATTCTCAAATAAATGCAACCGATTCAGTTTGGAAGAGCGACAAACCTCATGTTATTTTCGGATATCTTCGTGTTCCTCCTGGGCATACACTAAGCATTGATGCCGGAACCGGTATTTATATGCACGATAGCGCCGTAATATTGGTTGATAGTGCAGCTACTTTAAATATTAGTGGAAGCTATACGAACACTGTAACTATTCAAGGAGACAGGTTAGAACCATCTTACAAGAATTTCCCAGGACAGTGGAATGAAATCCTACTATATAAAAGCGGGAACTGTCATATAAGCTGGGCAGTTATACAAAATGGTTCAACAGGTATACAGGTGGATACTATAGAACCGGGCAATACTAAGCTAGCGCTTACTATGGATCATACAATTATTAAGGGCATGAGCGGATATGGCCTCTTGGGGGTAGGAGCGCCTATAACCGCTAATAATTCTGTGATTGCAGATTGTCAAAGCTGCTGTGTTGGATTATTTTATGGGGGAACTTATTCATTTTATCAATGCACGTTTGCCGATTATTGGTCCTACAGTTCAAGAAGCACCCCGCTTTTATATCTGAATAACCACTATCAGACCGCTTCGGGACAAAATGTGTACCGGCCTATGTATAAAGCATTTTTCGGAAACTGCATTATTTATGGTACACTGACTGATGAGATAAAATTCGATTCAATAACCAATAGCCAGGATTCTATGAGTTATGATTTTGAAAATTGTTTGCTGAAAACAACACAAAGCTTTACTACTAAACGTGCTCAGAATATCATTGCTAATCGAGATCCTTTATTCAATAATACTGCTGCTGACAACTATGTGCTAAATACAGGTTCTCCAGCTAAGAATGCCGGTGACCCCAACATTTCAGCCATGTATTCTAATCCCACTTCATTGGATGGTACAACTTGGCCAAATAACCCACCTACCAATGTACCAAATATAGGTGCATATTATCAGTAACCACCAAAACAAATTACCCCGTGCATAGCACAGGGTAATAAAGAATATTCAATAAATAAATTAACGTTTAGGAAACTGGAGGTTGTTCCTGCTGTGGTTGTGATTTCTCTTTATACATAATGGCAACTCCAATACCAACATAACCAAGCATCAAAATAATAGGCGCTGTAACCATGCGTTGGGTAGAGAACAATTCATAGCTGAATTGATTGGGGTCTTTTGAACCTCCGCCTGCCAACAGCATAAATCCGATTATGATAAGCACAATGCTACCGATAAGAATCATATAATTCTTACGCTCAAATGAAAATTGCATACGCGGCTTTTTATCCACTACTGTTTTTAACGGTTTCTTTGCCGGTATAGGAGGCCTTTTTACTTCAGTTGCCATATTATATTGATATTAACAGTTACCCATTGGCATATAACGTTCGCAAACAGAATCAAGCACGGCGTTTTGAGCTTTCAGGCTTTCTTCTGCGCTATTCAATGCTACAGTTTCTTGATTCGTATTAAATTCAGCCATCATGGCTTGCCATACTTTCACGTGTTCAATGTCGGCTGTTTCGTGTTCGAAGAAATATTCTAATGTTGAAGCATCGGAAATACCATAGAATTTCTTCAGACCATCAAGTTTAGAAACACTTATTTTCGGAATGTCTGCTTCATAAGCATACATAGCAGCAGTGCCTTCAGTGGTGTTTTCCATAAGACTTAACATACGGTTTACTGCATTAATAGTATTATCGGAAGGAGCATATTCGTGCAATTCTTGTTTAGAGATACCCATGCCTTTGGCAAAGTTTTCCCATAAACGAATGTGCGATTTTTCTTCTTCCAGGTTCATTTTTACATCTTCGGTAGGATTCGCGATATAAATTTTTTCAACCATTTCAGGAACAGCTTTCACCAGGTGAAAGTATTCTTTTACATATCCGCATAAAGCATGTTTGTTTAATGTACCGGCAGACCATTGTTGATAGAATGGGTGCTTTAATAAACTGTAGTGTTCCAGTTTCTTATCTAATTCTGCTTGAAAAGTATTCATGGGTTTAGTAATTATGGTTTAGATTGCAAATGTATAAAAAAAACCTATTGTCGCCAGCAAATCTAAATTGTACTTTCGCGCCTCTGTTAAACAATGTTAAGTGCTTATGTTGAAGCCTATAGCAATCCTATTTAGTATTTGTATTTTAGCATCTTGTACCCCATGGAGAAGTTTTGATAAAGAAACGCATCCACAGGTGCCTGATTATGGCGATACAACAGCATGGGCTTGTCTTCCAACACACCATAATGCATCAGATACGGTGCCGCCAAATTCAGGCGAAAGAGATATGCAGGCTACTGCCGCTGTAGATGTATTTTACATTTATCCCACACTTGATTTTAGTGGGGCTAATTGGAATGCTGATATTCATGACAGAAAACTTAATAAACGAATAGAAGAAACTGCTATACGGGTGCAATCTGGGGCCTTTAATGGTTCTTGCAAAGTATATGCGCCCCGCTATAGACAAGGCACTCTGGCTTGTTTTTATGATAAGGGTGGAAACGGCAAAAAGGCATTGGATTTGGCATACCAGGACATCCGCGCAGCATTTCAATATTATATAAAACATTATAATAAAGGATGTCCCTTTATCATTGCCAGTCATAGCCAGGGAACGCTGTTAGCTTATCAACTTTTGCAGGAGTGTGTAGATACTACAGCCTTGCGCAAGCAATTAGTGGCCGCCTATTTAATAGGTTATCATATTGAGCCGGGATATTTCAAAAATCTGAAACCCTCTGATTCTGCTACTCAAACCGGTGGCTATATTACTTGGAATACGGTAGAAATGGGAGGGGAGAATAGCTCTTTAGCCCGGTTCTTCTCTGGTGTATGCGTTAATCCGCTTACTTGGAAACGGGATACAGGACTTGTAAGCGCAGCGAATAATTTAGGAAGCGTAAATTTTACGTTTAAGAAAATAGATATGCACGAAGTAGGCACTGCTATACGAAAAGGGGTTCTTACCGTAACGCCTCCGGTAGATAAAGGATACAAAACATTTCGTACCGGATGTCATATATACGACTACAACTTTTTTTATATGAATATCCGCCAAAATGTGGAGCAACGTGTAAAGGCATATTTAAGCTCCCATTAAAGTGGCATTTTTTCTACCTTCGCACCTTTAAAATTAAATTCAAGCAAGAATGAAGAAGGCATATATATTCCCCGGACAAGGCTCACAATTCAAAGGCATGGGAAAAGATCTGTATGAAAGCTATGCAAACGCAAAAGAATTATTTGAAAAAGGGAACTCTATTCTCGGTTTTCGTATCACTGATATTATGTTTGAAGGCACTGATGAAGATTTGAAACAAACCAGGGTTACACAACCTGCAATCTTTCTACATTCTGTAGTGTTAGCTTCTCTATTAGGCGATAATTTTAAGCCGGATATGACAGCAGGGCATTCATTGGGCGAATTTTCTGCGCTTACAACTGCGAAAGCTATAAGTATTGAAGATGGTTTAACACTGGTATACAAACGGGCCATGGCTATGCAAAAGGCATGTGAGGCTACACCATCAACCATGGCAGCAGTGCTTGGCTTGGAAGACGCTAAAGTAGAAGAAATATGCGCATCTATAAAGGATGATATTGTAGTGGCAGCTAATTATAACTGTCCCGGACAATTGGTTATTTCGGGCACCGTGCCCGGTGTTACGAGAGCCTGTGAATTGCTTAAAGCAGCAGGAGCAAAGCGTGCATTGATTCTTCCGGTAGGTGGGGCATTCCATTCTCCACTTATGGAACCTGCAAGAGTAGAGCTTTCCAGGGCTATTGAATCAACACTTTTTAATAAACCCATTTGTCCTGTTTACCAGAATGTAAATGCTTCGCCTGAAATGGAACCAGAAAATATAAAACTTAATTTAATAGCCCAGCTTACTGCACCAGTACGCTGGACGCAAACTATACAACGCATGACCGCTGATGGAGCGACACAGTACTATGAAGTAGGACCCGGAAAAGTACTTCAAGGATTAGTAAAAAAGATTTCTCCGGATGTAGAAGCTATAAGCGCCCAATTATGAAAAGAAGTGCAATTACAATACTTGTTATCTGGTTGAGCGTAATTTCGGCTCACGCCCAGTTTTTTAATGCAATCGGAATTGCCGCGGGGCAAAGCTTTTCCAAGGAACAGTGGAGCACCGAACAATGGCAAACACAGGAAAAATACCTGGAAGGACTTAATATTGCTGTATTTGCCGACTTTTTTGATAACCCCAATTTTCAATGGAGGTCTGAGATAATGTATAACCGGTTAGGGACAAAAGAGTATGTCCAAACAGTGCAGTACGTTAATAAGACTGACTATCTCTCTTTTAATAATTACTTTAAATGCAGTCTCCCGCTTTTTAGCTGGACTCCGTATCTGCTTATTGGCCCCAGATTGGAAGATTTAAATGACAGGGTTGCGGGGATATTTCCAGATGCCATAGCAGGAATGAAAAGCCTTCATCTATCGGCTGCTGTGGGTATAGGCATTGAAAAAGTTACCTTCGGCACCCTTAAACCATTCCTTGAAGTATTTTATAACCGCGACATTACTCCTTCATTCAATGGAGAAGTCATCTCCAATTCACCCAATTTAATGCCCGGCCCCACAATAGCAGAAAAAATAATGACTCAAGACGTTGAGTGGAGGGTTGGATTGAAACTCCCGTTGCAAAGAAAAACGAAGTGCCCGCATGTTGATAATTCAGCAGGGAATCCTGCCGGGGCAAAGTGATTAGGTTTTTACTACTTCTGCTAACCCAGAAATAATTTTTTCTGTCGCTCCTTTTCCGCTAGATATATAAGATGTGCCGGAATCTCCACAGGTTTTCCGATAGTCTGAATCAGTTAAAAGCTTTGTGATGATTGTAGCTAACTCTTCTGCTGTAGAAATTAAAAATCCTCCACCTCGTTTTAGCAGTTCCTCAGCTTCGATAAACTTTTGATGATTAGGTCCGAATACTACAGGGATCCCATAAACAGATGCTTCCGTAAGATTATGGATACCCCTACCAAATCCGCCACCTACATAGGCTACATCTCCATATCTATATAAATAAGATAGCAATCCAATTTTATCTATAATCAGTATGTTCGCATTGTTACCTCCTGTCGCCTGAGAATATCGTATGGAATCTGGATATTTATTTTGAATGTTTTTAATCCGACCTTCACTTACATCATGCGGGGCAACAAGCAGTTTTATTTTTTGTCCGGATTGAACCAATTTTTCAAATATCGGAAAAATGAGTTTTTCATCTTCTTCCCAGGTGCTACCTGCTATCCATAGTTGTGAGTCATCCTTAAAGTTTTCGACTGTAGTATCTGAAAAAGATTGCTGGGATATATTGATAACCCTATCAAAGCGGGTATCCCCACACACTATCACATTATTTATCCCTATGCTTTTTAGCAATGCCTCTGAATTTATGTCCTGCACAAAAAGAGTATTGTAAAAGTGTAGCGATTTTCTAAACCATGCACCTGTACTTTTGAAGAAATACTGGTCGTCCCTAAATTTTGCAGAGATAAGAAAAGAGGGGATTCTTCTATTATGAAGTTCATTTAAATAATTAAACCAAAACTCATACTTCACAAAAATGGCTATGGCTGGCCCTACTGTTTCAATAAACCGCTTGGCATTGGTGGGCGTATCAAGGGGTAGATAAAAAACATAGTCTGCTTCTTTATAGTCTTTGCGCACTTCATATCCCGAAGGGGAGAAAAAAGTAAGAAGTATTTTATAATGTGGAAACTTCTTGCGGAAGGTTTCAATTACAGGCCTCCCTTGCTCAAATTCTCCTAATGAAGCGCAGTGAAACCAAGCAATTGGCGAGGTAGAAGTATCAATAGCTTGCTGTAAATTTGAAAAAATATTCTTTCTGCCCATTCTCCATTTAGCCGCCTTTGCATTAAAAGAGCTCGCAAGGAAAATAGAGAATCCATACAGCCGGATACCTATGTTATAAAGAATTCTCATTGAGGGGAATTAATCCATATTTTGTATGAGGAAGGTAAATCAGTTAACTCAGGCTTTTTATCAAATATGCCATAAATGGCCGAGCCGCTTCCTGTCATAGATGCATATAAAGCGCCTTGTTGATATAGTAAGTTTTTCAGTTCAGCCAAAGAGGGATTAGCTTTGAAAATAGGCTCTTCAAAATCATTTGTAATAGTTTCCTTCCAGTTATCTATTGGAGCTTGTATTAAATCGCTTAGGCTACTTTGTCTCTTATGTGACTCAATAATACTGTACGCATTCTTTGTATCTATATGTATTTGCGGATATACAATAGCAATGTAGTAACTATTTAAATCAAGCTTGATAGGGTTACTGATATTCCCGGTTTCGGTAACCAATGCAGGTTTATTTTCGATAAAGAATGTGCAATCGCTTCCAATTTGCGATGCATAAGCCTTCAATTCTTTCTTGCTTATATTTAGCAGAAACAAGTTATTAAGCAAGTTCAGAAAAAAAGCGGCATCTGCTGACCCGCCGCCTAATCCAGCTCCCATTGGAATACATTTAAGAAGCCAGAGATGAAGCGAAGGAAGTTTATGTTTTATACCTAATAAATTATATGCTTTAACACAAAGATTACTCTCAGGCGAACCTTGTATTGGGATTCCAAATGTAGATATGTTGATAATTCCATTTCCTTCTTCTTGTATTGCTTCAATGGCATCACACCACTTTACCGGATAGAAAATGCTTTCAATGTTATGGTAACCATCGGTGCGTTTTTCAAGTACATTGAGCCCAATATTTATTTTAGCATTTGGAAAAGAAATCATATTAGGTACTTATGATTGTTTGAGTTTTCGTTTCCGTACTATTTCTTTGTTAATACACTTAATGAGCATAGGGCCCTCATAAATAAAACCCGTATAGAGTTCAATCAAGCAGGCACCAGCATCTAGCTTTTCCATAGCATCTTCTACTGAATGTATTCCCCCCGAGGCTATGATGGGGAATACTCCTCCCGATTTACTGGAAAGATATTTTACCACTTCGGTAGAACGTTTTAAAACAGGCTTACCGCTTAATCCTCCATTTCCAAATGGAGTGGTATCTGTTTTCAATCCTTCTCTTGAGATGGTTGTATTGGTAGCTATAACACCGCTAATTTTACAATTTTTAACAATATCTACTATATCATCTAACTGCTCGTTGGTAAGGTCTGGCGCTATTTTCAGGAATATAGGTTTGGTGCGAGGGTGTTGTTCATTTTTCTGCTGCAACCCTGAAAGTAGATTAGTTAAGGGTTCTTTTTCCTGTAAACTCCGCAACCCCGGAGTATTAGGCGAACTTACATTCACTACAAAATAGTCTACATGCTCAAATAGCGCATCAAAGCATGTATTATAATCACGAAAGGCATCTTCATTAGCTACTTCTTTGTTTTTTCCGATATTTCCACCAATAATTAAACCCTGCTTCCGGTCTTTTAATCTTTCAGCAACTTTTTCTATACCGTCGTTATTAAAACCCATGTGGTTAATTAAAGCGTTGTCTTTGGATAAACGGAATAAGCGAGGTTTGGGATTTCCGGGTTGGGGGAGGGGAGTAACCGTTCCAATTTCAACAAAACCAAATCCGAGGTTACCCATCTCTTTATACATGATGGCATTTTTATCAAACCCTGCCGCAAGCCCAACAGGATTAGGAAATTTAATACCTGCGACTGCCGTTTCAAGAGTGAGATTATTCACGCAAAAGCTTTTCCTGATAATCCAATTGACAAAAGGTATGCCCGAACCTATTTTAAGTAGGGTAGCTACAATACGGTGACTTGCCTCTGGGGAGAATAAGAATAATATAGGTCTGATAATAGCTTTATACATCGTTATTATATAAATATTTGGGTAGGATATTCAATATGTGTAAGATATAATCCGCAAGCGGCAACAGATGCTCCGGCACGTGAACGATTCTTACTTTCAATTATGTTGCAAAAATCATCTTCTGAATATTTTCCATTGCCTACATTCAGCATGGTGCCCACTATGGCACGTACCATATTGCGAAGAAAACGGTCGGCCGTAATAGTAAAAGATAATTTATCGCCCTGCATTTCCCAATTGGCTGATTTGATAATACAATAATCGGTTTTATTATTGGAATGTGTCTTCCGGAAACTGGAAAATTCCTTGTATTGTTTCAGCATTCCGCAGACTCTATTCATTTTATCAACGTCCAGTGGATAGGGAAAGAATAAGGTATTATTATAAAGAAAAGGATTCTTTTGGAGCGAAATATCGTAGCGGTAAGTTCTTGAAACAGCATCGAAACGGGCATGGGCATCGGGCTTTACGCTCAATATATCCTGGAATGCCATACTAAATGGAGTTACAGAATTTAATTTGTGGAGCCATTTTCTTTTTTCTTCTGAAAGTGTTTCGATAGGTGAATCAAAATGAGCAAAGAACATTTCTGCATGCACTCCTGTATCTGTTCGCCCGGCACCCATTAGCTTAACAGGATGATTAAGGACCTTTGCAATGGCAGTATTACATATCTCCTGCACGGTATCAGGGGAATTGCTTTGCTCCTGCCATCCGTGATAGTCAGTTCCCTTAAATGAAAGCTGCAGAAAATAGCGCATGACACAAAAGTACGTTTTATGTACATAAGCATTGCACAATATGAACGGTAAATTATAAGCCGTTCTATGCATTTATTGGTCTTGTTTTCAGGAATTAGTGCTATATTCGTGCTTCATTTGCACTGGTATTTAATGAAGAAGATTTTTATAATAATTGTAGCATTTTTAGGTTGTTCCAATCTCTATGGGCAATATAAGGATACCGCCTTTATTTATACGTATGGCGGAATACAGAACGATGTATGTAACCAAATAAAGCCCACAAACGATGGAGGCTATATTATGATAGGTACTTCCAACAGCTTTGGTTGTGGAAATACTGATTTTTATGCTATTAAAGTAGACTCTGTAGGCAGGCACGAATGGTCTAAAACCTATGGTGGACTTGAGAATGAAGAGGGATTTTCAGTAACACAGACCTTTGATAAAGGATATGCATTTGTTGGATTTACTGATAGTTATGGAGCAGGTGGGTATGATGTATATTTAGTAAAAACCGATTCACAGGGCAATTTTCAATGGCAAAGAACGTATGGAGGTTCTGATTGGGATTTTGGATATTCTATCCAACAATTACCGGATAGTGGCTTTGTAATTTGCGGGTTAACATACAGTTATGGCTTAGGAAATGGAAATGTATATGTTATTCGAACAAACAAAAATGGAGATACCCTTTGGACAAGAGCCATAGGTGATTCGGGATACTATAGTGTAGGGAATTCAATATGTGTGCAGGAAGATTCCTTATATGGTATTGTTGGTAATAAAACGCTTCTTAATTCAGAGGACACAAGTGTTTACTTTATATTAATGAATGATAAAGGGGGAGTTGAAAAGCATATCACTTATGGAGGTGTACATAACTATTTTGGAAATTCGATAAGTGAAGCAATTGATCATGGTTTTATTATTTATGGTTCCACAGACAGTATAAAACCAGGAAAACTCGATGAAATGATGATTCGAACAGATAGTACTGGTAATATTATGTGGTTACAAGATTACGCTTCTCCGGGGATTGGAATAGGAAGAGATGCTGTGCAAACATCTGACAATACATATATTTCAGTTGGAACAAATAATTCATATGGATTAGGAGGATATAAAATGCATATGCAACATCTCGATAAATATGGTTATTGGATAGCGGGACCCTCTTTTGGAGGCACAGGAAATGAAGAAGGAAATTCAATTGCTCTTGCGAAAAATGGGAATGTGCTATTTGCTGGCGCTACCAGTAGCCTTGGCTATACTACAGGACTAAATGATGTATATATCGTTCGTTTGAAGAATGATAGTATTGTTCAAAACTATACGCTCTCACTATACCAATATAAAGACACAACTCCCTGTACACTTGGAGTCCCTTTACAAGAACCAATGATAGTGGCGGTGAAAGTATTTCCTAATCCCGTAACATCGTTATCTACTATACTGGTTCAAGCAGGAATAGGACAAGAATACTATTCATATAACTTATATGATATGTCTGGAAAATGTATTTTGCAAAAAATGCCGCTTCAATCAGTTGCTCATGGACAATATATTGCTCATATTGGAAAAGGAAGTCTTGCCACAGGAGTGTATTTTTTTGTAATCATTAATCAGATTGGTCTTTCAGTGGCTACAGGTAAAATTATTATAGAGTGAATAATAGTACTAACCATTCATTTACTTCCCGTTTTTTGCGAAATATCTTTTTCGTATTAATATATTTTACTGGAGCATTTATACTGTTAATGATCCTTTCACAGGTTACGAAAAATGAGCCTTTTTTTTATGAAAATAGTTTATTGAACTGGGATGCCAATCAATATTATCGCATAGTACACGAAGGTTATAACGGTTACAGAGTGGCTTTTTTCCCTTTTTTCCCTTTTTTATGGAAGGTTTTAGGATGTGGGATATATGCAATGACTTTTTTTAATGCGCTGCTTTTTATTATTTCCTGTGCTATCCTTACTACCGTTTTTAATTTCTCAGCTAAGGAGTTATTCCTTATGCTTTCTTTTCCTTCTCTTATATTTATGTTCCTGCCATATACTGAAGCCCTGTTTTTCTTTTCATCGATGGTGGTTTTAATTGGGATGAAAAAAAATTGGAATTGGGTTGTATTTGTAGGTATGTTACTGGCAAGTTGCACGCGCCCTGTGGTCTATGTTTTTATACCTATCATTGTGCTAATTCTTTTGATCAGGAACGATAAACATTCCATTTTGCAAAAACTCGGTTTTTATATTCTTCCTATTTTATTGGGACTTATTCTTGTTATATACTTACAATATACAAATACACATGATTGGTTTGCATTTTTTCATTCTCAAAAAGCAGGTTGGAATAACTACATCAGGCTGCCCAAGCTCCACCTTACTTCTTGGGGAGGCGATGATATAGCGCGACTTGATGGAACAGCTTTTCTTGTCGGAATAATGGCAACAGTGGCTATTGGATATAGTTTTGTAGAGAGTAAGAGAACAGGCAAATCTGAACTTATTAATCAAGAAGCTATTTTATTTTCGGTTCTATATTTGGCTGGAATATCATGGCTTATATTGTTTACAAGAGGTGGTAGTCTGTTTAGTCTTAACCGTTTTGTTTTTGCAACTCCATTTTTCTTTGTGGCTATTTCGTGTCTATTAAAAAAAACATGGGAAGCAAGAGAATATGTTTTAATATTTATAGGAATCAATGCCTTTTGGTTGTTGTTTGGTAGCTATGTTCATATACAGGAGGTTTTAAAATATTTCGTTCTTTCTATATATATGATTTTTTTCTTATTTATATCTCACCGCAATAAATATATTGCTTTAGGTGCATATTTGATTTGTTTAATAGGAAATATTACCTTGCAAGTATATTGTTACCAGTACTTTTTAAACGGCGGATGGATAGGATAAATAAGATATTTCCCGGACTAAGAGAATCTTATTCCTTTTTTGCGCTCTTGTTTTTTTGCATGATTTTCATAATATTCAAAATTTCTATTTTGAATACTCCATTTTTCTATGATGAAGCATGGGTATACGCCCCTGCTATTCGAGAAATGGCAAAAGATGGAATAAGTCTGCTTCCTAATGCACTTTCCGATTCCTATTCCCGGGGGCACCCATTGTTATTTTTTACTGCAGGAGCTATATGGGTGAAGCTATTTGGTGGTAGTTTTATTTCTATGCATTCGTTTGCCCTCACGATAGCTATTGGTTTCGTTATCGCTTTATTTTATGTTGTAAAAAACATATTCGATTCTACAGTGGCATTGATTGCTGCGTCTATTACTCTGGTTCAACCAATTTTTGTCGCTCAATCTATTTTTGTCCTTCCCGAAATATTTTTGTCATTATGGACTATTCTTGCTTTATATCATTTTGTCAGAGGAAACAGATACTGGTATTTTCTGTTTGCTACATGTATGGTGTTAACCAAAGAAAGCGGTACGATTGTAATAGTGAGTATTTTGCTTTATCAGGCTATTTGCCTTTTTGCAAATAAAATTATCTGGAAATCCCTAAAATTATTTTTACAGGATTCTATGTTTGCTTTTCTGCCAATCTTCTCTTTTTTGATTTTTTTAGGAATCCAGCACTATCAAAGAGGATATTATTTTTTTCCGGAACATATTTCCCTTTTGAATTTCAATTGGAATGATTTTCAATATCGACTGCAATTTTGTTATAACTATACATTTGAATTACAAGGGCGTATATTCTTTACGTGGTCTTTTCTCATAGCTTTTGCTCTGTTTTATAAACCAATACCGAAATTTATACGTTTTTTTATTGCAATTGGTCTTATGATGTGTGTTAGAATTTTTTTCAAGCACGGGATATTATCAGATTGGCAAGTCAATTTATTCATAGGGCTTTTTGCAGCGGTGTTTTACTATTTTATGCATATAAAATATGCAAATGAGGGAAAATATTCGAATAAGATGCTTGCAAGCATCTTTATAATTGGAATACTATACCTTATATTTTGTGCAGTAAATGTTTTCACTAATCGGTATCTTTTTCTCTTTATACCTTTAATGATTGTATATTTTTCTTATTATGTAAAGGAATCTCTCCGGTATTTTGCCTTTTTGCCCTACGTATGGGGTACACTTTTAATGTCTGTTATATTGTATGGTATCTTTTTCCATTATAAGGATAATGGCTTGGGCGACGACTCACCTAACTACGTCCAAGGAGTTAAACTTGAAAAAAATATAATAGGCTATTTGGAGCAACAAAACCTTCAAAAAGATACGATAGATTGTGCTTTTACCGTGAATGCCGCCCTTAAAAATAAAGATATGGGTTATTTGTCCGGTGCAAGTTTTACCCATATTGTAGGTAAAATATATATGAAGCCAAAATATGTAGTATATACCAATGTTGATTATGATTCCTTATGGGAAAAAGGAAGCGACACATTAGCTCATTTTCATATCATAAAGAAATTTGAGTACGGTGCGGCAAATGGGAAAATATTTGAAAGGAATTTTTAAATTAGGGTTTACAATAATGAATACAGATAACAAATGAACAAAGAAAATAATACAGAAGGCGAACGCCTCAACAAATTTATATCGAACACTGGCTATTGCTCGCGCCGGAAAGCGGACGAATTGATATTTATGGGACTTGTAAAGGTAAATGATAGCGTAGTAGATTCACCGGGATACAGGGTAAAGCCTACCGACCGTATAAATGTAGAAGGCACCAAGATTCATCATGCGGTTAAACAATATATCTTGTTAAACAAAACCAAGGATGCCATTACCACCGTTTCGGATGAAAGAGACCGTAAAACGGTAATGGATTTAATAGAAGGAGCCACCCATGAAAAGGTGTATCCTGTTGGCAGGCTCGACAGGAACACCACTGGCTTGCTTATTCTTACCAATGACGGGGAGCTTGCCAATCGCCTCTCGCATCCATCGGGCGAAGTGCGTAAAGTATATAAAGCCCGGTTGGACAAGAGACTATCTTTTGAGGATTTAAAGAAAATCCGTAAAGGGATTATGCTGGAAGATGGTTTTGCCCAGGTAGACGAAATTGAATATTCTACAACCGAAGGCGATGATGCTGTTGTGCTGACACTACACAGCGGAAAGAACCGTATCGTACGCCGTATTTTTGAAGCCCTTGAATATAAAGTGAAAGCCCTTGACCGTGTGGGCTACGCAGGTTTGACCTTACATCATCTTCCTCGTGGAGCATGGCGGCAGCTCACAAATCAAGAGGTTAAAAGTTTAAGTGCGTTTGGCCACATTAAAAAGCAACCGAAAAAAAGCTAAAAGTGATGGCTTTTTAATAACTTTGCCCCCTTTAATTTTCACCACACACAATTAATGAAAACAGACAGCTTTGCATACCGCCATTTAGGTCCCCGTTCACAAGATGTGAAACATATGCTCGATAAAATTGGATACGCTTCTATTGACGAGTTGATAGATGCCACAATACCTGCTTCTATACGCCTTAAAAAGCCTCTGAATTTACCTGAAGCTATGCGGGAAGATGAATATGCAACCCACATTAGCGAACTGGCTGGTAAAAACAAAATATTCCGGTCTTATATAGGTCTTGGTTATTACAATTGCCATATTCCGGCAGTTATCAGGCGCAATGTGCTTGAAAACCCGGGATGGTATACGGCGTATACACCTTACCAGGCTGAAATATCGCAAGGCAGGTTAGAGGCGCTGCTCAATTTCCAAACGGTAGTATGTGATTTAACGGCAATGCCTATTGCCAATGCATCTTTGTTAGATGAAGCCACTGCTGCTGCCGAAGCCATGCTAATGCTCTATCACTCGCGCCCTGCTGAAAGACAACATGCCAATACCTTCCTCGTTTCGTCTGATTGTTTCCCGCAAACGATAGATGTATTAAAAACACGTTCGGCCCCAGTAGGTATTAATATTGTTATTGAGAACCCTGAAAGTGCTTCTACTGAAAATGTGTTCGGAGTATTACTCCAATACCCCTCATCAAAAGGAAAGGCTAGTGACTATAAGGCATTTGTTGAACGAATGCACGAACATAAAATAATGGTGGCCGTTGCTACCGATTTACTTGCACTTACATTACTCACCCCTCCCGGTGAATGGGGCGCCGATGTGGTAGTTGGTAACTCACAACGATTTGGCGTACCACTCGGATATGGTGGCCCACATGCTGCATTCTTTGCCGTTCGTGAGGGTTTCAAAAGAGTATTACCGGGTAGAATTATTGGCGTAACTGTAGATGCCGACGGTGGGCATGCATTGCGTATGGCCCTGCAAACCCGCGAACAACATATCCGTAGGGAGAAAGCTACCTCTAATATTTGTACTGCACAAGCTTTGTTAGCTGTTATGGCTAGCATGTATGCCGTGTATCATGGTCCACAAGGTATTAGGAATATTGCTAAGAAAGTACATAACCTCGCAGTTCATTTAGCTGGGTCTTTGACTGATTTGGGCTATTCCATTTCAAATACCACATTCTTCGATACAATCGAAATAAGCGTTCCGCAAGGATTTGAAGGCATTAAAACGGCTTCATTAAAGAAAGGATTCAATTTCTACTATCCAGAATCGGATGTAATTTGTATTAGTCTGGATGAAACTGCAAATGCTTCTGATATAGAAGAAATAATTTCCATATTTGCTTCTGTTGCAGGTAAAATGCCTGTGGCAAATGAAGTAAACAACTTCTCTGAAAAATATAATCTGGAAGGATTATCGCGCAGTAGCGCATACCTGACTCATCCGGTGTTTAATACCTATCATTCCGAAACGGAAATGATGCGTTACATCAAGAAATTGGAGAACAGGGATATTTCTCTTACCCATTCAATGATTTCATTAGGCTCATGCACCATGAAGCTGAATGCCGCATCAGAACTGTATCCTATCACTATGCCGGGCTTTGCAAACATTCACCCTTTTGCTCCGCTTGACCAGGCTAAAGGTTATGCTAAAATGCTTGAGAACCTTAGTAAATATCTCTGTACTATTACCGGATTTGCGGGTGTTTCACTTCAACCTAATTCAGGTGCACAAGGTGAATATGCAGGTTTGCTTGCAATCAGGGAATACCATCACAGCAAGGGAGACCATCACCGCGATGTAGTACTGATTCCTACGTCTGCACACGGTACAAATCCAGCTAGTGCAGCTATGGCCGGTATGAAGATTGTGCTTGTTAAATGTACCGAAATGGGCAACATTGATGAAGCTGATCTGGAAGAAAAAGCAAAGCAGTATAAGGATAGTCTTTCTTGCCTTATGGTTACCTATCCTTCTACCTATGGGGTATTTGAAGAATCTATCAAGAAAATCACTAAGGTAATTCACGCCAATGGAGGCCAGGTTTATATGGACGGCGCTAATATGAACGCACAAGTAGGGCTTACCAATCCTGCCAGCATTGGAGCAGACGTATGCCACCTGAATCTTCATAAAACATTTGCCATTCCGCATGGTGGCGGTGGCCCGGGCATGGGTCCTATTTGCGTAGCAAAGCATTTAAAGCCATTCCTTCCTTCGCATAGTATAATTGCTCCTAATGAAAATAAAACAACGGCCGTATCGGCTGCGCCTTGGGGAAGTTCATTGATTCTGCTTATTTCATATGGTTACATACGTATGCTGGGCACACAAGGTGTTACGGATGCAACTAAATATGCCATATTGAATGCCAATTATATCAAAACCTGTCTGAAAGACCATTATACCATTTTGTATACAGGAACCAAGGGCAACGTGGCGCATGAACTTATATTGGATTGCAACGAATTTAAGAAAACAGCCGGTGTAGAAGTTACTGACATTGCTAAAAGACTTATGGATTACGGCTTCCATGCACCTACAGTCTCCTTCCCTGTGCACGATTCATTAATGGTGGAGCCTACCGAAAGTGAAAGCAAAGAAGAACTCGACCGCTTTGTAGAGGTGATGATTTCTATTCACAAGGAAATTGACGACATCGCATCAGGCTTGGCTGATAAAACAGATAATGTGCTGAAAAATGCTCCGCATACTGCTAAACGGCTTATTTCAAGCGATTGGAATCATAGCTATTCACGTGAAAAGGCTGCGTATCCGCTCGCATGGCTCAAGGAAAACAAATTTTGGGTATCTGTTGCCCGTGCCGATAATGCTGCCGGCGACAGGAACCTGATTTGTACCTGTCCGCCTATTGAAGAGTACGCGGTGATGGAAAGCTAAGAACTAACAGCTAAGAGTGAAAATATCCGCAGGCTACTCTTAGTTCATAGCTCTTACCTTTAGTTTAAAAGCGTCGATTTTTTCCCTACCTTTGGCGCTTAAACTCTTTATTTATGGATAACTCACATACCAACGACTCTGAAAAAGGTTCATGGCTTAAGGAAAATTGGGATTTAGCAGGTATAATAGCAGTAGTAACTGTTTTGACGATAATCGTATTGTTTATTGCCACCAACACCAGGTAAACGCGCTTTCTTTAAAGCTAAGTAAGAATGAATTGTCATGCTGTCCCGATAGCTATCGGTATTATGTTTCAGCATCACACCCCTATTGTTTGCGACCCTGAAACGAGTTCAGGGTGACAAATCTCAAAAACCCTACGGAAAAAACGGGTATAGGGAAGCTAAGAGGTTAGAGCTAAGAACTATGAGTCAGGTAATTTTACTCTTAGCTCTTAGTTCTTCATTTTTAGCTGTATAATAACGGCACAAAACGGCTTATTTAATTTCATGCCCGGTTGAATCGCAATTTTTTCTTGAAATCTCAGAATCGTTTCTATCGATAGTTTCTAATTTTAACTTTCCGTTTTCGTAATACATTTTGCAAGATTCCCATTTACCGTTCTTTTCAACAGCTTCACATTGCAATGCACCACTTTCATAATAACTTTTACTTATTCCATTGGGTGTGCCGTTAACGAATGTTATTTCTGATTTTAATTTCCCACTATTATAATAAAATCTATGTAAGCCAACCGCTGTGTCGTTTATATAATTGCCTTCCATACCAATTTTTCCATTATCAAGAAAATGTTTTGAAATTCCGTTTAGTTTGCCATTCGAGTATGGTGATTCACATATTATTGTTCCATTCTTTTTGTAACCCCTTACCATTCCCCATTGTTTTCCCGAATTATATATGGTTAGGTAATATACCGGTGCACCAGTGTCAGTTGTAGGTTTTAAGCCGTATGGAGAATAGTTATAATATTCCACCCATTTTCCCTGTTTCAAACCATTTACCATTAAGTTTTTAGCAGCGGCCCTATTCGTAAAGCCGCTATCAGATAAGATTTCGGTTGCATCTGCAGAATACTGCACTTCGTTGTTGCAGGCAAATAAAACCACTACTATTAAAACCAAAAATCCCTTCATTCAACAAATATAATTTTATTTTCTGTCGGGCTTTTGACAGCTCATAACTTATAATTCATCCCTCTTTCCTATCTTTGGACTCTAAAGCAAATCGTATGGCAGAAAAAAAGGAGCCCCGCAAAATAACCACCCACACCTTGCAGGAGATGAAGAGAGCAGGCGAAAAAATTGCCATGCTCACCGGGTACGATTTCTCTATGGCTCGTGCATTGGACGATTCGGGTATAGATGTTATTTTAGTGGGCGATTCGGCATCGAATGTGATGGCAGGGTATGAAACCACATTGCCTATTACTCTCGACCAGATGATATACCATGCATCTTCGGTTATAAGAGCCATAAAAAGAGCTTTAGTAGTGGTCGATTTACCTTTTGGAACCTACCAGGGCAATTCTAAAGAAGCGTTGAACTCATCTATTCGTATTATGAAAGAATCGGGTGCGCATGGTGTAAAACTGGAAGGCGGCATTGAAGTGGAAGATTCGATTAAGCGTATTTTATCGGCAGGTATACCGGTAATGGGTCATTTAGGGCTTACGCCTCAATCTATCTATAAATTCGGAACCTATACCGTTCGAGCCAAAGAAGAGGAAGAAGCCCAAAAGCTATTATCGGATGCTGAAGTATTGGAAAGAGCAGGCTGTTTCTCTATTGTTTTGGAGAAAATTCCGGCCAACCTGGCAGGTGAGGTAACCAAAAGGGTATCTATTCCCACCATAGGCATTGGAGCAGGAGGGAAGGTAGACGGGCAAGTATTGGTGTTGCATGATATGCTCGGCCTTACATACGAATTTCATCCCCGTTTTTTGCGCCGTTATGCAAACTTCTATACTGAAATGAAGGATGCCGTTGGTAAATACATTGCTGACGTAAAAAGCAGCGATTTCCCCAACGAAAAAGAACAATATTGATAAGTGAAAAATATAAAAGCATATTTAATTATTGCGATTTTTCATTTTTCATTTTTCATTTTTCACTCGGGTATTTCTGCTCAGGATAACGAACGTACTATTAAGAATGAAGCCTACAAATGCGGCGAACAACTCGTTTACCGCATTCACTACGGAATTATTGATGCCGGACAGGTTACCATAAAAATACAGGATTCATTAGTGCCTATACTTGGTAAAAAAGCCTATCATATAGTAGGCACAGGTGTTTCTACAGGAATATTGAATACGGTATTTAAAGTAAACGACCGTTACGAAACCTATATCGATGCCCAGGCGCTTTGCCCGCTGATGTTTATAAGACGGGTAGACGAAGGTGGTTTTATCATCAAGCAGGACATGCTGTTCGACCAGCAATACCATATTGTAAACAGCAATGGCAAAAAACTGAAAATGCCACCTTATGTGCAGGATATGCTTTCGGCATTCTACTATGCCCGCAGCTTCGATTATACCGACGAAAAACCGGGAAAGATAGACAGTATTATCAGTTTTGTAGATAACCAGGTTTGGCCCCTCAAAATAAGGTTTGTGCGCAGAGACACCATTACCAGCGATGTAGGTAAAATAGCCTGCCTGGTATTTGAGCCTATAGTGCAAAAAGGCCGGATATTTAAGCATGATGACGATTTGCAGGTATGGATTTCGGATGATAAAAACCATGTTCCCATCCGTGCACAGGCTAATATCATAGTGGGCTCCATTAGGTTAGATATAGTTTCGTGGTCGGGTATATTAAACCCGCCTGCCAAAACGAATTATTAACAACACCCGGTTCATTATTTTCCCTGCATTTATAGTTTAATAACATTGGCTTAATCTGTAAGCCTCATTGGTGGCCTACTTTTGCGGTATAGAAACTATAAACTTCTACGCCATGAAGTCACTGTCAGCCAAATTTTTCAGCAGTTTCATTACTTATTTTGTAATCCTGCTATTTTTTATCTGCTATCTTATTTTAAAGGGCTTATTAAAAACCCAATATTAAGTCTCTATATGATGAATAATGCAATAGAAACAACAGGATATGAGGTTTCCAGCCTTGTAAATCAGCCTATCCAAAACGCTGCTGTAATTTTTAATACAACAGAAGAAGGCAGCGAAAAATACTTGCTTTCATTCTTCGAGATTTTTAAAACCCATCATGCCGGCGAAAAATTATTTTCGTATTTGTTACGGCTCGGATTGGTTCGTAATGAAGATGGCAAGTTTATTTTCATTCCCAAGACAAGAAGCACTGTTCTCCCGATTGTATGCCTTTATAAAACATTGAATGATAAAGGTTATTTAAAGCGCATGACACAAACGGAGGCCGGTTATTATTTCTGTAAGGCTTTTGATAAAAATATGAATAACATTCGTCTTTTCTACTCTGATCAGATTAATGTCTGTATGAAGTACACCGAATATTTCTTTCATATACCCGATTACGCTGAGTTTATCAGGTAAATAGTAAAGAGATTTCCTTACTTAGTAAGTTATTTATTGATAATACTGCCTTCCCGCTGCAGGTAAGTAAATATTTTTACTTTTGCTAAACGATGAGTATTGAATCAAAGTTAGGCAGGTGGGATTTGACCATGATGGTGGTAAGTTTCGTTCTTGGCGTTGGTATATTTTTTACGCCTGCCACGTTGGCTACTAAAGCCGGCACTCCTACTATATTTTATCTGGCTTGGATTTTGGGCGGATTTGCCAGTGTTTGCGGCGCACTCAGTTTCGCGGAGATAGGGGCAAGGCTGCCTGCAGCCGGAGGCTATTACCGCATATTTTCTTATTGCTATCATCCGGCTTTTGCATTTATGGTTAACCTCACGTTGGTTGCTGTCAATTCGGGCAGTGCCGTTACAGTAGCCCTGGTTGGTGCAGAATACATAAAGCCTGTGCTTATTCCACCTGCATGGCAGGATAGTATATCTACTACCGAAATTGCATTGTGGATACTTACGGTCCTGTTTTTCCTGAATTATGCAGGTATTAAAATGGGTTCGCGTGTGCAGAATTTACTCAGCGGACTTAAAATAGCTATGGTGCTTTTATTATGTCTGGCTGTTTTCGCTAATAAAGGAACGGTTTCGCCACCTGTGGCATTTCATCATACTACCATTACTGCTATTAAGGCCTTGGGCTTATGCCTTGTTCCAGTGTTTTTTACCTGCGGAGGCTACCAGAACACCATCAACATGGGGGCGGATATTAAGAACCCGCAACGCAATATACCACTGGCTATTTTGGGCGGCATGTTTATTGTCGTCTCACTCTACTTGCTCATCAATATTGCATACGTGCAGGTAATTGGTTTTGAAAACCTTAAAACCCAACAATTGCTGGCCGCCGAATTAACCAAATGTTTTTTTGGCGATACTGGCTTTAAGGTAGCTTCTATTATTGTATTTACATCGGTGCTGGGGTTTCTGAATACTTCTTTCATGAGCAACCCGCGCATATTTTATGCTATGGCTGAAGATAAGATATTGCCGGGTATCTTTAAAAAAGTAAATCCCAAAACCCAGATACAAGGATTTGGTATTAGCCTATTCTTTCTGATGATTTTAGCTACGCTCTTTTTCCTGAAAGACAAAGAGCAGTTGCTGAATTATATCATCTTTATCGATAACCTGGCCTTGGCTTTTGCAGCGGTTACCATATTCATCCTCCGCAAGCGAATGAAGGAAACTGCCTACACAGGTTACCGCATACGAATGTTCCCCTTGATACCCATTATATTTATTGCTGTATTACTTTTTGCCTGCGGAAATATATTCATCTCCAATATGACTGAAGCCCTTGCAGGCTTGGCTATATTCCTCGGTGCTTATCCTCTTTACCTGGTGTTGAAAAGAATAAGCTGAAACTAGCTTACCCGAATATCTTCCCGATAGTTTTTAATATAATGCCCATATCTGTGCCAATGCCCATATCTTGTATGTAGCGCATATTCAGCTTTAGTTTGGCAGGCATTACCTTGTTTATATAAAGTTCTTCGGGGTTTTCAGCACTTGCCAATAATGCATTTTCTTCAGAGTATACTATAGATGCGTAATCGGTAATGCCGGGCTTTACAGTTAATACAACCCTCTGCTCGGCGGTGTACATAGCCACATATTTAGGCACTTCGGGGCGAGGCCCTACAAAACTCATATCGCCCATCAGTACATTAAATAATTGCGGAAGTTCATCCAGCTTATATCTCCGTAAATAATAACCTATGGAAGTGATGCGGCTGTCGCGCATACCAATAGTCAATGCTCCGGCCTTATCAGCGCCAGTGCGCATGGTACGAAACTTAAACAGTTTAAATTCTTTTCCATTTTTTCCTACCCTTACTTGTTTGTAGAAAGCGCCCCCGGCAGAAGTAACAAGCACAAGTATAGAGATAAGAATTAAAAAAGGAGAAAGAATAAGAATACCTAAAATGGAAAAGATAATATCGAAAAGTCGCTTTATCATTTCAATACTTCAGTTACAGCGTCTTTTACAGCTTTTGTTACAATAGCTATTTCTTCTGTGCTAAGGTTATAATATACAGGCAATGAGATTTCACGGGAAAAGTTATCGTAGGTCACGGGATAATCCGTTATTTTATATCCCATGTTTCTATAAAAGCTCATCATGGGGACAGGGATAAAATGTACATTCACGGCCACATCGCGGTCGAATATTTTTTGAATGATGGCATCACGTTGTTCTTCCGTAATATTCTTTATCCGTAACGCGAACAGGTGATAAGAAGATTCCCTATTCTCATCTTTCGATACAGGTAACTCAGCCCATTCATATACCGAAAAGAAACTATGATAGGCATCTACAATGGCTTTGCGTTTGGGTAAGGTGTCATCTTTATAACGTTCCAATTCAACCAAGCCGAGTGTAGCAGCTAAATCAGTCAGGTTGCATTTATATCCGGCTTCTATAATATCATATTTCCAATTTCCCTTTTGCATTTTCGCCATAGCATCTTTTGTCTGCCCATGTAGCGATGTTATGCTTAATTCTTTATAGATGGCAGCATTATCAAAGGGTTCTGGGAGATTGAACAACATCGCACCGCCTTCTGCAGTAGTTAGGTTTTTTACTGCATGAAAAGAAAACACAGAAATATCTGCAAACATTCCTGCATTTTTTCCCTTGTATGTTGCACCAAGCGAGTGGGCCGCATCGGAAAGAATTAATATTCTTCCCAACTTTTTTTGATGCTCGTTAGCCGGATTAAACAGGTTTTTTGATGTTTCAACAATAGCAGAGATAGCATTATAATCGCACGGCAGCCCACCGAAATCGACCGGCATAATTACTTTTGTTTTAGCTGTTATTGCTCTTTCAATGCCAATGGATGAAATGCAAAAGTCATTTTGATTTACATCTGCCAATACAGGCGTTGCTCCGCAATGAATTACCACATTTGCCGTAGCAGCGTAAGTATATGCGGGAACAATCACTTCGTCACCCGGGCCAACACCAAACCAGCGCAATGCCAGTTCAAGTCCTGCTGTGGCTGAATTGAGGCAAAGCGTTTGTGAGCCGCCGCAATATTCCGATATTTTCTTTTCGAGCAATTTGGTTTTAGGGCCGGTGGTTATCCAGCCGGAACGCAATGTTTCAGCAACAGCATCGATTGTTTTTTCATCTATGCGAGGTGGAGCGAAGTTTATCATATCACAAAATTAAACATTAAGAGGGAATTTAAAAGCCCATAAAACATGGTGCCTGCCTGTTGTTCGAGCATCGATTCAGTAAGGAAATTAAGGATAAGTATTAGCAAAAACAAGAAATAAACAAATCGCTTTTCTTTAATAGAAATAAAAACAGGAACTAAAAAATTTGCTAACAGAATCAATATACCCGGAATACCCACAGCCACCATAGTTTGCAGGTATTGGTTGTGCGTATTGAGTTTTTCGTGGTATATGCCGGTCATGCCGTCGGCCTTGTATTGGTTCATTAATGCAAGTGTATCACCGGTACCATATCCTAGTATTGGACTTTGTTTAATAATCTCCGTTGCGGCCCGCGATACAAGCACGCGAGCCTGGTTTGATTCAACAGAAGTTACATCTACCTGCTGGGTATTGATCAGTCCGTTTAATGCATTAAAACGCGAAAACTTGAAAACTCCTACAATAGCTATTCCCATAATTACAATAACTGCAACTCCTGTTTTTAATGCAGAGTAGCGGGATAAAAAATATTTCAATATGAAAATGCTAAATAGTAATACTGTAATCAGCGTGCCCATTTTCGACTCGAGCAATATGAGAATAACGAGCAGGAACGGGGCATAGATGTATATGTACCATTTTTCCCGTTTAGTAAGTTCATTACCTTTTTCAGTCAGCGCATAATACATAAATACAAATGCCATATCAATGTACATAGAGTAATAAGTAGGATGCACAAACTTAGAAAATGGGAGATAGGTGAACTGCATTTTTCCTTGCGTGAAATAGATGTCTGCCGCGATTACCAAGCAATAGATACCATGCAAAACAGCGCCGGATATAAAGGCAAATCCAAACCACTTTTGTTTTTGAAAATCCATTTTAGGCTCGGATGAAAGCACAAGAGGAAACAAAATAATGCTCAATTTTATTTGCAGATCCATCCACCCGTGCGCAACGCTTTTTGTATAGAGCATTCCGAACAAGTAAATAATACAGAGTGACGTGAACAACAATGCGTATTTATTTCTGAAACATGCAGTAAGCTTTCTTTTCAAGTCTTCTTCTGTCAGCCATAAAACCACAAACAGAATAATGCAAGGTGGAGTGAGGAATATGTAAAACGTAAGCACAAAACCAATCAGGCAAAGCACGAAGAACTTTATGTTCGTAATTCTACTTCGCATTTTTCAGGAAATTGTAAAATTTTTCAGCAATCGTATCCCGGTTGAAATTGGCTTCTGCATAGGCGCGGCCATTCTCTCCATATTGTAGCGCATCGCCACGATTGTTATATAACAGTAGAGTATTCTTCACCAAATTATTTTCATCTTCCGGAATGAAAGCAAGTCCTGCTTTTCCCTGTTCTATGAATAGCTCTTTTGATTCACCTTCAACACCTAATAATAAAGGTTTTTTCATAGCCATAGCCTCGAACACTTTCGAGGGAATTATCCCCAGGAAAAGGTCAATCCGTTGAAGGGGTACCAGTGCTGCATCCGCTGCTTTCAATACTCCCGGCATAGTTGATTTTGGTACTGGGGGGTAGAAATAAACGTTCGTCAATTGCATTTGCTGTTGCATCGCAAGTAGTTTTTCCTTTTCAGGGCCACTGCCCAATAAAACCCATTTAATATTGGGTTTATCCTTGGTAAGGTTTGCAGCTTTCAATACCAATTCCAGTGCCTGTGCATGACCTATTATTCCGGCATACAATATAATGAAATCATCTTGTGAGAATCCGTTTTCTTCTCTCCACCGGGTTGTTGTTGTATCGGGATTATAAAAAGTTAAATCAACGCCATTCGGCAGCCAATACACAATTTTATTTGGGAAACGATCTTGAATATTTTTCACAATTCCCATAGCCTGCCCGACTATCAATGCAGATGATTTGTAAAGATACTCTTCGAGCTTGGTAGTTATATTTAACAGAGATTTATTGGTAATCAATCCCAGCTTTTCGGCGCTTTCAGGCCATAAATCCGCTACGTTAAATATGAGCTTAGCTTTCTTTACTCTTTTCAGAAACAGTGCCGAAATACCCAAAAACAAAGGTGGTGATTCGCACAATAAATAATCTACTTTACCTAATTTGAACCAGCCAATCCACATGGAAGTAAATACAAACGAAAAGTAATTCAGCAGGCGCGGAAGAATGCTTTTGCTTTTACCTACCCATATCCAGACGCGGTGTACTCGCATGCCGTTCATGTCTTCTTTTACATACCATTTCCCTTTGTATTCCTTATGAATAACCATAGAAGGATAATTAGGCATAGCAGTAAGCACTTCAATTTCCACGCCAAGCTTTTGCAAGCGCACAGCCATTTCGTACAAGCGGTTTTGGGGAGCACCCACTTCGGGGGGGAAATATTGGGTGAGGATAATGAGCTTCATTTAACTGCTAAGATATAGGGAATGAAGGTATGAGTTATCCGCCTAGGCGGATAAGTTATGAATAGCCGGTTGTTCGTTTTGAATAGGTTGATGGACAGGTAATTTGTGTTTAAATCATAAAGAAATTTGGAAAAGCAAAAAAATAACATCTATCTTTGTGGCTCGTTCATTTAAGTATTACTTATCAAGAAAGGTGGAGGGATTGGCCCTGTGAAACCTTGGCAACCTGATTATAAAGGTGCTAAATCCAACCCGCTTCAGGCGGGAAAGATAAGTCTAAGTCGAGACCAATACCCATCAACTAGTATACGCTCTTCTGGACTTTTCCTGAAGGGCTTTTTATTTTACCCTGCCGGGACTTCTTGTGCAGTCATATTTAGTGACGAATTAATTATAAATACTTAAAATAATTTAATCGTAAAATGAGTAAGAAGTTAAAAGTAGGATTGTTTGGATTTGGGGTAGTAGGGCAGGGCCTATATGATGTATTACACAAGACAAAAGGCATCAATGCCGAGGTAGTTAAAATATGTGTGAAGCACCGTGAAAAGCCCCGCCCCATTGATAAGGAGTATTTCACATTTGATAAGAATGATATTCTGAATAACGATTCGCTGGATGTGGTAGTGGAGCTGACTGATAACGCCGACGAGGCTTTTGAAATAGTGGCTACAGCCTTACGCAAAGGGAAAGCAGTGGTATCGGCTAATAAAAAGATGATAGCTGAACATTTGGAAGAACTTTATAAAATACAGCAACAGACGGGTTCTCCTCTGTTGTATGAAGCCTCTGTTTGTGGGAGTATTCCCATCATTCGCAACCTGGAAGAATATTATGATAATGACCTGTTGAATTCATTAGACGGAATTTGCAATGGCACTACCAATTATATTCTTACCAAAACTTCTGAGGAAAATAAAACCTATGAAGATGCTTTGAAAGAGGCACAAGTAAAGGGCTTTGCCGAAAGCAATCCACGCCTTGATGTGCAGGCATTCGACCCAAAATATAAACTGACTATTTTACTCTGCCATACGTTTGGGGTTTTTGTAAAACCGGAAGATGTATTTAATTTTGGCATCCAGAACTTATCTGCAGCCGATTCTACATTTACACGCGAGAAAGGATTAAAAATAAAACTGATTGCGCACACATCTAAATTAGGAGATAAAATAGTAGGCTATGTTATTCCTACCCTGATTAGCCCTGACAATATGTTCTACGCTGTGCGGAATGAATTCAATGCCGTACAATTGGGTGCCGCATTCAGCGATAAGCAATTCTTTTATGGCAAGGGAGCAGGCGGGCATCCCACGGCTTCTGCGGTATTATCTGATATTTCGGCATTAGTATATCGCTATCGTTACGAATATAAAAAGGTGGAACAAAATGGTACGCTTCCCTTTTCCAATGAGCACTTGATAGATGTATATGTTCGCTACCCGGATGAATCTTTCCTGAAAGAATTAAATGTTACCGATATTCAGCAACGCTTTTCATCTAGTGAAACCCAATATGTAATTGGAAAGGTAAGTATCGATTCCTTGCTGCGGGCCAATCTGAATGAACGAAACGATGTTTTTATTGCCCAATGGAATTAGCGTAAATTTGTAGCTCAAAAAATTAGTATGCCGAACCTATTTTCTCCGCTCAAAATAAAAAATGTAGAGCTTAAAAACCGGATAGTGGTTTCGCCTATGTGCGAATATTCCAGTATTGATGGCTTTGCCAACGACTGGCATCTCGTTCACCTTGGCAGCAGGGCTGTGGGTGGCGCAGCACTTGTATTTACAGAAGCTACGGCTGTTTCACCAGAAGGCCGGATATCACCGGAAGATTTAGGTATATGGAAAGACGGACACATACCATTTTTAAAACGTATAACTGAGTTTATCGAAAAACAGGGAGCTGTACCCGGAATGCAACTGGCACATGCAGGACGCAAGTCGAGCATGAGTCAACCCTGGATGGGGAATAAAATAGTATCCAATGAAGCAGGAGGATGGGATGTGCATGCACCCAGTGCTGTTGCCTTTAATGGTGACTATAAAGTACCGAAAGAATTAAGTATACCGGAAATAAAAAAGATAGTACAAGATTTTCAAGATGGTGCATTGCGGGCTAAAAAAGCAGGGTTTAAAGTATTGGAAATACATGGAGCGCATGGGTATTTAATTAATGAATTTCTATCTCCAGCCAGCAATATCCGGAAGGATGAATATGGTGGCTCATTTGACAATCGTATTCGATTTTTGCTGGAAATAATTGGGAGCATTAGAGAAGTATGGACAGAAGAAAACCCTCTGTTCTTGCGTATATCGGCTACTGAATGGGTTGATAGTGGTTGGACTGAAAATGATTCTATCAAACTAGCCGAAGTATTAAAAACAAAGACCATTGATTTGATAGATTGTTCTTCTGGCGGCAACATTCCCAATGTGAAAATAGAATTGAAGCCCCTTTATCAAACTCCATTTGCCGAAAACATTAAGAAAGCCACCGGCATGCTTACCGGTGCCGTAGGGTTAATTAATACGGCGCAAGAAGCCAACAGCATTATCGAAGAAAATAAGGCAGATTTAGTTTTTATAGCAAGACAACTCTTGCGAAATCCTTACTTCCCGTTAAACGCTGCATCGGAGTTAAATATTGATATTCCCTGGCCTGTGCAGTACGAAAGAGCCCAAAAAAAGCGTAAATAAAGGGCAGGGCGATATATACATATTTTTCTTATACTGTATGTTAAATTGAAGTATAACGCTTGAAAATAAATATATCTGTTTTTGGTAAACCCGCTACTTTCTTATATAAATTTGCAGCCCAAACTATAGGATATATCAGCTAAAGCCCCATAGCTGATTGCAGAAAAAATGACATCAGACCATTTTAAAAAAGTAACTGCAGCCGGTTTGCTGGTTACAATTGGTATCATCTTTGGTGATATTGGTACATCCCCGTTATATACTCTTCAACTTATTATCAAGGACGGTGGCGGTGCATCGCAAGATGTGGTGATGGGCGGCATTTCGTGTATCTTCTGGACACTCACCCTGCAAACTACTTTCAAGTACGTAATTATGACCCTCCAGGCCGATAACCACGGTGAGGGGGGGATATTTTCGTTATATGCATTAGTTAACAAACTTGGCAAAAGACTTTTTCTACCTACTATTATAGGCGCAGGCACCTTATTAGCTGATGGTATTATTACTCCTCCTATTAGTATTTCTTCTGCAGTAGAAGGACTGGGTGGGGTAAAAGGCTGGGAAAATACCATTGTCCCCGGCAATCAGTTGGTAATAAGCATTGTACTTAGCATATTATTAGGCTTATTCCTTTTCCAACGCTTTGGAACAAAAATAGTTGGTAGTGCTTTTGGTCCTATTATGTTTGTCTGGTTCATTATGCTTGCTGTTTTAGGTACTTTGCAAATTGTACAATGTCCGCGTATCATTGCTGCATTAAGTCCGCATTATGGATGGAATTTGCTTGTTAACCACCCCAAAGGATTTTGGTTGCTAGGTGCTATATTCTTGTGTACCACAGGTGCTGAAGCATTATATTCTGATTTGGGGCACTGCGGAAGAAAAAACATACAGGTGAGTTGGATATTTGTAAAAACAGCCCTTGTACTTAACTATCTAGGGCAAGGCGCATGGCTCTTGTTGCAGAATAAAACAAACATTGGAGATATAAACCCTTTCTTTTGTATTGTGCCGAATTTCTTCCTTATTCCTTGTATACTCATTGCTACGGCAGCGACAGTTATTGCCAGCCAGGCACTCATTAGCGGTTCATATACCCTTATAAGTGAAGCCATCTTGCTTAATTTCTGGCCAAGGGTTACCGTAAAATATCCTACCAATATTCGTGGGCAGATTTATATTCCCAGCATTAACTGGGTACTTTGCTTAGGCTGCGTTTTGGTTGTCCTTTATTTCCGTACTTCCGAAAATATGGCTGCTGCTTACGGGTTCTCTATTACGGTGGCCATGTTGATGACCACCATCTTGATGTTTTACTTTTTGCGCTACCGGAAACATTATTCCTGGCCTATTGTAATAACCATCGGAACTATATTTCTTGCAGTGGAAACATCATTTTTCGTTGCCAATGCGGCCAAGTTGTTAAAGAGATTAATGTTCCTCGTATTCGAGGGTGGTATTATTTTCACCATGTATATATGGTACAGGGCCCGGAAAATTAACAATCGGTTTTTGCATTTTGTTAGTATACGGGAGCAAATCCCCTTATTAAAGGATTTGAGCGCTGACCTAACAATCTCCAAATTTTCATCCAACCTCATCTATCTCAGTAAGGCTAATAACCCCACCGAAATTGAACAGAAAATTATCTATTCCATTTTCAGCCGTCAACCTAAAAGGGCTGATATATATTGGTTTGTCCACATTGAACGCACTAACGAGCCATATACATTAGAATATAGTGTGGATGAAATGGAGGATGATAAAGTAATCCGTGTAGAATTCCGTTTGGGCTTTAGGGTTCAGGCAAGGGTGAATGTTCTCTTTAGGAAAGTGGTGGAAGAAATGGTTGCCAATAAAGAGCTCAATATTACCAGCCGATACCCCTCGCTGAAAAAATATCATCTTGCGTCGGATTTCCGTTTTGTAATCCTGGAAAAGTTCCTCTCTTTTGAAAATGAATTCAGTCTTACTGAAAGTTTCATCCTGCGAAGCTATTTCTTTATCAAGCAGTTGGCCCAATCGGAAGCCAAAGCTTTTGGACTGGATACCAGCGAAACACGTATTGAAATGATACCGCTGATTGTAAACCCTGTCTCCAACATCCAGATGAAGCGTATTCCGCCCCGGAATTCAGGAAAAAAAGTTATCTCCTGATAAGGTTTATTTTCCGACAAGCATTTTTCTGTTCATAAATCTCTTCTTTTCTGCTAATATTGTAACCTAGATTTAATAGATAGGTAATGAAAGATATTAATAGCCGATTAGAAAATATTCTGCACAGAACCGAAAAACTTATATCTTTGCAAGGCGACTTACATCGCAAAATATCAGCATTAGAGTATGTTAATCAGGATCTTACAGGTAAAATAAAGACTCTTGAAGAACAAATTTTAAAGCTGAAAGAAAGCAACCAAACTATAACCTCTGAACAACAAAAAATAAACAACCAAAAACAACGGGAAATTTCCCATAAAATAAACGACCTCCTGAGTGAAGTAGACCAATGTATCGCCCGGCTTAAACCCGGGAAAACTATAGATAGCAACAACACGTGAAGAACATAAAAGTGAATATAGCTGGCAGAGAATATCCTGTAAATGTAACCCCTGAAACGGCAACTGCTATGCAAAAGGCAGCCGAAATGGTGAACAAGCAGGCTAGCCAATTCCAATCAGCTTATGCCATTAGCGATGCACGTGATATATTAGCCATGTGCGCTCTTCAGCTTGCTTATCAAAATATTGAACATATTGAAACCCAAACTGGACCTGTTGAAGCCAAACTGGCGGCCATAGAATTGGTGTTGGATAACGCAAATACATAAAATACTTTTCCCCGGAGGTTCATAACACCTAATCAATACTATGAACCTCGATTTAGAACCCATACTAATTATTGCAGCAGCAGCCATTATAGGCATAGGACTGGGCGTATTAGTTACCTATATTTTATTGCGCAAAGGCATTGAAAGCAGGGCCAGTGATATCATAAAAGACGCTGAAAAGCAAGCTGCCATTTTGAAGGATAAGAAGATGCTCGAAGCCAAAGAGCGTTTTTTGCAACTGAAAGCTGAACACGAAAGCACCGTTGGTGAAAAGAACAAGCAGATTCTACTAACTGAAAATAGGATAAAGCAGAAAGAGCAATCTTTAAATCAAAGGCTAGAACAAACTCAGCGCAAAGAAAAAGAACTTGATAGCGCTAAAAACAACTACAACGAACAGTCGAAGAATGTCGAGCGTAAAATGGATGAGCTCAGTAAAATGCATCAAAGGCAGGTGGCTCAATTGGAAACCATCTCTGAATTATCCGCTGATGATGCCAAAGCCCAACTGATAGAATCGCTGAAAGAAGATGCAAGGGCACAAGGTGCCGTATATGCTAAAGAAATAGTGGAAGAGGCTAAATTAACAGCCAATAAAGAAGCTAAAAAAGTGGTATTGCAATCTATACAACGGGTGGCTGTGGAAACAGCGGTTGAGAATGCAATAACCGTTTTCAATATTGAAAATGATGAAATGAAAGGCCGAATTATTGGTCGTGAAGGAAGAAACATACGCGCCCTGGAAGCCGCAACAGGCGTAGAGGTGATTGTGGATGATACCCCGGAAGCCATTGTAATATCCTGCTTTGACCCTGTACGCCGTGAACTTGCTAGGATGGCCCTTCACCAGCTTATATCCGATGGACGTATACACCCTGCACGTATTGAGGAAGTGGTGGAAAAATGCCGCAAACAATTAGAAGATGAAATTGCGGAAGTAGGTAAACGTACTGTGATTGACTTAGGAATAAATAACCTGCACCCGGATCTCATTCGTATAGTTGGCAAAATGAAATACCGTTCTTCATACGGACAAAACCTATTACAACACTCACGCGAAGTGGCCAACCTTGCCGCTACCATGGCATCGGAATTGGGGCTTAACCCTAAACTTGCCAAACGTGCCGGCTTATTACACGATATTGGAAAAGTGCCTGATGAAGCGCCGGAATTACCTCACGCAATCCTTGGAATGAATTTAGCCGAAAAGTACAAGGAACGTCCTGAAGTGTGCAACGCTATAGGTGCCCACCACGATGAAGTTGAAATGACCAGTTTGCTTTCGCCTATTATACAGGTATGTGATGCTATTTCAGGAGCTCGCCCGGGTGCAAGGCGCGAAATAGTGGAACAATACGCCAAGCGTTTACGCGACTTAGAATCGCTTGCTCTATCTTATAAAGGTGTTGAAAAAACTTATGCCATACAAGCAGGACGCGAACTAAGGGTAATTGTAGGCAGCGAAAAAATAAATGACAAAGAAGCAGAAGTGCTTTCATTTGAAATAGCTCAGAAAATTCAAAATGAAATGACCTATCCCGGACAAGTAAGAGTTACGGTTATTCGCGAAACAAGGGCTGTTAACATAGCTAAATAGGGTAGGCGAAAATTCTTTATTCTTAATGTTCTGCAGGTGGCATGCTAGACATGCGTGCACTCCCTGCCCATTTATGTCCCTGAAATATTTATCGAAACTTTAAAAATTATTTCACGTAGTAATACTAAACCTATTCATTTATAGTTATTACTTAAAAGCGATTTCATGCGCAAAACGACCGCACTAGTTATAACCTTAAAAATTCAAAACTATGAATGGGTACAAAACAGGCGGCGACTGGACAGATATTACCAGCGTGGGCCGCAATGAAATCGTCTTTGAAGGAAGACACAAAGATTACGGAGCTTTTTACATCCGTCAACGTTATCCCAATGCACTTTTACTTTCGCTGATGTCGGCCATTGGCATAATGGTCGCGTGTGCTGTTATTCCTTATGTGTTTAAGGTCCGTATTCCCTTGCCACCAAAACTGATACCGGGCGTTACAGCAAAGCCCACTTATATACCTATTTACCAAGTCCCACCACCTCCCCATCAAACAGTTCGTCTACCCAAAAATACAACACCCCAAACAGCCCCTCCTGTTATTACGAGGAGCCAACCGGTGGATAGTGATCCTGTGGAAAGACCTATTAATCCCACGACAGTGGCATCTTTAGGAAGTGGAGGAACCATAGAAACGCCTGGTACAAATTCATCGACAACGCTTGGAAATTCTCCACCGGTGCCTGATGATAATAAGACGGTTGTATTCGCAAGTACAATGCCGAAATTCCCCGGAGGAAAAATAGATGATTATCTTGCTCAAAAACTTCAGTACCCGGCTGAAGAAGCCAGATTAGGCATACAAGGTACTGCTTATGTATCCTTTATAGTTGAACGCGATGGCTCTGTGAGCAGTGTTAAATTAGTACGGGGAATAAGTAGCGGTGAGGAATTAAACCAGGAGGCCTTAAGGGTATTATCGGAAATGCCTAAATGGATACCCGGCAACCAGGATGGCCACCCGGTAAGGGTACAATATGTTGTACCTATCCATTTTAAACTGCAATAAGCATTAAAGGATACCCCCGGCAAAGCAACCCGGGGGTATTTGGTATAAAAAACAGATATTTGCTTACAAAAGAATTTTATGAAATCGATACTTGTAATTGTAGGAATTTTGCCTGCATTTATCCTGACTGGTGCTTTTAGTAATTTATCTATTCAAGCCAATAATAATCCTTTATCGGGATGGGATAAGAATGTGTTAAAACAGGCTAATACAGCTTCTGGAATTACTTATCTATCGGAAGAAGAAAAGAAACTCATATTCTACACCAACCTTTGTCGTCTAGAGCCGAAATTATTCAGCCAGACAGTGCTTGCCGATTATTTGAAAAATAATCCTGATCAACAGGTAGACCAAAGTTTTTTAAACAATCTTAAAAATCAATTATCCACCACAAAACCTTGTGGAGTATTAATTCCTGACCAGCAATTAAGTGAGATAGCGAAAAACTTTGCAAAAAAAATGGGAGAGGAAGGGAAAATAGGTCACGCCGATTTCCAAACCCGTATAAAACCTGTGATGGACAGATACAATAGGGTAGGCGAGAATTGTGATTATGGAAACGCAATAGGCTTAGATGCTTTTATGCATCTGCTGATTGACAAAAGCGACCCGGTAAACCTGGGGCATCGCAAAAACCTTTTGGATCCGGCCTTTACAGCTATTGGTATTTCAGAGCAGCCGCACAAAAAATTCCAATACAATTTTGTAATGGATTTTGGAGGACAATAGTATTATCCCTTTGGTTGAAGCGGCGTAAACTGCTTACTTTTCCATTTTTTGTTATACTCAAGCATTACTTCTTTTGTCTTCACCTGCGCTTTATCTACGTCAGAAGTTAGTAATAATATATTCTCCATTTGCAGGTTTGTTGGACGGGCCTCTTGATAACAAACGGCACCATATACCTTCGTAATCTTTTCTCTCAGGCGCTCTTCATCAGCAAATATGGAGGTTTGTTTTGTTGCCATCAATCTGCTTTTGAAAGCCTTCAGTGTATCGGCAAAAATCTGTAATTTCTTGTTTGATTTATCAACTGCCAGTCTTGCATTAACAGCATCTATAGTAGCATTAATGCTATCGGCAACTGTGGCAAGAGCTTCATGTAATTGCATGCATTTTTGCGCAGCAGCATATTGAGCATTGCGGTCGTCATCGGTCATCTTGCCATTATGATTGGGCACTACATTTACATTTTCACTATAAGTAGAATCGCCTACGTATAGTTTTATAGTGTAAACGCCTGGTAGTACCATTGGGCCAATAAAACTGCCTGGATCGGGCTTAGTTCCCCCGGTAGCTGTTTTAGGACCTTTACTACGCAAATCCCAATACACTTTATTCAAACCCTTCCGCTTGGTAGCAGGTATATCCTTAAGCATTTTACCTTCAGAATCAAAAATTTTCATAGATACGTCACCTGTCATAATGCGTTTCTTAAAGTAATACTGTATAGGAGGAATTTCATCCGAGTTATAGCAAACCCAGCCATCGTGTTCGGGGAATCCACCTTCGTATTTTCCATAGGTGAGCTCCATTTTATCAATGGGGTAGAGATATACATTTTTAGCGGCTACTTGTTGTGTCATATCCCGCATGGGGGTAATGTTGTCGACAATCATAATACCTCTTCCGTATGTTCCTAAGATGAGGTCGTTAGTACGCGGGTGAATTTGAATATCTCGCACAGGACAGTAATCAGGTATGTGGTTTTTCATACGGAACCAGTCGGCTCCTCCATTTATGCTGCAAAATAGGCCTCTTTCAGTACCTAAAAATAATAAGTTCTGGTTCTTCAAATCCACTTTAATTTTATGAGCAAAACCAGTAAATTCGGTGCTGCTGATACGAGTCCAAGTCTTACCTAAATCGGTTGATTTGGCAAGATATGTGTTAAAATCGCCATACATGTGATTGTCAAATGTGGCGTACAATGTATTCTTATCAAAACGTGAGGGCTCAATACTGCTAACCCATGTTTGTGCAGGAATACCGCATAGCTTTATACCAGACGAAACATTTGTCCAGGTTTTTCCACCATCGGCAGTAATTTGCAAATTACCGTCATCTGTTCCTGCAAAAATGTAATTAGTATCCAGAGGACTTTCAGCTACTGTAAATATAGTGCAGTGGTTTTCGGCAGAAGTGTTATCGGCGCTTAATCCACCCGATTCCTCCTGTTTTTCCTTGTTTTTATCGTTGGTGGTCAGGTCAGGCGAAATACGAGTCCAGTTCCTTCCTTGGTCAGTAGATTTGTATAAATATTGCGCACTCATGTATAAGTCATGCGGATTGGCAGCTCCTATATATATGGGGCTATTCCAGTTCCACCGTAGTTTATCGTCATTTTTTGTTTGCGATGGTTGAATGTCAACAGTAAGTCCAGTAGCTAAATCAACCCTGCCTGCTTCTCCGCCTTGCGCTTCGGCATATACAGAATTAGAATCAGTCGGGTCTGGTTGAGCCCAAAATCCATCTCCCCCATATAAGGCACGCCATCTGCCATTACTAATACCTCCATAATATTGCGATGGCCCCATCCAAGTGCCATTGTCTTGTAAACCTCCATAAACATTATAGGGTTCTTTCATGTCGTATTGAACGTGATAAAATTGCCCAACAGGGAGGTTTTGAATAAATGTGAATGTTAATCCCCTGTCATTACTAAGAAATACGCCACCATCAGTTCCAATCCAAACTTGATTTGTGTACAACGGATTTACCCAAATAGCATGATGATCGCTATGTACCCAGCCACCTTCATTACTTGCATCGGTAAATGAATACCCGCCATCATCACTTATGGATAATTCAAAGGCCGGGCGATATACACGTTTATCATCTTTCGGGTCGAAAGCAAGCGTACTGAAATAAAAAGGACGGGCTTCTACATTTTGTGTAGATGCCAGTTTGCTCCAGCTTTCACCGCCATCTGTACTGGCGTAGAGTTTTGTTTCTTTTGCTTCAACAATTGCCAAAATATGTTTAGGGTTTGATGGAGAAAGTGCAAGCGCTATACGCCCCAGCTCTCCGTCAGGTAATCCTTTCGTAATTTTAGTCCATGTTTTACCACCATCCATTGATTTATAGATGGCGCTTCCTTTGCCGCCGGAGCTAAATGCGTAAGGTTTTCTTCTGAATTCCCACATGGTAGCAAGCAATTCATCCGGGTTTTGCGGATTCATTACAATATCTGCACAGCCTGTTTTCTCGTCGGTATATAGAATTTGTTGCCATGTAGTGCCTCCATCCGTTGATTTAAATAACCCACGACTTTTACTGTTGCTCCATAGCGGACCCGGCGCAGCTACATAGATAATATTTGTATTGGCGGGGTTAATAAGTATTTTGCTTATATGTTCTGTGCTATCAAGCCCAATTTTTGTCCAATTGTCTCCACCGTCGGTAGTTTTGTATAGGCCATTACCATAACTAACAGTATTACGCATGTTGCTTTCACCTGTGCCCACATAGACAGTACTGATATCATTCGGATCCATAGCTATTGCACCAATACTTTGGCAATACTTATCAAATACTGATTTGAACGATGCACCTGCATTCGTAGTTTTCCAAACACCTCCGCCTGCAGAACCTACATAAATCGTTTTACCGTCTTTGGGGCATCCTTCAATAGCTGTAATACGGCCGCTCATGGTTCCGGGGCCGAGCCAGCGTGCCTGCATCACATCAAAAGTTCCTGAAGTAACGGCATTGGTTTGCTGGGCATGGCAAACAGATAGAAATGAGGCGCTAAGAATGAAGAATGAAAATGCAAATTTCTTTTTCATAGTAGGTGAGGTTTGGTATATACGACAATCAATAAGCTATGAACTAATCGTACAGCTCATAGCTTATAATCAGTTGAAAAACTATTTCGCAGCAATTTTTACAGAAGGGCTGAAGATACTATTATCGATAGGCGAGTTTACCTTAACAGTAAATGTTTTTATATCGCCAAAATCAGATGAGTTGGATTCCATTGGAAAAACATACCCATCAGTAGTCTTTTTATAATCGCTACGTGTTTCTGTACCCTCGTGAACTTTTCCGTTTACAGTAGCCTTTGATTTTACCTGTATAACATAATACGTATCTGGGTCAATGTAATAGGTTTCACTTACACTATCAGTGATAGTTACTTTAAGTTTATATGTTTGCGAACCTTGTGCATCATCCATACCTTCATATGTTACTTTATAGCCTTTATCTTTATAGTTTACAAAAGCATCTGTAATTGAAAGTTCCGATTGGCCTTTTTTTACTTCATCGGCCGGAATTGGCTCAGGTGTTGTTTGGCCCTGGAAAGGTGAAAAATTCCAGCCGGAATCATTCCGGAGAATAGAAAAACCAGTCATACCGCTGAAAGAAAACTCTGCACGCATAGCCTTTCTGTCAACCATCCATGCTTTTAAAGGAAGCTTTGCTCCACCCGCAAATATGCTATCTTCTTCATATACAGTTTTGATAGAATTCAGCTTGTCCATCCCGCCCATAGCGGCAATATTCTTACTGATAATATCATCTGCAGTTTGGGCAGCAGCTAAAGAGCACATACCCAGTAAAAGGGTGAGAAGTGTGAGTGTTTTTTTCATAGTAGGTGTTGTTTTTAGGGGCATATTTTTTTCAAATGTAATTTTTTTATTTTAACTGATATAGCTGTTAACATAGTTTTAACTTTCGTGTCGTAGGACGAATAGCTACCACCTTAAGTTACAAATAGTCAATAAAAACTTATACCTGCGCTATTGTTGTAGCAACATATAAGAGTAATACCCCCAAGATGGTAAGAATTGTAACTAAAAAACCCGGATGTTTTGACCTGCTTTCCGGTAGAAGATCACTTGCACCAATATATAAGAAGAATCCTGAAAAGATAGACAATAGAATGCTAAAAAAGCCATTAGGTATCTTGAAAAATAATGTAGAAACTACACCTAGTATGGGTGCTAAAGCATCAGCGATAAGCCAACGATAGGCCATCTTATTATTCCCTCCTTCCTTCAAGATAACACTCACTGTATTTACGCCGTCGGCAAAATCATGCGTAATCACCGCAACAGCAATTAATATCCCCATTGACGGAGAAACCTGGAAAGCCACACCAATGGCAACTCCGTCTAAATAACTGTGTATAGAAAGGCTCCCGGCCCCAATCCGGCCCTTACGTATATTTTCATGCTGGTGTGTATGCAATACCGATAATCTATCGAGAAGCATGTAAAACAAAAACCCCGATACAATAATCAAACTGATAGTCTGTATACCATATTGTTTGCTGCCAAGGGAAAAGGCTTCGGGTAAAAGATCAAAAAATACAACCCCAATTACAGCCCCGGCGCTAAATCCGATTATGATAGCCAATTTCTCCTTAAAGCGGATGGCCAATAATCCCCCAATAAAAGTTGATAAAAATGTAAGTAGGCTTAACAGTAACGGCATAGTGTTAACAGAATCGTTTACAAAGATAGTGTGAAATTGTAATGAGCTTGTTTACATGCTTTTATTCTATTTTTAACTTTGCACAATAGAATAGATGAATAAGACTCACCCGATAATAATCCATAAGTATATTGAAAATTTATAAAAAGATATTCCCCGTATTATTTTTTACCCTGTTATTCTTGGCTGTGGGTAAGGCCCAGTTGAATACATCCATAAGAGAAAGAGATTCCATAATGGCCGTAAGTATTCTTAACCTGGATTCAAATTTTGTTTTTGTGCAAGGTGGAAGTTTCCAAATGGGATTACCGGATACATCGCTGATTGAAGGAGGCGAGGTTGCCAAGCCCCAACATAAGGTTATAGTAAAGAGTTTTTACATCCTTAAAACTCCCGTTACACAGGCATTATGGTATTCAGTAATGGATTCCAACCCTTCTTTTCATAAAAACTGTTATACCTGTCCGGTAGAAAACGTGAGCTGGTATGATGCTCAAGCATTTATAAATAAGCTAAACAGCCTCTATAAAGCACATTACCGCCTGCCTACCGAAGCTGAATATGAGTATGCTGCCCGTGGTGGTGATAAAAGCAAGGGCTTTACCTATAGTGGCAGCAATGAAGAAACTAATGTTGCCTGGTTTGTGGATAACGCAAGTGGGCGAAGTCACCCGGTAGGGCAAAAAAAAGTAAATGAACTAGGCTTGGCAGATATGTCGGGCAATATCTGGGAATGGTGCTCAGATTGGTATGGAATATTTTACTATAAAGACAGCCCTTCAGATAACCCGCAAGGACCTGCCAATGGCAATGGAAAGGTGGTAAGAGGCGGAACCTGGTCGAGCCTTGATGAGGGGTGCCTGATCATATCGCGCGGCGCTTCTCTTCCTTCGGCCAAAAACAGGTATACAGGATTCAGAATAGTGCGGGATTTATAAACGGCAATTATAAATAGCTTCATAATTACTTCATTTTTGATTAATAATATTGCTTCATAACTAATTAATCAATCATCATGAAAACAAACAAATTATTGGTAGCTGCTTCCCTGGTAGCCCTCGGATTAATTTCTACTACAGCATTTGCCCAAAACGGTCATCCACGCGAACAACAAGTAAACAGCCGCCTGCAAAACCAAAATGCACGTACCGACAATAAGGTTGCAGATGGTAAAATGTCAAAGGCCGAAGCTGCAAAAATACATTCCCAGGATAAATCAATCCACAAGGAGGAAAAACGGGATGCAGCTGCAAATGGCGGCCACATTACCAAAGCTGAGCAAAAGCATATGAACAACCAGGAAAACCACGTAAGCAACGAAATTAAGAACCACTAAGGTTTCCTCTTATACACCAAAGCAAAAGTCCTGATGTAATACCCTTGCATCAGGGCTTTTCTCATTTAATAATATCTTTGTATAAACAAAACCGGTTTGAATCATCTTGTCAGCAGTAAATTCTTGAAACTGGAAAACAGCCGTCTTTCCTTATTGGAAAAACTGGATAAAGTATCTCCATCAAAATTAGAAATGCCACCCGTACCAGGAAAATGGTCGGTTTCTCAAATATTTTACCATCTAAATAGGGCAGAAAGATTATCTGTTCTCTATGTGAGCAAAAAGCAACTCGATATCAATAATCTAAAACGCACCGGACTTAAGGAGCAACTAAAAATGATTGGCTTAAAAATTCGGTTTCAGTTGCCATTCGGTTTAAAAGCTCCGGTAAATGTGTTAGGCGATGTTCCTCTTGAAGTTAACTACCCGCAAGTTATTGCCGAATGGAAAGTAACCCGTGATAAATTGAAAAAATTATTGGATTCGCTACCTGATGAGATATTATATAAAAATGTTTTCAAACAACCTGCTATCGGAAGGATAAACATATTTCAAATGCTTGACTTTATGCAAGCACATTTTGACCGGCATCAAAAACAGGTTGAAAGAATTGTCAGGAAAAATCCTTCCTAAGGACAATTCCCTAAATTTGCCCGCTTTACAAAATACACATGAGAAGGTTATTTTTTGGAATATTGCTACTTGCCTTGATAGGTACGGGGATTGGATATGAATTAGTTTTTGCTTCCAATATAAAATTAGAAGAAAAATCGAAACTTATATATATCCACACCGGTTGGAGTTTTACACAAGTGAAGCAAATGCTTCAGGAAAAACACATTATTGAACATGCAATCGGCTTTGAGCTATTCTCGAAATATAAAAAGTACGATGAGGCTGTATTGCCTGGCCGCTATCGTGTAATTAATGGAATGAGCAATGCCGCACTGGTAAACATGCTGTTAAGCGGAAAGCAGGAGCAGGAGAGTATAAGCCTGCATAATATTGTATTTAAAGGTGATTTGGCAGGAATTGTGGGGTCTAAAATGGAATCCGATTCAGCGCAGGTTATGTCATGTCTCAATAATGGTCCATTTTTGAAGCAATTTGGTGTCAATCCGACCAACGTGTTGGTAATATTTGTTCCCGGCACATATAAAATATACTGGACCGATAGCCCGGAGATGTTCGTTACTCAAATGGATACTGCCTATAAAAGATTCTGGACAAAAGAAAGGAGGGAAAAGGCCTTAGAAGCAGGTTTAAGCCCTTTACAGGTAACTATTTTAGCCTCTATTGTACAAGCCGAACAAAGCCGCTACATGGATGAGAAGCCGATGATTGCCGGATTATATATTAACCGTCTGCGAATAGGAATGCCACTGCAAAGCGACCCTACGCTTGTTTATGCACGGGGTGATTTTTCGATTGAACGGGTTAGGGAAGGGGATAAGGAACAAGATTCCCCCTATAATACTTATAAACGTAGCGGTCTGCCACCGGGGCCAATAAATATGCCCGAACCATCTTCTATTGATGCCGTACTGAATTATGATAAAAGCAATTACTTATATATGGTAGCCGAGGCGGATGGCTCGGGTAGGCATCATTTTAGTTCAACACTGGCCGAACAAAATAAATATGCTGCTAAATACCGTCAATATCTTAATAAAAGAGGGATAGAACGATAGGATAGGTAAACCATTATCTTTGTAAAAAAAGGAATATGGAAAAGCTCATTGAATGCGTACCTAACTTCAGCGAAGGAACGGATAGCGCCATCATAAATAGTATTGCCGAAGAAATTGAAAAGATTGATGAGGTAAAGCTCTTGGACGTTGACCCGGGAAAAGCTACAAACCGCACGGTTGTTACATTTGTGGGAACTCCACAAGCTGTTGTAGAGGCTGCATTTCATGCTATAAAACGGGCATCGGAACTAATAGATATGAGCAAGCATAAAGGTGAGCATCCCCGAATGGGCGCCACCGATGTATGTCCTTTAATACCGCTTTCAGGCATTACAGTAGAAGAAACCGTTAGGTATGCTAATCAATTAGCGGAAAGAGTTGGTAGAGAGTTGGGAATCCCGGTTTATCTGTATGAATATGCGCAGCCCAATAAAGAAAGAAATAACTTATCCGTTATCCGTGAAGGTGAATATGAAGGGTTTTCTAAAAAAATAAAACAGCCTAAATGGAAACCTGACTATGGACCTTCGGAATTGCCGGTTAGGTCAGGTGCAAGCGTTATAGGGGTGCGTGATTTCTTGGTAGCGTATAACGTAAATCTGAATACCACCTCAGTTCGTAGAGCCAATGCCGTAGCTTTTGACGTGAGAGAAAGGGGTAGGGTAGTAAAAGATACAAAAGGCAACGATGTACATGTTCCCGGAACATTGAAAGAAGTGAAAGCCATCGGCTGGTATATTGAAGAATATCAACAAGCGCAGGTTTCCATGAATCTTACGAATGTAAACACAACTCCTGTTCATATTGCGTTTGAAGAGGTATGCAAAAGCGCCCTGAATAGAGGAATGCGCGTAACAGGCTCAGAATTGGTGGGGCTTATTCCCTTGCAATCGATGTTAAATGCAGGGAAATACTTTTTGAAAAAACAAAAACGTTCTATTGGAGTCTCTGAACAGGAACTGATTCATATTGCTATTAAATCCCTAGGGTTGGATGATCTGGGCGAGTTTCATCCTGATAAAAAAATTATTGAATACTGTATGCGTAAAGATTCTGATAGTATCCTGCAAAACCTTACAGTAAAGGCTTTTGCAGATATGACGGCCTCAGAATCACCTGCTCCGGGTGGAGGCTCTGTGTCAGCTTACCTGGGTGCATTGGGGGCTGCATTAGGAACCATGGTTGCTAATCTTTCTGCTACCAAAAAGGGTTGGGAATCGCGCATAGATGAGTTTTCTGACTGGGCTGAAAAAGGACAAGTAATAAAAGACAAATTAGTAAAGGCAGTTGATGAGGATACGGCTGCATTTAACCGTATCATGGCTGCTTTTGGTCTGCCTAAAAATACCGAAGAAGAAAAGAAAACAAGGAAAAATGCCATCAATCTTGCTACCATATCCGCTATTGAAGTGCCTTATAAAGTAATGCAACTCTCGCTTGAATCGATGCAACTTATTAAAGCTATGGCGGAAAACGGTAACCCGAATTCAGTGAGTGATGCTGGTGTAGGCGCTCTTTGTGCACGCTCTGCTGTGTTGGGCGCTCATCTGAATGTAAAAATAAATGCCGGAGGATTGAGCGATAAAACTAGTATACAAACATTACTGGATGACGCTGAAAAAATAGAGAAACAGGCGTTGGAACTTGAAACTGCAATACTTGGAATAGTAAACGCTGTTATAAAAAAAGGATAGCGTATAGAAAGCGTTAAAAAAGGTTAAGGATAAAAAAAGACTCCTTTAACCCGTCAATTTCAATAAATTTGCAGCTTTCCCGTTAAAAGTATTGTAATGAATAAGATATTCCAGTTTAGTTTTTCTCTTTTGCTTCTTTTTACGCTGCCTTGCATAACAAATGCTCAGCAGGAACAGCCTGTGGCCCCAACCGGGCAAATGATAGATAGGGTAGTAGCCATTATTGGCGATAAAATCATACTACAATCCGATGTAAATGAACGGATACAGGAATATCTAAATGAAAAAGTACAGGATACAAGCGGAATATCATGTAAAGTGCTGGAAGATTTGATGTATGAAAAATTGTTGCTTATTGAGGCTGAAAAAGACTCTACTATTACAGTAAGCGACGAGCAGGTAGAACAGGAATTTGATAAGAGAATAAACTATTATATCAACGAATTCGGGTCAAAAGAGGCGTTTGAAAAATGGTATGGTAAAACGGTTGATCAATACAAGGAGGAATTGAAGCCCGATGTAAGGGATCTATTAATGGCTCAGCAAATGCGGAGCAAAGTTCTGGAAGGGCTCAGCATAAGCCCTGAGGATGTAAGGAAATACTATGAAAACATTCCCAAAGATAGTATACCCGGAATTAATGCGCAGGAAGAAATTGCTCAAATTGTGAAGCTGGCCAGTTTAACCCCGGAAGAAAAACAAGCAGCCAGGGAGCAGTGTGAAGAACTGAGGCAGAAGGTTTTAAAGGGTGCCGATATGGCAGCCTTGGCTGTTCTTTATAGCGGCGATCCGGCATCGGCAAAAAATGGAGGACGATATGCTAGTGTTCGAAAGGGTGAATTTGCCCCGGAATTCGAGAAAGTAGCGTTTAGTCTAAAGGATAGCGAAATTTCACCGGTATTTGAAACACAATATGGCTATCACTTTATTAAGCTTATTCACCGGCATGGCGAGTTGGTAGACATTCGTCATATTCTCATTATCCCTCAAGTATCTGACCTGGATATGGAAAAATGCAGAGAAAGGCTGGATAGCATTGAAAAAGATATTAAAAAAGATTCGATTTCTTTTTCCGATGCAGCGGCTAAATACTCTGATGATAAGTCTTCCAAATATAATGGTGGATTAATTACCAATCCTCAAACAGGGCTTACCAAATGGGATATGAACCAACTTGGAGAATTAGACTTGTCATATACTATTAACATGAGTCCGGGTGATATTTCGGACCCGGAAATATACAGCACACCCGATGCTAAAAGAGGATACAGGATTGTTATGTTAAAAGACAGGTCAAAGCCTCATAAAGCAAATCTGAAAGATGACTATCAACTTATACAGGGTGCAGCTCTTGGGAAAAAGCAACAACGTATAATTAATGCATGGATAAACCGCAAATTGAAAGAAGGTATATATGTCCATGTAGATAAGGGGAGCCTTAACTGCAAATTCCAGAATAACTGGATAAACCCATAAGAGGGATTATTGTTCACTCCAAAGCCCTGCGGCTCCAAACACTCCGGCGCTATCTCCTAATTTAGGTTTTAATAATACCGTTTCAACCCGGTTATTAAATATAGATTTCTTCAATTCGTTTAGCCCATCTGTATAAAGGGCATCAATATTGCCTACACCTCCGCCAAGTACAATAGCATCCGGGTCGAGTATATTTACAACGGTTGAAATAGCTTTACCAAACATACTTGTAAGCCTGTTTATGGTTTGGGTTGCAAAAGCATCACCGCCTGAAACATGCAATTCCGTAATTTCTTTCAAGTTTACTTTCCGCCCACTTATTTTGGTGTAATATTTTTCCAATGAGGGGCCTGAGAATGTGGCTTCAACACAGCCGTTTTTACCACAATAGCAAGGTTCTCCGTTTTCTTCTAATTGGTTATGGCCCCATTCGCCGGCAATGCCTTGTTTACCTTCCCAAACTTTGTTGTCTATTACAATTCCACCGCCAACGCCCGTTCCCATAATTACTCCAAACACAACTCTTGCATTGGGACATTCGTCTTTTACAACTCCGTAAAGCGTTTCTGCTAAGGCAAAACAGTTGGCATCATTTGCAAGTCTAACCGGGATGCCCAACATTTTTTCTATATCGGCTTTTAGTGGTCTGCCATTCAGACAAACTGAATTGCAATTTTTCATGGTTTGAGTAAGCGGGTCTAAAATACCGGGTGTGCCCATCCCAAGCCTTTCGGGTTTCAATCCCGAGGCTGTTTTCATCATTTCAACCAGCGTTACTATCTGTCCGGTGACATGCTCATATCCCTTTTCTGCTCCCGATGGAATACGCAAACGGCATATTGTTACAGGGCTTTCGGCAGGCTCCAGTATAATGCCTTCCATTTTTGTTCCGCCCAAATCTATGCCCCAAAGGTGTTTCATATCCTATGAATTCTTTATGCATTAATACGTCCCGCTCCACTTGCGTATAAACCATTCAACTGATACCAGCAACAATAGCAGGAAGAATACCCATTTCAGATTGATAAGAGGAGCATAGGAAGTATGGGTATAGATAAGTGGCTTTATGTCATCCTTGGCAGCAATCAGCTTGGTTAATTCCGGTAATTGATTTGGGAATATCATGTTGCCTCCATGTTCTTTAGCCAGTTGGTAAAGCAATTGATGATTTGCAACCGTATTGGTGGACTCTACCTGGACAGGTGTAACCGTAAACTCTCCTTTAGCCGTATAAAGTTGAGTGCCCTGCTTAACCTGTGCGGCATAATGATACGCCCCGGCTTGCAACTGGCCTGCATTTAAGTGATAGGCATTGGAGGTGCGACTAAATGTGTAGTTGAAATTTTTGCCATCGCTATTGGTAATAATCATGCTCACTTCAGGGTCATTTACCAATTGATAGCTGGGGTTGTAGAGGTCGGCATCCATTTCAACGGGTTCATCTTCTTTAAAGCTATTGGGTGCATGTATGCGGAAAAAGCTTTTATCGTCTCTTATGGCGAGATACTGCACTATTTTGTTTATAAGGTCATCAAAGAAATTATTGTTCTTATGGTCAGCATAGTCCTTTAATCTCCAGCGGAAAAGTCCTTCACCTGTTACAATGCAGCTTTTTTCGCTTCCATTTAGATTAAATGCAATTAAAGGATAGGTAGTAGTAACCCCTTGTATTTTCTGATAACACAATACATTCAGCGAAGGATTTGAAGTGTAGCTGCCAA
>Ga0207037_10025_pt1 | contig 49649 bp, 36 predicted proteins | sample Alteio_BWMinCont_75_FD_153268 | JGI IMG/M metagenome (GOLD analysis project Ga0207037, IMG submission 153268) | Enriched cells from forest soil in Barre Woods Harvard Forest LTER site, Petersham, Massachusetts, United States -... | ecosystem: Environmental > Terrestrial > Soil > Temperate forest >... | reverse complement strand
TTCAGTGTGAGTTTTCCAAAAGCTATATCCCATTTTTGGCCGGCGCTTTTTACAGTATCTGATGAAGCAAATGCATCAATAAGAAATTGAAGATTCAGGCTATTTTCATTTTTATACGTTACCAGGTGAACTTTTGCCTCTTCAATATCTATATTGGTAACATATAATTGATGATTTTTAAAACTCATCTGCCCTATATCAAATTTCAATTCACCGGCATATAAGAGCGTATCAGCATGTTGGTCTTGGATATAAACATCGCGAAGCACCAGTTTTTTCAACAATTCAAAATCGACCCTGCCGATATGGATTTTAGTGTGTAATTTGTTGGAATAATACCCTGCAATGGCATGTGTAAGCCCAGTCTGAACAAAAGGAAAATTGAGCAAAAGGTTTAGAAAGAGCAATAGCACTGCTATTACTGTAAGAAGAACCGTTATTATCTTTCTAAGCTTTTTAATACCTTTGAGAATTAATTACAACCAGCAAAGTTAGAAATAATGGATGAGCTTAATGTGAAGATTTTAGGTATCGAATCTTCCTGCGACGATACTTGTGCTGCTGTACTATCCGGTACCACATTACTTTCAAATGTAGTAGCGGGGCAACAAGTACACCGCGATTATGGAGGAGTGGTGCCTGAATTAGCTTCGCGCGCCCACCAGCAAAATATTGTTCCCGTGGTGGATATTGCTCTTAAAAAAGCAGGTATTAAAAGAGAAGAAATTGATGCTGTTGCACTAACCAGGGGGCCCGGGCTGATGGGCTCGTTATTAGTAGGTATTTCATTTGCTAAAGCGTTGAGTCTTGGGTTAAATAAACCCCTGATTGAAGTTAATCACATGCAGGCACATATCTTATCACATTTCATACAAACTCCCGGAGAAGCTTATGCTCCTCCTTCATTCCCTTTTCTTTGCCTTACCGTTTCAGGCGGACATACTCAAATTGTATTGGTGCGAGATTATTTCGATATGGAAGTATTAGGTGAAACCTTGGACGATGCTGCCGGAGAAGCTTTCGATAAAGCAGCTAAAATACTTACTCTGCCTTATCCGGGCGGACCATTAATTGACGCTATGGCAGATGCAGGAAATCCTTCAGCGTTTTCATTTCCTATACCCAATGTCCAGGGATTAAATTTTAGTTTCAGCGGACTTAAAACATCTTTCCTTTATCTTATCAGAGATGGAAAAATAAATGCCCCCGATTTTGTAAAAACACACATACATGATCTGTGTGCCTCCTTCCAGCATAGAATTGTTTCTATTCTGGTTGATAAGATTACAAAAGCATCTGAACAAACAGGTGTAAAACAAATTGCCATTGCCGGGGGTGTTGCTGCTAATTCCGGCTTGCGTAAGGCCCTACAGGAATCTGCCAATAAATATGACTGGAAGATATATATACCTAAAATGCAATATTGTACAGACAATGCTGCCATGATTGCAATAACAGGATATTTCAAATTTCTCCGCAAAGAATTTGCAGAATATGATCTAGTTCCTAAAGCAAGATTTGAATTTAGCAGCAGCCGTATAAAGGAATAATCTTTTATTTACTATTCGGCTTTATCATCGTTCGTTAATTCCGACTTGGGCAGGTCGGCTTTGGCCATCAGTTCATCGCGATGTTCTGTCAGGTAGGCCAGTTTCTTTTTGCCATAGGCAATTTTAACAATTACAACAAACAGCACCGGAACAATAAAGATAGCAATGGAAGAAGCCGCAATCATTCCACCCAATACGGTGAACCCGATAGTTTTACGGGAAACAGCGCCTGCCCCACTGGCAAATGCCAATGGAAGTACTCCAAAAATAAAAGCAAACGATGTCATAAGTATGGGCCTTAATCTAAGGCTTACTGCATCAATGGTAGATTGTATCAGGTCTTCGCCCGCATCTACCCGCACTTTGGCATATTCTACAATCAATATAGCATTTTTGGCGGCAAGGCCTATAAGCGTTATTAGTCCTATTTGTGCATACACATTATTGCTGAGTGGGGGAATACATATAAGTGTAAGGATGGCCCCAAAAGCGGCAATAGGCACTGCCAACATCACAGAAAATGGCACCGACCAGCTTTCGTATAATGCTGCCAGGAAGAGAAAAACAAAAATCAGTGAGAACATAAAAATGTAAATGGTTTGTGAGCCGGCTACCAATTCCTCATAACTTAATCCTGACCATTCATATCCATATCCGCGGGGCAATACTTTGGCAGCGACTTCCTCCAGGGCATCCATCGTTTGTCCGCTGCTATATCCCGGTCCTGAACCGCCATCTACCTCGGCCGAGCGGAAAATATTAAAGTGAGGTATCACCGGAGCGGCTGCAATAGGCTTATATGAAACCAGGGAATTAAGCGGTAGCATTTGCCCTGCCTGGTTGCGTACATAATATTTATCTATATCCGATACAAAGCGGCGATATACGGTATCAGCCTGTATAACCACATGGTAGGTACGGTTGTACAACGTAAAATTGTTTACAAATAAACTGCCCATGTATGCTTCAATGGTTTGAAATACATCAGCAATATTGACTCCCATTTTTTTGCACTTCTCCCTGTCTACGGTGAGCTCATAGCTGGGTGTATGTGCCGAATAGTAACTTACTGCATGGCCGATAGCAGGATTCTTATTGGCTTCTGCTACAAATTTTTTCACCACAGCTTCAAACTGCTGCAAATCGTCAGTGGTACTTCGTTGCTCAATCATAAATGTAAAACCGGCCGATATTCCTATTCCCGGTATAGGAGCAGGTTGCATAACCACCACCTTCCCATTCTTCAAAGTATCCTGTTGTATACGTTTATACATTTCCATTATGATACCAGGCATCTGCTCACTGGGCTTGGTACGTTCATCCCAGGGCTTTAGCTGGCAAAATATAGTGCCGCTGTTTGATTTAGCCGCACCATTACTTATATTTAATCCTGATAGGGCTGAATAGTCTGCTACACCCGGGGTTCCACCTATTACTCTCATCAGCTTATTGATAAATTGAACAGACTGGATGGTGGATGAAGCCTCAGGTAATTCATATGTAATGAATACGCGCCCGGAATCTTCATTCGGAATAAACCCCCTGGGTTTAATATAAAATAGAATATAGGTAACAACACCAATACATATCAGCAGAACAACTACATATTTCGAATTTTTAATACCTCTTTTTACCCCGTTTGCATACCTATGTGTAAACCGGGCAAAACGGTTATTAAAGAGATAGAAGAACCGGTTTATTCCATTGGATTTATCGTCGATATGGTGTGGTTTTAAAAGCAGGGTGCACAGGGCAGGTGTTAAGGAAAGAGCTACGAAAGCAGAAATAAGTATCGACACAGCTATAGTGATGGCAAACTGCTGATACAAGCGGCCTACAATACCCGGAATAAAAGCCACAGGAACAAATACGGCAGCGAGTATTAATGCAACTGCAATTACCGGTGCGCTTATGTCTTTCATAGCATGTTTGGTAGCATCTATGGCCGACATTTTTTCTACATCAATATAATGCTGCGCCGCCTCCACCACTATAATGGCATCATCCACTACTATTCCGATTGCCAGTACAAAACCAAATAGGGTGAGTGTATTAATCGTAAATCCTAAGGGAACAAAAAAGATGAACGTACCGATAATAGAAACCGGAATAGCCAATACAGGGATAAGTGCATTGCGCCAGTTTTGCAGAAATAAAAACACTACAAATACGACGAGGATAAGAGCAATGATGAGTGTTTTAACCACTTCCTGCACGGAAACTTTTACAATAGTAACCGATTCAAACGGTACTTTATAATCTACATCTTCGGGGAATGTTTTTTTTAGTTTTGCAAGCTCTGCATATACGCCGTTTGCCACATCCAGGGCATTCGCTGTAGGGAGCTGGAAAATTTGCAGGAAAGATGCCCGATTGCCATCTACATACGAATTGCTTGAAAAAGTGAATTTACCCAGCTCAACCCTGGCAATATCTTTCATATAAACCATCTGGCCGGTGGCAGGCATTGTTTTTACAACAATGTTTTCAAAATCAGAAACCTTATTCAACCTGCCGTTTACAAGTACAGTTAATTCATTTGTTTGCGATGATTGTTGGGGAGGAGCACCTACTGAACCGGCCGCCACCTCAACATTTTGGCCGTTTAATGCCGTGGCCACATCAGAAGGAGTCAGGGAATAAGAAGCCATCTTTTGCGGATCCATCCATATCCGCATGCTGAAATTATCGGCACGGGTAGTAACGTCACCTACCCCTGGAACACGCAGCAGCGCATCCATCAGGTAAATATTATTATAATTATCGAGAAAGGTAATGTCGTGTGTTTTTTTAGGAGAGTACAGCGCTATGAGCATTAGCATACTGGTGTTTTTTGCACGCACCGTTACCCCTAATTGGCTTACTACCGAAGGCAGCATAGGCGCCGCAATACCTACCCGGTTCTGAACATCCAACGCGGCAATATCTACGTTAGTACCTACTTTAAACGTGGTGTTGATGGATAATGAACCTGAATTGGTACTGTTGCTGGTAATGTATTCCATACCCTTTACACCATTAATTGCTTCTTCTAAAGGAATGGTGACATTTTGCTCCAGGGTTTGGGCATCGGCACCGGTGTAGGAGGTACTAACGGAAACACCCGGCGGAGTAATGTTAGGATATTGGTTAATGGGAAGGGTTAAAATGCAAACACCTCCCAATAGAACTATTACAATAGCTATAACGATTGCGGTAACGGGCCTTCTTATAAATACATCAGCAATCATCGGCAGTTATGAGTTATGAATTATAAGTTATGAATGAAAAGGCGTTCGCTTTTTTTTCTTTTACCATTACTTTCATCTTGTATTAGGAGTATTAACCTTTATGAGACTTTTAGTCGTTATTTTTTTCTTTTTATTGTTCCTTCACAAACGTCTCCTTCTTCATCTCCATCAATCCATTGTCTTAAGTATTTTGTTCGTTCTCTTGTTAAATCTTCAAGCAACATTAGTTGGCACATAGGCTCAACCGAGCCATAAAACTTACCAGGCAGATACATCACATTTATTTCCGCTTCGCGCAATTGCAACCATAGTCCTTGCGCAATTTTAATTTCTTTAATAAATAGCGTATCGTCAGAATAGGTGGTGAGTATTTGATGATACACTGCATTCAGTTCGCTATCTGCTGCATGATATTTAACTCCTGCATCATAGTTCATATCTCTCTGACTTTGCCCAGTGGAAGATTTTGAAATGATGAGCAAAAAAAATAGAACCAACAGTTGAACCCGTTTCATGTGTCTGTATTTTTTTATTTAGGGTCATTTGTTATTCTTCCCTTCACTCTCTTCTTTTGCTTTCGCTACCAATTCATCCCTATGTGCTGCCAAATATTCTAATTGGGTTTTACCGTATGCTATTTTTACAATTACCACAAATAATACCGGCACAATAAATATAGCAATGGATGAAGCAGCCACCATCCCGCCCAATACGGTAACCCCAATGGTACGGCGGGCAACAGCGCCTGCACCGGATGCAAACACCAACGGCATTACACCCAATATAAAGGCCAGGGATGTCATTATTATGGGGCGTAACCTCAATTTCACTGCATCCAGTGTTGATTGTATCAGGTCTTCACCTGTATCTACACGTACTTTGGCATACTCTACAATTAATATGGCATTCTTCGCGGCAAGCCCTATCAGCGTTATCAACCCGATTTGTGCATATACATTATCGGTGAGGCTTGGAATACAAATTAAGGTAAGTATGGCGCCAAAAGCACCGATAGGCACTGCCAGCAATACAGAGAAAGGAACTGACCAGCTCTCGTATAAGGCAGCCAGGAAGAGAAACACAAATAAAAGGGAGAACATGAATATATATATCGTCAATGTACCTGCCTGTATTTCTTCATAGCTCAACCCGGAGAAATCATATCCATATCCTTGCGGTAATACTTTGGTTGCGATTTGTTTTAGCGCATCTATAGACTGGCCGCTGCTATATCCTTCCGGTGAAGAACCATCTACTTCAGCCGAACGGAAAATATCAAAGTGCGATAAAAGCGGCGCTGTTTCAGAAGGTTTATAACTGATAAACGAGCTCAACGGTAACATTTGCCCCGACTGGTTTCGCACATAATACTTATCCATATTTGTTATCATTTTCCGGTAGGTGGTATCGGCCTGCACAACTACGTGGAAAGTACGGTTATATAAGGTAAAGTCGTTCACATAATAACTGCCCATATACACCTGGATGGCTGTAAACACATCGGAAACATTAACACCCATCTTTTCGCAGCGTTCTCTATCCACCGTAAGATTGTAACTTGGTGTGTGCGCCGAATAATAACTGAATGCATCTGTTATAGCAGGGTTTTTATTGGCTTCGGCAACAAAATTCTTAACTACCGCTTCAAATTGGTGTACATCGTCATTTGTATTTTGTTGTTCAATCTGGAAGCTGAATCCCGCCGTTTGCCCAATACCTGGTATTGGCGCTGGGGGGATAACAACTATATCGGCATTTTTGATGTTGGCCTCTGCAATTTTTTGACGGACTACATTTATCAACCCGGGTATACGCTGGCCTGCTTCCGTACGCTCTTCCCAGGGTTTAAGCTGCACATAAATGGTGCCGCTGTTTGATTTAGTGGCCCCGGTTATTACGTTAAACCCTGCCAATGCGGCATAGTGTTCCACACCTGGCGTAGATGAAACCACCTTCATTAACTGCTGCATTACATTTACCGATTCAATGGTAGAAGATGCTTCGGGCAATTCATAGGTAACATATACCAGTCCATCATCTTCACTCGGAATAAATCCTGATGGCTTATGTTGAAATAAAAAGAATGTGGCGATACCGATACACAATAATAGTATGATAACATATTTTGATTTTTCAATACCCCTTTTTACACCATGGGAGTAGCGGTTGGTAACAGAATCGAACCATGTATTGAAACGGAAAAAGAGTTTGCCTAAGCCGTGTTCACGCTCGCGGGCATCATGCGGTTTTAACAAGAGTGTACACAGCGCTGGCGTTAACGAAAGGGCAATGAAAGCGGAAAGCACAATAGACACTGCTATGGTGATTGCAAATTGTTGATAGAGGCGACCTACGATACCGGGAATAAACCCTACGGGAACAAATACCGAAGCCAGGATGAGGGCAATGGCAATTACGGGTGCAGATATGTCTTGCATGGCGCGGGTAGTAGCTTCTTTCACCGGAAGTTTTTCTGTATCCATATAGTGTTGCACGGCCTCCACCACAATAATAGCATCGTCCACCACAATGCCGATGGCTAATACAAAACCAAACATGGTTAACGTATTAATGGTGAAGTCGAGCGGAATGAAAAAGGCAAACGTACCCAGGATGGAAACAGGTATAGCCAATACGGGAATAAGCGTGGCGCGCCAATTCTGAAGAAACAGGTAAACCACAAAGGCCACCAAACAAAGAGCAATAAGAAGTGTTTCCACCACCTCGCGCATAGATACTTTAACAACGGTTACTGTTTCATAAGGAATGGTGTAATCGACATCACTTGGGAACGATGTCTTTAACTGGTCAAGTTCTTTAATTATAGCAGCAGCCGTTTGCAAGGCATTGCTTCCGGGGGTTTGATAGAGAGTAAGAATAGAAGCACGTTTATCATCTACGTAAGAATTATTCGAATAGGTGAATTTACCCAGTTCCACTTGGCCTACATCTTTCAGGTAAACCATCTTACCCGAATCAGGCAAGGTTTTTACAATGATGTTTCCAAAGTCCGCCACCTTGTTCAAGCGGCCATTTACAAGAATACTTAATTCATAGGTTTGTGTTTTTTGCTGGGGTGGCACACCCGCAGAACCCGCAGCTACCTGTAAATTCTGTTCATTCAATGCACTAATTACGTCGGTAGGCGTTAATGAATATGCTGCCATTTTATCAGGGTTCAGCCATACGCGCATACTGAAATTATCGGCCCCTGTTGTAATAGCACCCACACCAGGCACGCGCAACAGAGCATCCATGATAAATATGTTGGTGTAATTATCTAAAAAGGTAATGGCGTGTGTGCCTTTTGGAGAATATAAGGCCACTAGCATTAATGCGCTGGGGTTTAAGGCACGTACAGGAAGTCCTAAACGGCTCACAGCCGCAGGCAGTAATGGAGTAGCTATGCTTACCCGGTTTTGAACATCCAGTGTGGCAATGTCAATATTGGTTCCAACTTTAAATGTGGTGTTTATGGTCATCAGCCCATTATTCGCGCTGTTGCTTTGCATATACTCCATACCATGCGCGCCATTGATTTGTTCCTCAATAGGAGTGGCAACGGTCTGCTCCACCGTCTCGGCATCGGCCCCGGTATATTGTGCCGTAACCTGCACCACGGGAGGAGTAATATCAGGATATTGATTTACCGGAAGATTCAGAATGCATATAGCGCCCAGTATAGCCAATACAAGAGAAACTACTATGGCAGTAACCGGTCTTCTTATAAATACATCTGCAATCATGAAAAATCCTAATTAATAATTCCTAATTCTTTTTAGCGCTATCTTTTTTACCATGATCTGCTGCCTTACCGGCACCATCAGGCTTTTGCCCTGCCGATATCACAGACCCAGTATGCAATGACTGCACCCCGTCGACTACTATGCGGTCGCCCGGTTTAATACCGCCTTTTATAATGATGTTGGGGTCTATAATCCGGCCCGGTTGTATTTTTCTTTGCAGAGCTATCATAACAGGATGTGTTTTTGTAGAATCATCCTGATTGCGTGCTACCGTGTCTTTTGCCAGGTAAACAAAATATTCTCCCATTAGCTCTACTACGGCTTTGTTAGGCACTACCATTTCCGGGGTAGTATCCTGGTTATGCACCCTTACCACGCAGCTTAGTCCCGGCCTCAGCGAGTATTTGGGGTTAGGGAATGTTAACCGTACATCTATGGTACCGGTTTGTGTATTTACGGCACGGTCTATTATTAATATCTTTCCAGTGTAAGGATATAGCGAGCCATCGGGCGTTACAATAGTAAACAGCGAATCAACAGCTTGTTGGTTGTTATCTTTTATATCTTCAAAATGTTGTAATTGTTTTTCCGATATTAAAAAATCAACCCCCATCGGGTCATCTGTCGAAATGGTATTTAATACGCTCGTACCTACTGTAACCATATTACCAAGCCTAACCTGGCTGATGCCAATGGTTCCGTCGAAGGGAGCTGAAATAGTAGAATAGGTCAGGTTGGTTTCCGTTGTTTTCACAGCTTCCTCCGCAGCTTTAACAGAATTTTTTGCATTGTCTAATGTTATAATGGCATGGTCGAGCGTTTGTTTGGCAATTGCATCTGTTTTGTTCAGGTATGTATAACGGTCAGCATCTTGTTGGGCCTCTGTCAAATTACCTTTTGCTACATCCAGGTTGGCTTTTGCCTGATCGTAAGCTTGCTGGAATAAACGCTGGTCAATTTCGTACAATTTCTGTCCTTTTTTCACATGGTCGCCTTCCTTAAAATCCATCGCCGTAATATAGCCTTGCACTTCTGGGCGAAGATCGACCTGGCTAAGTGCAACCGTGTTGGCTGGATACTTGTCGTAATAAAATACCTTTTGTGTTTTAACGGTGTATAGATTCACCGGAACAACATTACTCTGCTGGGGCTTTTTATCGGTGCACCGGATAAATGCCGCACAAACTATCAATAATACCAAGATGTTCTTTCTATTCATAACAGAAATGCTTTATTTCATTAATGACTAACAGGAATCGTTCCTGTTGCTTTTTCCAATTCTACTTTGCTTAGTAATACCTGGAACAGGGAGTTTAAATAATTTATTTCCGAGGATGTTAAATTATCTTCAGCCGTTATTACATTCAGGTAAGGAACAATACCCTGCTTATATTGTACAGACACAATACCATATACATCCTTTGCCATAGCTACATTTTGCCTCTGCTCCGCCATGTTATAAATGTTGCTTTTATAATTTGCTGTGGCGGTTGTATATTGTTCGTAAATAATCGACTTCAGGTTAATCTCACTCAATTCAAGTATCTGCCCCTGCAGTTTTGCTTTTTGTACATTTTCTATCCTCCCGAAGCCCGTAAATAAGGGGATGGTAAGCGAGGCTCCTATATAAGAATACGGATATGCCTGCGAAAAGAGACTAGAAGGAACATTACTTTCATATTCATAATCATATGTATAAAATGCAGATAGGGTGGGCAAAAATTGAAACCTGTAATAGTTTATGCTTTGTTCTTGCAGCCCTCTTTGGGTTTCAAGCAATTGATATTCTATCCTGTTTTTATATTGCAATTGCTGTGTGGTATCTATCACTATTTCACGAACCATCTGGGCCGTATCAAAGTTTACGTTGAACTGCTTTTCGGGCGGAAAACCCATTTGTTGCTTCAGCGTGGCATATTCGGGCACTACATTTTCAATGGCCTGTTTCAATTGCGCTTTGGCATTATTCAGCGTAATGCTTGCCTCTTCATAATCTGTTTTATCTACTATGCCGCCTATGTATTGATGATAGGCATCCCTTTGATTCTTGGCAAACTCAGCCGTATCTTCTTTCAATACATTTATCTGTTCCAACGTATTTAATAGATTATAAAATGCCGTGCTGAGATTAGCGACAAGGCTTATTTTACTACTATCATTAGCTTGTCTGGCCTGCTGAACAATTAAATGAGCGCTGCTGGCTGCATACAAAAGACCGGGGCTAAATAAATTTTCAGATACCGTTATTTCCGGGTTAACAGAATTATAAATACCTGTTCTTATTGGAACAGGGGCACCTTCTGCGTTGGTGGAAAAACCGGTAGGCAATTGGAAATAGTGGTAATAGTCAGCCCCTGCATTAACTTGTGGAAGCCACGTTGAAAGGGCTATGAAATTGCTCTTTTTTGCTATGGTTATACCAATGGTCGATTGCAACACACTCGGCTGGTTCTCCAATCCATAAGCAATACATTGGTCCAGATTTAGAGATGGAATAGTATCCGGTCTTTTATTTTGAGCATGCACACTAAATACACTATAGGTAATACCTGCTATAATAAAAAGGATACGTTTTTTTATCTGCCCCGGCCTGCTCATTAATCGTTTTATAATTTTTATGTCTGGAAGTATATATTCTTTTAATTTGTTGAACATGTGTTATTATGAAATATCAGTCCGGGAACTTGCGCCAAAGGTAGCATATTTACAAAAAATAACAGACCTGACAGGACTCTCAGATACCAAACCATAACATTTTAATAATCTTATGCTTAGAGGTTAATGGCTAATTAGACGATGCCCTGCCCAATTACTTGCAGTAAAATTTAAATTTACTTGCCAACAGCCTATATTTGAAATGGTTAAGCCCATTATGTTGCATGTAAAGGAAAAAATATAATATGCTTACCCTCTTCCCTCTCTATCTGCCAAACATGGAGAAACTAAGGATGCGAATAATTTTGAAAAGGAGTAAAAACCTTACTCCATAATACTTACAACTAATTACTACATTTGCGCTTTAACGACAAGCGGATATGCCGACAACTATGACTGCCAAAACCGAATCGATTGGCTCTGTACCTGTAAACTCTGTTATCAGGGCATTTGAACTGATGTGCTGTGCCAAAGCCATGACAGAATTATATGAGAAAAATGCTGCTATAACCAGTAAATATGTTCATGCTACTTCCAGGGGGCACGAGGCGGTGCAAATTGCCCTCGGAATGCAACTTAAACCCCAGGATTATTTAAGTGCGTATTATCGTGATGATAGCATTCTGCTTTCCATAGGTATAACACCTTACGAGCTTATGTTGCAACTGATGGCAAAAGCCGACGATCCTTTTTCAGGAGGAAGGACTTATTATTCCCACCCCAGCCTGAGAAGAGACAATATGCCTAAAATACCCCACCAGTCATCGGCTACGGGTATGCAGGCCATACCTACAACGGGTATCGCAATGGGTATACAATACCAGGAAAGGCAAGGGTTATTACCGAACTACGCTGACGGAAAACCAGTAGTGGTTTGTTCGCTGGGTGATGGTTCGATTACAGAGGGAGAAGTAGCTGAAGCATTCCAGATGGCGGTGCTTAAAAAGCTGCCTATTCTTTACCTGGTGCAGGATAACGATTGGGACATTTCCGCTACCGGAAAAGAAACAAGGGCCATGGATGCCGTTGAATATGCCCGCGGATTCAAAGGACTGGAAACCCGAAGCATTGATGGTACAGATTTTATGCGCAGCTTCCAGGTATTGAGGGATGTTATTCATACTATCCGCGAAGAACGCAGACCTTTTTTGGTGCATGCCAAGGTTCCGTTACTTAACCATCATACTTCCGGTGTAAGGAAAGAATGGTACCGGGCTGATTTGGAAGAAGCAGCCAAACGCGACCCCTTTCCAAGACTTAGAAGCCAACTGATAATTGCCGGATTCACATCTGATAAGATCAAACAAATAGAAGAAAAGGAAGCGGCTGTGGTAGCTGCGGATTACGAAAAGGCATTACAAGCTAAGGATCCATTGCCCGAAGATCTTTTTAAACACGATTTTGCTCCTACTCCAGTTACCGAAGAAAAAGGAATACGTGAACCGGAAGGAAGAGAGAAGAAGGTGATGGTAGACTGTGCTCTTTTTGCCATACAGGAACTAATGGAGAAACATCCTGAATGTTTGTTTTACGGGCAGGATGTAGGAGGACGATTAGGTGGAGTATTCAGAGAGGCAGCTACATTGGCCCAAAAATTTGGCGATGACAGGGTATTTAATACTCCCATACAGGAAGCATTTATAGTGGGCAGCACAGTGGGAATGTCTGCTACGGGTTGCAAGCCCATTGTGGAAATACAATTTGCCGATTATATATGGCCCGGGCTAAACCAGCTTTTTACCGAAGTAAGCCGTTCCTGTTATTTAACGAATGGGAAATGGCCCGTGAGTTGTATTGTAAGAGTTCCCATAGGTGCATACGGAAGCGGGGGACCTTATCACTCCTCAAGCGTTGAATCTATATTGACTAATATTCGCGGAATAAAAATTGCATATCCATCCACCGGGGCTGATTTGAAGGGCTTGCTGAAAGCAGCCTATTATGATCCGAACCCGGTTGTAATGCTGGAACATAAAGGGCTCTACTGGTCGAAGATTAAAGGAACGGAAGATGCTAAAACCATAGAACCTAATGCCGATTATATTATTCCGTTTGGCAAAGGCAGGATGGTTCAAAGTGTGGAGCCGGGTAATAATACATTATCGGTCATTACATACGGCATGGGAGTTTATTGGGCTAAAAATGCTGCTAAAAAATTTCCTGGCAAGATTGAAATAATTGATTTACGCACCCTGTTTCCCCTTGATGAAGAAATGATTTATGCATCAGTCCAGAAGCACAGCCGTTGTTTGGTGGTGACAGAAGAACCGGTGAATAATAGCTTTGCACAATCGGTTGCATCGCGCATCCAGCAAAACTGTTTTGAATATTTAGATGCTCCTGTTACGGTTATCGGTTCAGAAAATATGCCGGCAGTTCCACTCAATTCTATTTTGGAGTTTACCATGCTGCCTAATGCCGACAAGGTTTCCGCTGCTATTGAAAAACTTTTATCCTACTAAAATTATTTATGAAACACACTTCGTTCGCATTAGTATTATTTGTTCTTTTTATCGGGTTCCAAACTACTTCATGCACTTGGGGGAATAAGTATGTGAAAGAAACCCGGATGCTCGACAGTATGCTGGTTTTTGTTGCGAAGGCTGACTCGGCTGTAAAGACGATGGATTCAGTTAAAATTTCTAATTATGCCCACCAGGTGGAGAAGGACGATGAATTGATAAAGATGGCTAAAGTAGATAGCATGAGTTCCGTAGCTACTGATATTTTCCGTAATTTTAATATGGTTCGCTGGTCCTTATTAACGGCAGCCGGGAAAAGAGGTCCGCTAATTCGTGAACTTGAAAAATCGCAGCAACAAATAACCCGCCTTTCTCATGATTTACAACATAATTCCATCAAAGCTGACAGTGCTGCTTTTTATGTTTCATTTGAAACGAAGAGAGCCTCTGAGTTAATAGAGGTAGCTGATATTTCAATAAATGATGTGAGTAAGCAAACAGCTATTTATACAATTCTTTTGCCCAAAACTGATTCACTGATGAACTTGCTGCAAGAGCATAAGAAGTTTTAATTTTTCTTTCATAACACGATGAAGAGGCTTATTTTATGTTGGCTGCTACTATGCTTCTTCGGACAGGCTTATTCACAGAGTACGGATGAACAGCTTGCCAACCAATACTACCAGAATAAGCAATATGACAGGGCTATTGTTTATTATGCAAAGGTATTCCCAAAGAATCCCTCTCCCGTAAATTACCATAATTATCTCGATTGCCTTGTGCAGACTAAAGACTACAATGAGGCTGAAAAAGTTGTAAAGAAGGAAATAAAAGAAGACCCTGCCAAGGTTACGCTGTATGCCGATTTAGGTATGGTATATAAGTTCGATGGTGATGATAAACAGGCTAAAGATGCATTTAACAAGGCTATACATAAACTGGCGCCCGACCTGGATGAGATACGCAACCTGGGTAATTATTTTTTAACCGTAAAGGAATACGAGTATGCTCTTGAAACCTATAAACAAGGCAAAAACTTGTTGGGTGATTCATATCCTTTTGTTGCGGAGATAGGAGCAGTATATAAGGCGCAGGGCAATACCAACGCCATGATTGATGCCTATTTGGAAATGCTTTCAATGGCCCCCAACTATTTACCGTATGTTCAAGAGGCTTTGCAGCTTAGTGTAGGCAACTATGTGGACAATACACAGAATAATATTATAAGAACAGAGCTGTTAAAATATATTCAGCGATATCCCGATAAAGAAGTCTATCCTGAATTATTGATATGGATATTTATACAAGTAAAAGATTATAACGATGCACTGGTGCAGGTAAAGGCTCTTGACAGGAGACAGAACGAAGGAGGAGTGAGATTAATGGCTTTTGCGGCTACCTGCGTGAATGCAGACGCTTACGATCCCGCCATACAAGCATACCAATATATAATAGATAAAGGCCCCAAAGGTGATAATTATACCGAGGCGAAAATAGAGCAGCTAAGTGTGATGTATCAAAAACTAGTAGAAGGAGGAACATATTCCCATGATGAATTAATATCGCTTGAGAGCAAGTTTAAAGCAGAATTGAATGAGGTTGGAACAACAGGCAGTATTGGCCTGATGCAGAGATTGGCGCATTTGCAGGGTTTTTACCTCCATCACGATTCGGGTGCCATTGCCATTATGCAGGAGGCAGTTAATATGCCGGGTATTTCGCCACAGTCACAAGCGGGTTGCAGGATGGAGCTTGCTGACCTAATGCTCGCCTCAGGACAAACCTGGGAGGCCTCATTGCTTTATAGCAAAGTGGAAAATGATTTTAAAGAAGAACCTATTGGTGATGAAGCGAAGTTTAAAAATGCGACTATCTATTACTACACAGGAAACTTTAAATGGGCGGAAGCAGAACTGAAAATTTTACGTGCAGCTACGGATAAGCTTATTGCAAACGATGCAATGGCGCTATCGTTAGTGATTTCCGATAATATGCAGGACTCTGTTATGCAACGTGCTTTATTGCTTTTTGCCCATGTGCAGTTGTTAGATTTTCAGAATTATGAAGACAGCGTTTCTGCTTTGCTCGATTCTGTTTACAATATTAGCGGAACCACTACATTGAAAGAAGAAGTGTTGCTGATGCGCGCCGGTGTGGCTGAAAAAAAAGGCGATTACCAGAAAGCATTAGATTTTTATACAGAAGAACAGAATACATATCCTGCCGGGATGCTGCCCGATAAAGCGTTGTATCTCTCGGCAAAATTGGAAGATACCAAGCTCCACGATGAGAAGAAGGCAGCCGAACTTTATAAGCAACTTATTTTAAAATATCCGGGCAGTTTTTATGTAGAACAAACCCGCGACAGGTATCGGCAGTTGGTGAAAGACGATGCGCCTCCGGTAAATTGATTTGCCTACTCAATAACCCATTTTCCATTTGCTACAGGGTTGTTATTTTCAATTAACGACCAGATATAGGTACCTGCAGGATAATTTAAGTTGAGTTTATACGAACCATTACCAGGTATCTGTAGTTCTTCTTCTTTCTTCCCGGTAATGTCAAATATTTCGAGCTTGCAATTTTGCAGTGGTACGGTAGCATTCACAACAATGTTCGTTCCGTTATGAAACGGATTAGGGTATGCTTCTACCTTGATGGTTGAATTGTCCGAAACCGAGAATACTCCCGCCGGAATTTTGCCGGATGGAGTGGCATTGAAAAATGTATTTTCTCTTCCGGTGCGCATATCGCTCCACAAGGCATATACTGCCGAATCGGTTACCGCGCATCCCAGGAAATCATCGCCGCGTTCCAGGTCAATAAAGGGTGAAATGCTATCACTGATAAGAAAGTTCGGTGTAAAACTCTTTCCCCCATTGGTAGAGGTGGAGCCATAAATTTGAAAGGGCACTGTATCTCCGGTACCTGTGTGACGCCTGTCGCGCCATACAACTCCATATTTTCCATTAGCAGAAAAGCCGCCCCAGGTTAAATCGTGAGCGGTGTCATAGGCTCCAACCAAATCATCATTTACACGCACCGGTGCGCCCCATGTCATTCCACCGTCGTGTGAATTATAGGAAACAATATCTGGTTCTCCAAAATGATTCGAGCAACCTATCGTAATTAAATTATTTGTATCCGCCGGGTTGGAAGAAAGGCACCTGCCATCTTTCAAAAGCGAATCAGCCTGTGGCACTTCATCAGCTGCGGTAAAACTAATAGCCGCATGCGTTATAAAACTATTTCCGCCATTATAGGATTTCACTAAAACAAGCCGCGGATAGACACTATATGAAATGTAGTATGAAAAATAAGTGCAGTATAATGTTCCGCTTGACGAAACTGTCATAAAGGCGGTAGCGTCTGTTATGGCTCCTGATGGTATGCTATCATCTAACTGTTTGACGGGAGCCCATGTAGCTCCACTATCTGATGAATATGTAAACCAGGGGTGATGCGGTTGCGGTGTAAAATAAGCAGTCTGACTGGTAAGATAAACACGTCCCGAATATTTGCCATTGCTTTGGTCGGCAGCAATCCAGGGCCGGTCAATGGGTAAGTTGGGTTGTGCATTCCATGCTATTGCCTTCACCGGTGTTCTCCAGTTTATCCCTCCATTCACCGAACGGGCTACCATATCATATCCCGAATCGCTGCTTTTTAAACCTGATAAATCGATATAAGCGAGATAAACACAACTGTCTTTACCAAAATAAATGCTCGGATCAGCACAAGTAAAAGTGGAATATACATGAGGCAGGATTTGCAATTTGCTCCATATTTTTCCACCATCGAAGGAACTACGGGTTGCTATGGCATTTTTCAGGTTGGTTGTTGAAAAGTACATCCATGCAGAAACCAGGTGTTTCGGATTTTGCGGATTTACTGCGAGGTAACATTCCCCGTCCCAATAAGGGGAATTAGAAAGATTTATGTTTTGTGCATAGGATATATATGACGTTGAACATAAAACAAACAGAAGACAGGGGAGGAGGATGGCTCTTTTTATCATAAGGTTAAATAAATGGTTAGATATAGTTGAAGCCTCATGGTTTACAGTATCTCTTTACATCAAGACAAATTTATGAAAATAAAAAAGTCCGGATAATTTCACCAGACTTTTTGATTCAAATAATAGAATAGATATTAATGATATGCCACAGCAATTACTGCCGTACAATTGGTAGCAGTAATGGAGTCGTGCAGAGCCGCATTATATAACATGCAATTGAAGGATACCTTCAGCATTTTTGTAGGGTTATTATCCTTATTATTCTGATAATTGGAAACAGAAGTAACTTGGAAAGTGCTATTTCTTGATTGCGATGAATTCTTCGAAGTATACTGGTGTCCCTGGGCATCTGTGTAGTTAACAGTAACGGTAGAAAGCCCGTAAGGATTTGCGACAGGATGTACAGCCATGGAATACGCTGCAGAGTTATTGCTAGAAAGCGTATCTGTGTAGTAGTATTGAAAATAGGCGGTGTCTTTTTTTGTGTGGTCCGTTACCTTTAATGTAACCAGAAAACTATCAGCAGGTTCGGTACTAAATGTATGTATTGTATTTATCGCACTACCCGATGTGAATTGTTGTATGGTATCAAAACTCCATTGGTATGTGTAAGGCGAAGTACCCCCGCTTACATAAGCCCAGAAAGAAACTTCATGTTTATAGCTATAGTCTGCTATTAAGAAAGTGCGAACAGAATTTACTTCAAGTGGAGCGGTACTTTGACTGGTAAGCTGAAGAAAATTAGATATGGTCATAGTATCCGGTGTTCCGCTATCAAAAGTAACGTGCATCTGTGTATGATAGTCTTGCAATTTTTTATATAAATGGCCAATTGGGGCTACACTTGTTGCAGTAGCAGTAGTTCCGTCTCCAAACTTATAGGAAAATGAAGAAGATTTTCCCAAATATAACTTAGGTGTAAAATATACCGAATCCCATATTCGGGTTCCATTAGGTGTATTGTAATAATAGCTATTGCCGTTGATAATGGAATTAGAAATATCGGATGGGTTATTTGAGGATACAGGACTATCGTCATTTATAGTAATCTGGATACTGTTATTGGCAGTCGATGTATTTCGAAGGGTTCCTGTAAAAGAATTAACTACATATCCGCCTTGACTGGAATCCTTTATCAATGAATCAGAAGAAAACATGTAATAATTATTTACACCGGCTTGTACATTCAAAATGTTTCCTCCCATGTTTCCATAGAACGAGAAGATAGGTTGATTTTCTACTGTACTTGGAGCCAATTCCTGCTTTTTGCAGGTAACAAAAATTAGTGCAATAAGGGGAAATAATACAATATGTGTGACTTTTTTCATGAACTGTTTAGTGTATTAACTGATAAGAAAGAACAAGCTTGAAGCCTGAGTTCTTTGTATTTTGAGTGAGGATGGAGATAGAGTTATTTTCAACATAGCCGAGGTCGTAATAAAATTCAGCGCTTAATCCAAGCCTGCCGGTGAGCATCCTCGTATAGGATAATCCAAGTTGCCAGTCAGAATTCGAAAATCCCCGGGTAAAGCCATTTTGTTTTTGAGAGGAAATGGAAGTTTGACCAAAATACGTTTGCTGATATGTCGCTAAGGTGCTATATGTGGTAAGCATTATCAGGTAATTGCAGTTAATGCCTACAATATCTTTACTGTCTATATCATATTGCAGTTTTAAAGGGAATGCCATATAATAAACAGTTTGTGGTGTTACGGTTGTTACCATTTCATTAGCTCCGAAATCATATTGCGTTACGCTACTGGTATAGGTTTTGTTCAACCCCGTCAGTTCTGAATATCCTATGCCAAGTGAGGCGGATATGTTGCCAAAGTAATGAGTGTAATAAATCCCTCCAAGCAGTGTCGTTCCAATAGCTTGCTTAACGTTGTTGCTTTCAGACGAACCTTGATTTTTCCATCCAAGTGAATAATCGCCTCCAGCGTATATTGAAAATGCGTTCGCTGAATAATCGCTGTGGATATAAGGCGTTGTTCCAGGGAGCAATGGGGGCAGCACTTCATTCTTGATGCTGTCGCTCTTGCCGATATGGTTATTAATTGAAGTGGTAGTTATGGCTGAAGTATTTTTATTCGATTCGGAGGAAGTATTTGAGGTAATGTTATTGTTGGAATTTTTAACTGTATTGATGGGTGCATTAACGCCCGGTTTTTCGGAGGTATTTGGTGGCGCTGAATTTTCAGGAGCAGCATTATCTGCTGATGGGGCTAAATTGGCTGCTAAGTTGTTATTGCTGTTAGCCTCGCCTTCTTTTGGCGTTATAACAGATGCCGTAATGGATCCCGTTGGTTGATTTGTTTGTGTTTCCCTTGTATATTGGGTTACTGTACTGGAACTTGGTTTTTGCTTGTTTGCATCCGTATAAGCAACCAATGAAGCAGTTTGTTGCTTAGATGTTTTGGCAACGGTAGCCAATGGTTGGGAGGAATTCCCCCCTACGCCCGTGCGGATATCCTTTTCGACAAAAGCAGGTTGCACGGGCAGGGGAGCCTTTTCGGTTGTATTACCAATAGATGAATTTGTTTGTGCTGATGAACTTTTTGACAAACTGCTATTTTGGGCAACAGAATTTTGAAGAGTAGTTGTATGGGTTGTAATAGTGTTAGATAATGCGTTACGATTGTTTGTGATAAATGGCAACATGATAAGTGCTCCGGCAACAATACCGGCGGAGAAAATTATCGAAAAGCGGACAGCTTTTCTTTTTGTTTCCTGGCGTATGATTAAACGTTCGGCCTCCTCCCAATTTAACTCGTCAAAAGGGTACTCTCTTTCCGACAGTTTAAAGCGCAGTATCTTATCAAATTTTTCCTCGTCGTTCATGATTAATCCTATGCGTTAACTAGTTTTTCTTTCAGTAATTCCCTCGAGTTATGTAAGTGCCATTTGGAGGTGCCTTCGCTTATTCCTAACATGGCTGCTATTTCTTTATGGTCAAATCCGTCAATTACAAATAAATTAAACACCCGCTGACTTACAATAGGTAACTCCATGATCAGCCTATGTATTCGTTCAGCATCCATTTTTGCAATGGCATTATTTATTTCCACCATAGGTGTATGTTCAACGTATTCCAGCATCATTTTAGTATTCTCCCTTTCCTTTTTTTGTTTCCGGTACTCATCTATCAGCACATTTACCATAATTTTTCTTATCCATGCCTTAAAAGGCACATCAGCCTTATATTTTTCAAGGTTATTGAGTATTTTTAAGAAACCGGTGTTTAATGCTTCATTTGCTTCTTCGTAAGAATGAGTGTACCTTACGCAAATGCTCATCAGATAACGGAATACCAGCTTGTAAAGGTCATACTGCGCCTTCCTCTCCTTCCTGATGCAAGCAGTTATTAAGTCAATCTCTATGTTCATTCACATTAGCTTTACCGGCAACTTTTATAATGTACTGATACGGGAAAAATAATTAAAAGGTTGGTCATAAATGACGCAACGTATCATGTATTTCATATCTAGCTGGATATCAAATATAAAAAAATAAAATTAAACTATGTATTGAATGTTTTCAACGCGATGGCAGATACCAGGGCGGCGGTTTCTGTGCGAAGGGTAGCTTCATTTAGAACAACAGGTATAAATGACTGGTTAATAGCTGTATTCACTTCTTCTTTGGTAAAATCGCCTTCCGGGCCTATCAAAATAAGCGCATTTTGTCCTTTTTGATACACTGAGGATAGCGTTTTACGCTCAGAATCGTTACAATGTGGAATAAATTTTTGCCCCTGATAGGAGTTATATTTATCAAACAGGTTTTCCAGCGGAATTAATTCCCCAATCTCTGGTAAATAAAGATTCCCTGATTGTTTCATAGCCTCTATGGCAATTTTTTTCAATCGCTCTGTTTTTACAATAGTTCGCTCAGAATTATGGCACTCTACGGGAATAAATTTAGTAATTCCTATTTCCGTCAGTTTTTCAACCAGCCATTCCATGCGTGCCATGTTTTTGGTAGGAGCTACAGCCACGTGCAATTCCCACATTGATAATGGCTCAAAATTTTGAGCCATTATCTTCAATAAGCAGGCTTTGGAATTGGCATTTTCAATAATCGCCGAAAAGCTCTTCCCTTTGCCATTTAATATTTCCACACTATCGTTCTGTTGGAGGCGCAAAACCCGTATACAGTGCTTAGATTCTTCTTCGCTCAGCTTACATATATCTCCTGATACTTCAGAAACGTAGAAACGATGCACTTTATTTAATTAAGAATTAATAATTAGGAATTAATAATAGCTGATGTGTATGAGATTTTTAATTATTAATTCTTCATTATTAATTAGAGTTTCAGTACCGCCATAAATGCCGATTGTGGGATTTCAACATTGCCTACTTGTTTCATCCGTTTTTTACCTTTCTTTTGCTTTTCAAGCAGTTTACGTTTACGTGAAATATCGCCACCATAGCATTTGGCAGTCACGTCTTTCCGTATGGCACTTATGTTTTCGCGGGCAATAATTTTGGCTCCAATTGCAGCCTGTATGGCTATCTGGAATTGCTGACGGGGGATTAATTCTTTTAATTTCTCACAAATTTTTCTGCCAAACTCCTGTGCGTGGTCTCTGTGTATCAGGGCTGCCAAAGCATCTACCAATTCTCCGTTCAGGATGATATCCAGTTTTACCAATTCAGATGATCTGTAATCGATAGGCGTATAATCGAACGATGCATAGCCTTTGGAGATACTTTTCAGACGGTCGTAAAAATCAAATACAATTTCGGCAAGGGGCATTTCAAAAACCATTTCCACCCGGTCGGTAGTAAGATAATGCTGGTTTTTTATGAATCCTCTTTTTTCAATACACAGGGACATAATAGAACCGACAAATTCTGTTTTGGTAATGATATTGGCTTGAATATAAGGTTCCTCCACATGGTCGAGCATGGTGGGGTCGGGCATATCACTGGGGTTGTTTATAATCAGCATTTCCCCTTTGGTATCATAAGCTTTATAAGATACGTTAGGAACAGTGGTAATTACATTCATGTTGAACTCCCTATCCAAACGCTCCTGTATAATTTCCAAATGCAACATTCCTAAAAAACCACAGCGAAAACCAAAACCCAATGCAGCGGTAGATTCCGGTTCATAAACCAACGCAGCGTCATTCAATTGCAGTTTGCCCATTGCACCACGCAGTTCTTCATAATCATCCGTGTCTATAGGGTAGATCCCTGCAAACACCATGGGTTTTACTTCTTTAAAGCCTTGTATGCCTTCTTTGCACGGATTTGCAACATTAGTAATAGTATCTCCTACACGCACTTCTTTTGCGGCTTTTATACCAGAAATAATATATCCAACATCGCCTGCACCTACTTCCTTACGAGGTTCATAGGCCAATCTTTGTACACCAACTTCTTCCGCTATATATTCCGTTTCAGTAGAGACAAATTTAACCAGGTCACCTTTTTTTATAGTGCCATTAACTACTTTGTAATAAGCAACAATCCCGCGGAAAATATTGAATACAGAGTCAAAAATGAGGGCTTGAAGTGGAGCTTCGGGGTCTCCTTTCGGAGCGGCAATTCTTTCTATAATAGCTTCCAATACTTCATTAACGCCCTGCCCTGTTTTACCACTTGCCAGCAATATTTCTTCTCTTCTGCACCCTATAATCTCCACCATTTGATCCTTTACCTCTTCAATCATGGCATTGGGCATATCCACCTTGTTCAACACTGGAATAACCGTAAGGTCATTATCCAACGCTAAATATAAATTCGATATAGTTTGTGCTTGTATACCCTGTGTAGAGTCAACCAATAATAAGGCTCCTTCACAAGCAGCAATAGAACGGGATACTTCGTACGAAAAATCCACGTGGCCGGGAGTATCGATAAGATTAAGTACATATTGTTGCCCCTTATAGGCAAAGTTCATTTGTATAGCATGGCTCTTGATGGTGATACCACGTTCTCTTTCCAAGTCCATATCATCCAGTACCTGTGCCTGCATATCCCTTGAGCTAATGGTTTTAGTGAACTCCAATAGCCTGTCAGCCAGGGTACTTTTGCCATGATCAATGTGTGCAATAATGCAAAAGTTACGTATGTTTTCCATTTTCGACATAAAGGGTAGCCGCATTTTTTATACGGGGCGCAAAAGTAGCCTAATTTTGCAATTTATTTGATACTTGTATGTGGTATGCGTGCTATTTTTTTATTAAAATCGCACTATTCTACTGATTTATTCAAACATTCAGCCAAATTGTATCCCATACTGAAGCAGCCTTGCAGCAAGTAGCCGCCCGTGGGCGCATCCCAATCAAGCATTTCGCCAATTGCATAGTGATTAGGCCATTTTTTAAGTTGAAAACTGCTGTCAATTTCATTTAAGGATACTCCCCCGGTTGTTGAGATTGCCTCATCAATCGAGGCCAGCCCTGTTATTTGTAGGGGAAGTTCTTTTATTTTAACTGCAAGTGTTTCAGGCTTCAGGAAGTCTTCTTTTGTAGTAAGATTTTTCAAGAGTGCCAATTGAGCTTTGGAAAGATTTAGATTGCTGTCTAAATATTTTGTTATGGTATAATTACCCGGCTTCTCTTCCAAAAGCTGAACCAATTTATCCATACTCAACGATGGCTTTAAGTCAATGTAACATATCGCTTTCCCTTGTTCATTAAGTTGCTGGCGAATTTGCGGACTAAGTGCATAAATTCCGCTTCCTTCCATGCCAAATTCAGTTATAACTACTTCTCCATTCTTAATGACATCAAGTGATTTTAAAGCAATGTTTTTCAAGGGTAACCCTGCTGCAAGACTAATCAGGTTTTTTGGCCAATTGATTTGAAAGGCACAGTTAGAGGCCTGGAAGGGAATAATTTCAATCCCCTTATCTTGAAAATAGTTGGTCCAACTTCCATCTGAGCCGGTTATTTTCCAGCTCGATCCACCTAGGGCAAACACGGTTATATCAGCATCCATTTTTTCGCCCTGCCAGTTATATTCAGTATGCAGTTTTACGTTCTTATCTTTTAAAACCTTTAAGATGGTATTCAGTACTTGTATCGGTTTAATCCCTTTTTGAGGAAAGATACGTTTACTGGTTCCGGTAAATGTAGGAATGCCGATGGTGTTCAACCAAGCCTGCAAATCGGTGTTTGAAAACGAGCGGAGTAAAGGCTCAAAGAAGGAAGAAGGCGTATAGCGTTTAATGAATTGTTCAATGGGTTCTGAATGAGTTAAATTAAAACCACCATGCCCTGCGACCAAAAACTTACGTGCAGGTGCGTTGTTCTTTTCATAGATGCTGACTTCAAACTTAGCTTCATCCAACTTGGCGGCAAGCATTAATCCTGCGGGGCCGCCTCCTATAATGGCAATTTTTGTTTTAGCGGTTGAATTCATATTGGCTTCGATACAAAGATACCTTACTTTCATGCATTCCCTATCTTTGTCTATCGTTATCAATTGAATTAAACATGAGCAAACTAGACGAATGCAAGAAATTTTATACCGATTCCGGAATTGAAATAGAACGTTGTTACCCACCTGTTGCAGCATCAAATGAGCAGCCTGGCGTTTATCCTTTTACCAGAGGAGTGCATCCTGATATGTATAGAAGTAAGTTATGGACCATGCGCCAATATGCCGGGTTCTCCACGGCTGAAGAATCAAATAAACGGTATCATTATCTTCTCAATAACGGAACTACTGGACTTTCTGTAGCGTTTGACCTTCCCACACAAATGGGTTATGATTCCGACCATGATTTATCGGAAGGCGAAGTAGGCAAATCAGGTGTGGCAATAGATACCCTGCGCGATATGGAAATATTATTTGATGGCATTAAGATGGAAAATATTTCTACATCCATGACTATCAATTCTACCGCATCTACACTGCTTGGCATGTACATTGCGCTTGCAAGAAAGCAAGGAGCTGACATTAAAAAGATTTCGGGCACCATTCAAAATGATATACTAAAGGAGTATGCGGCACGCGGAACCTATATTTATCCGCCTGAACCATCTATGCGCATCATTACCGATATTTTTGAATATTGCAGCAAGGAAGTTCCCAAGTGGAACACCATTTCCATATCGGGCTACCATATACGCGAAGCAGGCTCTACCGCTGTGCAGGAATTGGCATTTACCCTTGCTAACGGACGTGAATATTGCCGTGCCGCTCAAAAAAAAGGTCTCGATATAAATGTATTTGCTAAACGATTATCCTTCTTCTTCAATGCTCATAACAACCTGTTCGAAGAAGTAGCCAAATTCAGGGCTGCACGAAGGATGTGGGCGAAAATCACCAAGGATTTAGGTGCGACTGAGGCACAAGCACAGATGCTGCGCTTCCATACACAAACGGCGGGCTCTACGCTTACGGCACAACAACCTTATAACAACATTATACGGGTAACTATACAAGCGCTCTCAGCAGTGATGGGCGGTACACAATCGCTTCATACCAATGGGTTTGACGAGGCCCTTGCCTTACCTACGGAAGAAGCTGCACGATTGGCCTTGCGCACACAACAGGTAATTGCGTATGAAAGTGGCGTTCCGGATACAGTAGATCCGCTGGCAGGCTCTTATTTTATAGAGACCCTCACCAACCAAGTAGAGAAAGCTGCCTGGGAGTATTTAGATAAAATTGAAAAAATGGGTGGCGCTGTAAAAGCGCTTGAAAAGAGTTATATACAAAATGAAATTGCCGCTTCTGCTTTTGAATACCAGGATAAGATAGAGAAAGAAGAAAAAATAATTGTAGGCGTGAATAAGTTTGCGGTAGAAGAAAAAATGCCTGAAAACCTATTGCGGGTAGATGATTCCATCAGGCAGTTCCAAATAGACAAGCTGAAAAAGGTAAAAGCAGAACGCGACCAGGAGAAAGTGAAAGCTTGCTTGCTACGCCTGGAAAGTGAGGCCAAGAGCGATACGAACCTGATGCCCGCTATTGTAGACGCCTGCGAAAATTATGTTTCACTGGGTGAAATTTCTGATACTTTCCGCAGGGTCTTTGGTATGTATAAAGGCTAATTACAGCAGCCTGTAATATCTTTCCTTCAGCACATTTAAGTGATGAATAGTATGCCCCGGCATTATAAAACCGATGGCAAGCACCGATACATTACCACTGGGTATTACTCCTTCCCGCATCAGCATTTCATCGGTAAAGCTTTTGAAAAGCTTGATAGTAGAATTCCTCACCAGGTAATATTCATCCAGTAGGTCGTCCATGTTTCTTTTTGATGCGTTTGCGGTTACTGCATAATCGTTTTCTTCAAAACCCGGAAGTTGAGTTTTATCATTCCGGGCAAAACGCATGGCGCGGTATGAGAATACTCTTTCCGCATCTATCAAATGCTGGATAATATCTTTGGCAGTCCACTTACCGGGAGCATATACTTTTTCTCTCAATGCAATCAGTTGTTCTCTTTCAGGTTCTATATACTTCTTTCCATATTTTTCCAAGGCCTCTAATACTTCAATATCCTCTACCTCATGGATATTGGTCGACTGGCTGTCGGGCATAGTTTTTATGTCAGATCGTCTCATGGGAAAACGGATTAAGAGGTTAGGACTAAGAACTGAGAGTTACGAACGAAGATAAATAAAATTCTCCAATCTCTTAAATTCCCGGTAAGAAATCAAAATGTGAAAAGTGAGATTATAGCCACCCCATTATCAGATCGGGGAATATCCCCAATAGAATGGTAAGAATGGTGGTGATGATAAGCACGATGCGGTGCAGGATACCCACTTTAATAGGTACAAGTTGTTGTTCCGGTTTAAAGTACATGGCAATGATCACCCGGAAATAATAGTAAATACCAATTAATGCAGCCACAATGGCAATCAGCACCAATAAGGTATAGCCACTGTGGATGGCTGTGAAGAAAATAAAATATTTTGCAAAGAAACCTGCTGTGGGTGGTATACCTGCCAGCGATAACATGGCTACTGTCATAGCGAATGACACTAATGGATTGGCTTTCGAAATGCCTTCAAATGCGGAAATATCTTTACTGTTCTTATGTCTTGAAACAATGAATAAAATGGTAAAGGCAGTGATGCTGGAGATGGAGTAGGTGAGCGTGTAATAGAATATGGCTGATGCGGAAGTCGCACTCATGGAAACGATGGCAATGGCAATATATCCGGCATGTGCCACGCTGGAATAAGCAAGCATGCGCTTGAGGCTCTTTTGCCTAACAGCACTGACATTCCCTATGAATAAGGTGATTATTACCATCCACCAGAGAACTTGGGTCCAATGCCCCGCAATCTCTGCAAAACAGGTAGAGAACAGCCTGAAGAAAGCAGCAAAAGCAGCCATTTTTACTACCGTTGCCATATAGGTAGTTATAGTGGTAGGCGCGCCTTCATATACATCGGGAGCCCAAAAATGGAATGGGGCCAGGGATGATTTAAAGCTTAACCCCACTAATAACAGCAGAACCCCTGCTAATGCCATGCCAGTTTGGTTTCCGGTTGAAATATGTTGATGTATGGTAGTTAAATCGAATGAGCCTGTAACGCCATAAATCAAGGTGATTCCAAATAAAAGGAACCCGGTGGCGAATGAACCCATAAGGAAATATTTGAACCCCGATTCGTTTGACAGCACGTTGCTTTTATCGCTTGCAGCCAATACATAAACGGATACAGACAATATTTCAATTCCGAGGAAAAGCATGGTAAGGTTGTTGAACGACACCATTACAACAGCACCCACGAGCGAGAAGAGTATTAGTGCAAAATGGTCAGTAACGCTGGTTTCCTGCAGAAAATAGTTTTGCGCCATCATAAACCAAAGGAAAGCTATCACTAAAATGGCTGATGAAAAGACAACCGCATAATTATCGAAATTCATCATGCCGAAATACACTTGCGGATTGTTATAATCCATCACGGTGAATGTAAATGCAGCAGCAAGCCCGATCAATATCAAGGGGAAAAGACCTTTCCTGAACCGGAATATTTCGGCGAAAAGTGTTATTACACCAAGTACGGAAAGTATTATGAGAGTATTCACAGTTAGTTCGTCAAGTTTATCAAGTTCTTAAAGTTCAATTCGTCTTTTTTAATTTCTAATTTCTCACATTCCGCTTAATAGTTTCATAATGGCCGGTTCGCTTACCCGTAAAAACAGGTTAGGGCAAACCCCAATTACAATAACCATGATTACAATTGGTATCAATACTGTTTTTTCTGCCATGGTAATATCGCTGAAGCTATCGGTCCATGTAGAAGTTTCACCCAACATACTGCGTTGATAAGCACGAAGCATATATACGGCTCCAATAATAATGGTAAGTCCTGCAATGGCACCCATAATGTTGTCGAATTTAAACACGCCGCTAATTAATAAAAACTCACCGGGGAAACCATCTGTTAATGGGAGAGCTACTGCGCCCAACATAATAATAGCAAATACGGTAGCCAGGTAAGGTGCTTTTAGCCGGATGCCTCCAAGCGAGCCAAGGTCTCTTGTTCCGGTACGCGATTGAATAATATCTACCACAAAGAATAATCCCACTACGTTAATACCGTGGCTTAGCATTTGTATAATACTACCCTGCAAACCCTGTGCATTGAATGCAAAAATACCGGCTGCAATTAACCCAACGTGAGAAATAGACGAGTAAGCCAGCAACCGTTTCATGTCTTTTTGGGTGAAGGCAATAATGCCCGCATAAATAACACCTATAACAGCTAACCACATGGCATATTGCGAGTTTTGTGAAAAGCCAAGCGGCAACATGGGTATCATCCAACGGATAAGTCCGTAAATACCCATTTTAAGCATAATACCCGAAAGCATCATCGTACCTTGTGCAGGTGCTTCGGTATAAGTATCAGGCTGCCAGGTGTGCAACGGAAAAATAGGCATCTTGATACCAAAAGCAAGAAAGAAAAACCAAAACAGGATGCACTGATGTTGGGCATCGAGTGATTTTCCGGCTGCATATAATGACTGTATATCGAAACTGTGTTGTCCGGATGTGTGGAGATATAAATAGATCAACCCTACCAACATGAACAAGCTACCTGTGAGTGTATAAATAAAAAATTTCAATGTGATTTTTACGCGATCTTTTCCTCCCCACAGCAGGCAGATGAAATAAATCGGGATGAGCGCTATTTCCCAGAAAATATAGAACATAAAGCCATCCATTGAAACGAAAACTCCAATGAGCGCCATTTCCATAAATAACAATAGCGAATAAAATGCACGGGGACGGGGTTCGCTCTTACGAACGGAGAAAATAATCAGTGGTGTTAAAAAGGTGGTGAGCATAACCATTAAAATGGAAATGCCGTCCATCCCTACTTTAAAATGTATGCCGAGCGATTCAATCCAGGGATAATCAACTACATTTTGATAATCGGGGCTAATGGGGAATGTGATAAACAAGTAGACCGAGTATGCAAATATGACTAAGGAGGAGGCAAACGCAAAACGGTTCCCATAGCGTATGGGCATAAATAGAGCGATAAAAGCTGCTGCAAAGGTTAATATGAGGAGTGTAATCGTTGGCATACTTTACATTAGCTTAAAAAAGATTATACAGGCCATACCAATAACCATAGCCAGCAAATAGAAATCTACATTGCCGGTTTGCACAAAACGCATTAAACCGCTAAGCCATTCGGTAAGTTTTCCGGTGGCATTTACAATGCCGTCAATCAATTTATTGTCCACGATGTTTTTAAGGAATAGGGAAATGGCATCGAGCGGTTTTGTGATGAGTGCATTATAAATTTCATCTACATAGTATTTGTGATAAGAGAGATTGGTAAGCACAGGAAGTTTTGTTCCTTCGGGTGAGGGAACCCGTTTGCGGGAAACATAAAAATACCATGCCAGCAGAATAGAAGCCAACACAACGGCAACCGTTATACCCATCAATGCTATTTCAGAAATGGACGATGAATTTTCTATCATCATCATTTTCGCTTGTGCCGGTTGAAATACCGGGTCAAGGAATTTACTGATTTGCGATGTTCCACCTAATGATTCAGGCACTCCTACAAATCCACCAATGGTAGAAAGTATGGCCAGTATAATTAACGGTACAGTCATTGAACTAGGCGATTCGTGTGGATGTACTTTATGTTCATCACCGCGATACGTTCCATAAAAGGTAAGGAATAACAAGCGGAACATATAAAAGGCCGTCATCATGGAGCCAATTACGCCCAATACCCAGAAAATTTTGTTGGATGCAAATGCATGTGCCAGTATTTCATCTTTAGAGAAGAAACCTGAGAAAGGCGGTATACCTGAAATAGCAAGTGTTGCCAGCAAAAAGGTAATGAATGTTATAGGCAGTTTTTTCCGTAATCCGCCCATGTTGCGGATGTCTTGTTCTCCCCCTAATCCGTGGATAACGCTACCCGCACCCAGGAAAAGCAGTGCTTTGAAGAATGCGTGTGTCATCACATGGAATACAGAAGCGGAGAAGGCTCCAACGCCCAATCCTAAAAACATATAACCTAATTGGCTGACTGTAGAATAGGCCAATACTTTTTTAATATCATTTTGAGTGAGAGCTATGGTGGCTGCAAATACAGCCGTTACAACCCCTATCAATGCTACCACATACATCGATACAGGCGCCAAGGCATATAAAATTCCCGAACGGGCAACCATGTATATACCTGCTGTAACCATAGTGGCTGCGTGTATAAGCGCCGATACAGGTGTAGGGCCGGCCATTGCATCGGGCAACCAGGTGTACAAGGGTATTTGAGCGCTCTTACCTATGGCGCCGACAAATAACAATAAGGTGATAGTAGTAATCATGCTATCGCCGGTCATGAAGCCCTGTGCTTTTGGGAAGATGGTGGCATAATCAGAACTTCCGAAGGTGATAAATAGTAAAATGATTCCCAATAAAAAGCCAAGGTCGCCGATGCGGTTCATTATGAAAGCCTTTTTAGCCGCATTGTTATAGGAGTTGTTTTTGAACCAGAAGCCGATAAGCAGGTATGAGGATAATCCTACACCTTCCCAACCTACGAACATGAGCAGATAGCTGGAGCCTAACACAAGCACTAACATAAAGAATATAAACAGATTTAAATAGGCGAAAAAGATATTGTGTTTTTCATCATCATGCATATACCCTATAGAATATATATGTATGAGGAAACCTACCCCGGTTATGATTAATAAGAAGATGGATGAAAGCGGGTCGAGCAAAAAGTTGAAAGAAGCGGAGAACGTGCCTGCATTTATCCAGGAAAAGAGTTGGATTTCGGTGGCATGCCCCGAAATATTCATAAACACCGATACTGATAACCCAAATGATATAAGCAACATGGCGCATGCAAACATGGCGGCCATATTTTTAGGCATCCTTTTATTCAGCAGGCCAATGATGATGAATCCCGCAAGTGGAAAAAATGGAATTAAAGCGGCTAACTGCATCATATCCTTTCTCTATCCTTTAAGCCTGTTAAGTACATCAATATCTGTCGACTTGGTATTTCTATATACCACTACCAATATGGCAAGCCCCACTGCAATTTCTGCGGCAGCAACAGCCATAGTGAAAAACACAAATACCTGCCCTGCGGCATCGTTGTGGTAAGCTGAAAAAGCTACCAGCAACAGATTTACTGCATTCAGCATAAGTTCGATAGACATGAATATGATTATGGCATTCCGGCGAAACAGTACTCCCATTACACCAATGCAGAATAAAATACTGCTTAGCAGGGTATACCAGTCTAATGGAATAGTATGGATAGCTTGATTCATCATTTAATATCTTTTTTACCTAACATTACTGCGCCCACCATCGCTGCCAAAAATAATACGGCAGACACTTCAAAGGGCAATAAAAAGTCGTTAAATAATACTTTACCCAGGTTTTCTATTAATCCTGTATTTTGACTGAAGGGTTTGATGGACATATTATCGGCGCCTTTCAAAGAACCAACCAGCACCACAAGCAATAATCCCGCTGCAATTACGGCAATCAGCTTTCGTAATACGCTTTTGTGGGGTTCAGTTTCCTCGTTCAGGTTAAGCAACATTACCACAAACAGGAACAACACCATAATGGCTCCGGCATATACAATGATATTTACAATAGCCAGGAATTGAGCATTTAGCAAAACGTATTCGCCTGCTATCGCGAAAAAGGTAAGAACCAAATATAAAATACTATGAATGGGATTTTTAGTAAGCACCACCATCAGCGCAGATAAAATAGCAAAAAAGCCCAGAATAGCGAATAAATAAACTGTCATGCCTTTGATGGTTTGGTATAAAGTTTATTGTGGGCGTATCCGGGGTGAGTTTTAAACTCTCTTGTTTCTTTAGTTTCTCGCACTGAAACATCTATCCTGTTATTGATTGGTTCAACCAGCTTATCTTTTCCAAAAACAAGATTTTGGCGAACATACTCAGTATCTACTATCCGGTCGGTCAGGAAAATGGCTTCTTTAGGGCAGGCTTCTTCGCATAATCCGCAAAAGATGCAACGCAGCATATTTATTTCATAAACAGACGCATATTTTTCTTCCCTGTATAAACTTTCTTCTCCCGGTTTTCTTTCGGCTGCTGTCATGGTAATAGCTTCCGCAGGACATGCTACCGCACAAAGTCCGCAAGCGGTGCAGCGTTCAGCACCATTTTCATCGCGTTTCAATACATGTTGCCCACGGAAAACGGGAGCAAATTCACGCTTTTGTTCAGGATATTGTATAGTAACTTTCTTTTTGAAGAAGTGGTTCAATGTAATCCGCAGTCCACCCAAAATAGCAGGAATATAAAGTTTCTCAACAAAAGTCATCTTTTTGTTGGAAGCTACTTTACTTCTGGTAGTGAGTGCTTGCATGAGGTTTATCTGTGAAACATTAATATAATAAATCCGGTGATAGCGACATTAAATATGGACAAAGGTATGAGTATTTTCCAGCCTAAATTCATCAATTGGTCGAAACGAAAACGAGGTACCGTCCAGCGTACCCACATAAAGAAAAAGATGAAGAAAAAGATTTTTGCAAAGAGGAATACGATACCTAAAATAGCTTCGAGGTTATGCGATAGCCCCAGTCTGCCTATAAATGGCATATTGTATCCTCCAAAATAAAGGGTAGATATAATAGCTGATGAAATAAACATATTAATGTATTCAGCAAAAAGATAGAAGCCCAACTTCATACTGCTGTATTCGGTATGATATCCGCCAATCAGTTCCGAATCACTTTCAGGTAAATCGAAGGGGGTACGGTTGGTTTCGGCAAAAGCGCAAATAAGGAAAATAATGAACCCAAGGGGCTGATAAAAAAGGTTCCAATGCCAGCCTGTTTGTTGTGCTGCAATATCTCTCAGGCTAAGGGTTCCAGTTGTCATTACCAAGGCAATAATGGCAAGCCCCATAGCAACCTCGTAACTAATCATTTGGGAGGATGCCCGTAAGGCGCCCAATAAGGAATATTTGTTATTGGAAGCCCAACCGCCAATCATGATACCGTATACACCAATAGAAGTTATGGCCATTACATATAAAATACCAATATTAATATCCGTAACCTGTAAGGTAAAGTCATGCCCTGCAATGTGCAAAGAGGTACCCCATGGAATAACAGCTCCGGTTATGCAAGAAGTAAACATAGCAATGCTCGGACCAAGAATAAACAAAAACTTATTAGATACTTGTGGGATAATTTCTTCTTTCATGAACATTTTTACACCATCGGCAAGCGGTTGCAGAATGCCAAAAGGTCCGGCCCGGTTAGGGCCAAGCCTATCTTGCATAAAGGCAGCTACTTTGCGCTCTGCATAGGTGGAATACATGGCAATAACTAGCGATATGGCAAATACTGCTACTACTAAAATTACCTTATATAATATGAACAATGAAATACCCATGCTGCAAAATTACTTTTTGAGTTTTGGTTCTGCTTTAGGTATCATTTTAGGATCGGTAAACTTGCCCAACTGAAGCTGTTTTTCATCTTCGTAATGATTTTGTGCAATTACCGAATGACGGTCAATGTGGGTAGGTTTTTCAATAACCCAGTCAGCCGGATCCTTTTTCTCGAAACGGCATTCGTTGCATATAAACTCCTCTACCTCATTATTTTTATCCATGCGGGCTGTTACCCTCAATATTTCTTCGTCTTTCATCCACACTACCACTTTGCCGGAACATTTTTTGCAATCGCGGTGGGCATCCATTGGTTTTACATACCACACGCGGCTTTGAAACCGGAAGGTCTTATCTGTCAGTGCTCCTACAGGACATACGTCTATCATATTCCCGGAGAAATCATTATCAATGCTATTCTTTATATAGGTGCTTATTTCAGCCACATCGCCCCGGTTCATAACACCATGCACTCTTTTGGGTGTGAGCTGTTCAGCAACCTTTACACAACGATAACATAGTATGCAACGGGTCATGTGCAACTTGATTTTGTCGCCTATATCTTCTTTTTCAAATGTCCTCCGTGGAAACTCGTATCTTGTTTTTTGCAGGCCGTGCTCATAGCCTAAATCCTGCAATTTGCATTCTCCTGCCTGGTCGCAGATAGGGCAATCGAGCGGGTGATTAATAAGCAGGAATTCTACCACTCCCCTGCGGGCTTCCATTACTTCAGGCGAGGTAATATTCTGAACTACCATACCATCCTGAACTGTAGTGGAGCATGAAACCATCAGTTTAGGCATAGGGCGGGGATCTTTCGCAGAACCCTGAACCACTTTTACCAAACAGGTACGGCAATAACCGCCTGTGGTTTTAAGCTTGGAATAATAGCACATGGCCGGGGGCACAATCTTCCCGCCTATCATGCGGGCTGCGTTCAGAATGGTTGTGCCATCAGGCACCTCTATCTCTATACCGTCTATCGTTACTTTTGGCATATCTTATTTTGATATGAAGTAGAGCAACAGCACACTTCACATTAAAGTGGCGCAAAGTTATTCTTTTTTGGAAATGCAAACGATGGAATAATAAGAGTGAAAAATATTGGACCTTTTTGGGTTTTTAGCTTCGTATTATTTTAATGTTACTTTTGTCTTTTAACTTTATAAACTCTACTAATATGTCGCTTTGGAGAAAAAAATCTATCACTAAATTATTGGCCGATGCCGATAATTCGGAACACGGATTAAAAAAGACATTATCAGCCCCTTCGCTTGTGGCGTTGGGTATTGGCGCTATTATAGGGGCCGGCTTATTTGTGCGTACCGCCGCTGCCGCCGGTGAACATGCCGGAAATGCTGTTACGCTTTCCTTCATTATTGCTGCAGTAGGTTGCTTGTTTGCAGGTTTATGCTATGCCGAGTTTGCATCTATGATTCCGATTGCAGGCAGTGCATATACGTACGCATACACTACTATGGGCGAATTGGTAGCATGGATTATCGGGTGGGCATTGGTATTGGAATATGCCTTGGGCGCTGCCACCGTATCTATTGCATGGAGTGAATACCTTAATAAATTACTCAACGAAGTAATACCTTATCAGTGGTGTCATTCACCTTTTCAAACATCCACTGATGGAGTACATGGAATTATGAATTTGCCAGCTCTGTTAATACTCCTTATATTATCGCTTTTACTCATTAAAGGCACATCAGAAAGTGCAAAGGTGAATGCTGTTATAGTATTTGTAAAAGTCAGCATAGTTTTAGTATTCGTAGCTATTGGCTGGCATTTTATGCAAGCTGCTAATCATGCTTCACTTCTTATTCCTGCCAATGCCCCACCAATACTTGATGCAAAAGGGAAGGTATTATATGATTACTCTCCTGCAGAAAACCACGGATGGCTTGGGGTGCTGAGAGGCGCTGCCGTTGTGTTTTTTGCATTCATAGGCTTTGATGCGGTATCTACCGCGGCCCAGGAAACTAAAAACCCTAAGCGGGATATGCCTATTGGCATTCTTGGTTCGCTGGCAATATGTACTGTGCTTTATATTTTGTTTTCATATGTTCTTACTGGAGTTGCCCCCTATACCGATTTTGTAAAAGCGGGCAAGGAGGCTTCTATTTCTTACGCTATTGAAACTTATATGAGTGGCTTCCATTGGCTTTCACCTTTGATAACCATTGCTATACTTGGCGGGTTTTCATCCGTTATTTTGGTCATGTTACTCGGGCAATCAAGGGTGTTTTATTCCATGTCGAATGACGGATTGCTGCCCAAAACATTCTCAGACCTGCATCCTAAATTCCGCACCCCTTACAAATCAAATATTATCCTGTTCCTATTCGTAGGGATATTCGCTGCATTTGTTCCTGAAAGCGTAGCGGGCGATTTAACTTCCATTGGTACATTGCTCGCATTTGTACTGGTTTGCTTAGGGATTATTATTCTGCGTAAGAAAGACCCGGACCGTCCACGTCCTTTCAGAACACCATTTGTCCCGGTATTCCCCATCCTTGGAATAATAGTATGCGGAGCTATGGTTGCATCGTTGGGTGCAAGTACACTTTTAACAGCTTTTGGCTGGATGATAGCCGGGTTATTTATTTATTTCCTCTATAGCCGTACGCATAGCAAACTCCATACATCCCATTTAGATGAAATTCCTCCTCCCAAGGAGAATGTATAGTTAAAATATAAGAATCGGACGAAAGGGGGTGGGAGAGGTGTGCAATACTGGAAATAAAAGAATTCTATCTTTGCTTTTTTAAACAATTCTATGAATAGCACCACTAAGTCATCATCATACAAGAAAGTTGTATCTCCCCCAAGTTTATGGAGTAAGATACTTCCAACCATAATAGCGATTGTAGTTTTTGCCCTGGTCGGTATTATTTATTTCCTGCCGGCTTTAAAGGGAATGGTACTTTCACAAAGTGATATTACGCAATTTCAAGGGGCCGTGCATGAAATGCAAACGTTTCGTGCTAAATATCATACCGAACCACTTTGGACCAACTCTATGTTCGGCGGTATGCCGGCCTATCCCATATCGGTTAGCTATCCTTCTAATCTTGTTCAATATCTTTTTGCCATCTTATTAAAATGGATACCTTTTCCATGCAGTGAATTTTTCCTATTCTGTATCGGGTTTTATATTTTACTCCGTGTATTGGAAGTAAATGAATGGATTTCTATTGTCGGCTCACTGGCGTATGGCTTTTCGTCGTACTTTTTTATCATATTGGCAGTAGGACATAATTCTAAAGCCAATGCCATTGCCTTTATGGCACCTGTACTTGCGGGTGTTATCCTTGCATTTAAAAAAGAAAAACGCATACAGGGAGCTATCCTTACTGGCCTTTCATTAGCGCTGGAACTATATTCCGATCACCCTCAAATAACCTATTACCTCCTGATGATGGTAGTAATATACGGGGCTCTTGAGTTTTTTAAAGCCATAAAAGATAAGTTGCTTCCCGATTATTTTAAAACAGTTGTTATTCTCGGAATAGCTGCATTTTTAGCAGTCGGTACAGATATTACTAATTTATGGTTGACATACGACTATGGGAAAGTTTCTACCCGCGGAAAATCAGAACTTACGTTAAATGGTGAAAACAAAACCGGGGGATTAACTGTAAGCTATGCCACGCAATGGAGTTATGGTGTTCCTGAAACATTTTCATTTCTCATTCCAAATTACCAGGGTGGTGGTGATCCGGTAACCAGGAATGAACAAAAAAATTGGGAAACAGCCGTAACGCAGGTAACCAGCGGGCAAGATCCGCAATATGCTGAAAGTGTTGCCAGTTTCGGTAAATACTGGGGAGATCAGCCGGGCACTTCCGGTCCAATTTACATGGGTGCCATTATTTGTTTTTTTGCCTTCCTGGGGCTTTTTATCATCAAAGGGCCTTTAAAGTGGTTTGTTTTTCTAAGCACTATACTATCTGTCATGCTATCATGGGGTAGTAACTTTCAATCGCTTACCGATTTATTTTTTCAATATTTCCCCGGCTATAATAAATTCCGGTCAGTATCTATGATTCTTGTAATAGCTGAATTGGCTATTCCTTTGCTGGCAATCCTGGCTATAGATAGGATTTTTAAAAGCAAAAAATTCCTGGAAGAAAAAATACCTGTAATAGGCAAAAAAGAGCTGTCGGGCCAGAATGTATTTTTTGGTTCACTCATCATTGTAGGAGGGTTTACGGTACTTGCTTATATCATGCCCACTAGCTTCACCAGCATGCAAAAAACGGATGAGGCCAATCAAAAACTGGAGCGCATTCAGCAAGAGGCGGGGAAGCAATTACCTGCCGGTGAATTAAAACAATACAGGGAATCGATACAGCAGATTATGCCCTATGTAATACAAGCCAGGACGAAAGTATTTACTGCTGATGCGGCCCGTAGTAGTATTTTCATCATTCTTGCAGCGTTACTTACCTGGTGCTATATGAAAAAGATAATTGACTGGAAATGGTTTACCGTTGTAATGGGTGTATTTATGCTTGCTGATTTATATCCGTTGGATAAACGATACCTGGACGATGATAATTTCCAGGGAAAACGGTCTGTCAGCGACCAATTCCAGCCTTCGGAGGCCGACCAGGAAATAATGAAAGATACTTCTCTTGATTATCGGGTAATAAATACCACTACCGAGTGGTTCCAGGATGGAGCTACTTCCTATTTTCATAAATCAATAGGTGGTTATAGCGGGGCCAAAATGAAACGCTATGACCAATTAATTTCGTACCAAATTGATAAGGAGTTAAGGGGGATTTACCAGGCCCTTAATGGACAACCCGCTTACCTGAGCGTATTAAATATGCTGAATACAAAATATGCTATTGTAGAGATGAAAGGAGGGCAACAAGTGGCCGTTCCTGTTCCCGGCGCCTTGGGCAATGCCTGGTTTGTGGATAACTATAGAACAGTTCCTAATGCCGATTCGGAAATGGTGGCTTTGAGTAATTTCACTCCGGGTACTATGGCTATTTTAGATAAGAAGTTTGATAATTATGTAGACAAAGTAAATGTTAATCAACCACATGATTCGACTGCTTTCGTTAAGATGACCTCGTATGAGCCGAACGACCTTAATTACATATCGCATTCTTCTGCTGAGCGGTTGGCTGTATTCTCGGAGATATATTACAAGGATGGCTGGCAAGCATATATCGATGGCCAACCTGCCGATCATATACAAGTAGATTATGTGTTAAGGGCTATGGTTATACCTGCCGGAGATCATAAAATAGAATTCAAATTCCATCCTTCGCACTATTACATAGGAGAGAAAATTTCATTGGCAAGTTCTCTCATACTTTTTGCAGGCTGTATAGGATTCCTGTTTATGCAATTCAGAAAGAAGCAGGACGATCATAAATCTGCTGCCTGAAACAGTTGACTCTGTTTTTAAAATGAAAAAGGTTCTTATTATAACCTATTATTGGCCTCCCAGCGGCGGAGCGGGAGTTCAGCGTTGGTTAAAATTCACCAAATACCTGCGCGAATATGGCTGGGAACCTATTATCTATACGCCTGAAAACCCGGAATCGCCTAACAATGATTCTTCTTTGCAGAAAGATATTCCCAAAGATTTAACAGTTATAAAAACTAAAATTTGGGAACCTTATACGTTTTATAAAGTATTTATCGGGCAAAAAAAGGACCAAAAAATAAATGCTGCTTTCCTTACGGAATCAAAGAAGCCAAAGAAATTTGAAAAAGCTGCTGTATGGATAAGAGGTAATTTTTTTATTCCTGATGCACGTAAATTTTGGGTTAAACATTCTATTAAGTTCCTCTCTGATTATTTAAGACGAAATCCAATAGAAGCGGTTATCTCAACAGGCCCTCCGCATAGCATGCACCTTATTGCACTCGGATTAAAAAAGAAATTAAATATTCCCTGGATGGCTGATTTTAGGGACCCCTGGACGAATATTGATTTCTATTCCAAGCTGATGCTTACGCCCATGGCCGACCATAAACACAAGCGGCTTGAGTTGGAAGTTTTGAATAAAGCAGATGTTGTTGCTTGTGTAGGGCAAACGTGGCTGGATGAGTTAAAGGAATTATGGAAGAAAGGAAAGAATGCTGAAGGAAATGATTCCAAATTCCGTTTTATTTCCAATGGATACGACCCCGATGATTTCACCCAGGAAAAAATGGAGATGGACAGGAAGTTCAGCATTGTATATGTAGGCACGTTGGATAAAAGCCGCAACCCCGATATTTTGTGGAAAACACTTTCAGGAATTGCAAAGAAAAGTGCAATGTTTGCTGCTGATTTGCAAATAAAACTGGTAGGTAAAACAGATATTGCCGTTACGGAGGATATAGAAAATAATGGCCTTTTGCCATACATGGAAAAAACTCCATACCTGACACATGCAGAGGTAACGGAAGTTCAAAAAAAATCGCAAGTATTATTACTGCTGATTAACAATACTCCCAACGCTATGGGAATAACTACCGGGAAGTTGTTTGAATACCTTGCCGCTGAACGACCCATTTTATGTATTGGTCCGAATGGGGGAGATGCCGATAAGATACTTACCGAAACAAAAGGAGGACTTATTTCCGGCTATGAAGACAGCCAAACGCTAGAGGCGAACATTATGTATTTCTACAATAAATATAAATTAGGTGATTTACCAAGTGAAAGTGTGAATATTGAAAAATATTCCCGCAAAATGCTAACAGGAGAGGTGGCTGAAGTGTTGAATATTATTAGTGATGGAAATAAAGCTAACAGAGGAATTTAACCTGGCTTATCGTTTTGTAACAGAAACGAATCAAAATATCTTTTTGACAGGAAAAGCCGGAACAGGTAAAACCACTTTTCTAAAATATTTACGGCAGAATAGCAGTAAAAATATGCTAGTGGCCGCACCTACAGGAGTAGCTGCCATCAATGCGGGCGGAGTTACCTTACACTCCTTATTTCATCTGCCGTTTGCTCCTTTTGTACCATCACGAGATTCCGCACATGCGGATGCCGTTAACAGCCATTCTCTTTTATCGCAGATCCATTACAATAAACAAAAGCTCGATTTACTGAGAAAGCTGGAATTGCTGATTATTGATGAAACAAGCATGGTAGCTTCTCACACCATAGATGCAATAGATACCATTTTGAGAAGCATACGAAGAAAATACCAGGAGCCTTTTGGTGGTGTACAAGTACTATTTATAGGCGACTTACACCAGCTTCCGCCGGTGGTGAAAAAAGAAGAGTGGGAGTTTTTACGAAATTATTATTCCTCTATTTTCTTTTTTGACAGCCTTGTTTTAAAAGAGAATGTGCCTGTGATGGTGGAACTCAAGGAAATATTTCGGCAGCAAGATAATTCCTTTATAGAAATATTAAATGGGGTACGAAATAATAACCTTAGCCAGGAAAGTTTCGATTTATTGAACTCACGTCTCAAGCGCAACTATGTTACTGAGGAAGATGGATACATTACATTAACTACGCACAATTCCCAGTCAGATGCGATAAATAAAGGCAAACAGAAAATGTTATCATCATTCCAGCATACCTACCATGCTAGTATCGATGGCAGTTTTCCCGAACACATTTTCCCTGCTGAACAATATCTCGAATTGAAAGAAGGGGCGCAAGTTATGTTTTTAAAAAACGATACAGAAGAACGCAAATATTTTAATGGGAAAATTGGGACAATCACATCACTTGAAGAAGATAGAATAAAAGTAAAATGCAAGGGAGAAGAATATGAAATTGAGGTACAGAAGTATGAATGGAAAAACACTAACTATACGCTTAACCCTAATACCAGGCAAATACAAGAGGAGGAGTTAGGCAGTTTCAGGCAATATCCCTTGCGCCTTGCTTGGGCAATAACGATACATAAAAGCCAGGGGCTAACTTTTGATAAATTGATAATAGATGCGGAAAATGCCTTTGCCAACGGACAGGTATATGTGGCGTTGAGCCGATGCACTACGTTGGAGGGGTTGGTACTTACATCGCCCGTAAACCAGCGATTTTTAGGGGCACATCAAAACCTGAAAGAGTGGACCGAAAAAAAACAGAATGCAAAAAACCTAAAACAGAGGTTCGAAGAATCAAGGCAATTATTTATTCAGAAAGAATTGCAAAATATTTTCACCTTTAAAAATTGGCTTTACGAATTAAGAGAGCTAAATAGAGTAATGCAGGAAAACAGAGAACATGTTTCTCCTGAATGTTTTATATGGATTGATACGCTGACTAAAGAACAGCATTCACTGGACGGTGTAGCAAATAAGTTTAAAGAATATATGCTTGGCCTTTTCAGCCAAAATCTGGATGTGGAGACAAACCACGCGCTGCAAAAAAGAATAAAAGATGCGGCCCATTATTTTTCAAAGGAAATAGAAAAATGGAAAGAAAAGTTCTCTAAACATCCTTTCAGTATCAAAACAAAAAAAGTCTCCCGAAAGATTAATGTTCCCCTGGAGGAAGTAAATATTGTTGTGGTAGAAATTTTACAGAAAATAAGTTTTTGTAAGGAAGGATTTATATTAAATGCTTACCTGGAAAATAGTAAAAAGACAAGCATAGCTATAGAGAAAATCCGCTCTTCCAATATAGATAGCTTGAGTGCGACAGGTATTGAACATGGTAATCTATACAACAGGCTTAATGAATTACGAAAAAAACTGGCAAGAGAAAACGGAATTCCAATTTCCCGTGTTTTTAGTAATAAGGTTATAGATAAAATATGCGAAGCGTTGCCTTGCGATAACGATTCATTGGTCAATATTAAAGGCATAAGCAAAGTTAAAATAAGCTCATACGCCAATGATATTGTACAAATTGTGAATGCGTATTGCAAAGAGAAAGATATTGAACCAAAAAAAATAAATGATACGGTTGGTGAAACACTCGCATTATATAGAAGTGGTAAGACTATTGCAGAAATTGCTATAGAAAGAAAACTGGCTGAAAGCACGATTGAAACTCACCTTGCTAAGGCCATAGATAATGGACTTATAAATATTGAGGAAGTAATGCCAATGGCGGAGGTGAAGATTATCTCCGGTTATCTTACTTCAAATACCGGAAACGTATCATTAATAGGAATTAAGGAAAAAGTTCCTGCCCATGTTTCTTATGGTAAGCTGAGAATAGTGTTAGCCTGGTTGCAGAAAGAGACTAAGAACTAAAAGTATTTTCCCGGTACTAAATAATTCTGCACATAGTCTTGCACACCTTGTTCCAGTGGGTGGAAAGGCAAATCATAGCCAATGGAAATAAGTTTCCTCATGTTTGCCTCAGTAAAATATTGGTATGTATCGCGGATATCAAGAGGAGTATCAATAAACTTAATGGTAGGTTCTTTATCAAGGGCGTAAAAAATATTTTTCGCCAAATCGAGAAAGGTCCGCGCTATACCCGAACCTAAGTTATATATGCCTGAATCGCGCCTGTGGTGCATCAAAAAATAACATACATCTACTACATCTTTTACATATACAAAATCACGTTTTTGTTCTCCGTCTTTATAATCAGGCCGGTGGGAGCGGAACAGTTTCATCTCGCCCGATTTTTGTATCTGGTTGTAAGCATGAAGAATTACCGATGCCATTCTTCCCTTATGGTACTCATTAGGGCCATAAACGTTAAAGAACTTCAAGCCAGCCCAGAAATAAGGCGACTTTTCTTCTTTCAACGCCCATTTATCAAATTCATTTTTCGATACTCCATAAGGGTTGAGCGGCTTCAGCTTCGGGATAAGCGATTCATCGTCGTCATAGCCCAGTTCACCAGCTCCGTATGTAGCTGCTGATGAGGCATACACCAAGGGTAAACCATACTCAATACATAAGTTCCAAACTGTTTTAGTGTAGTTCAAGTTGAGACGGTCGAATATCTCCGTGCTCATTTCCGTAGTATCGGTGCGTGCACCAATATGGAAAACAAACTGTACAAACCGATGGTTTTGTTTTAACCAGGTCGCAAATTCATCACGATGTACTTTGGCAGAGAATCTCTTTCCTTCCAGGTTAGGGGCTTTCTCATTATTGGAAAAATCGTCCACCACCACCACGTCAAAAAAGCGCTCGTCATTTAGCTTTCTCACGAGGCAACTGCCAATAAATCCTGCTGCACCTGTTACAACAATCATACCGAAATATTTCAGCAAAGATAAGGAAGCATTAGCATAGGGTGCTATATGAGTTCTGTTTTTATTAATTTTGCGTTAATGCAAATAAAAAACTGATTGAGAGCAGTAATTCGCCATTGGGTATCAACTGACAGGCAATTTTCAGGGACATTGAAAAGCCTTTTGGGGTTTTATCCTAACAATGTATCCCTATATAGGATGGCTTTTCGCCATAAATCATCTACTCAAAGTTCACCTGATAAGATAAACGAAAGCAATGAACGACTTGAGTTTTTGGGCGATGCTATTTTAGGAGCTATTGTGGCCGAACATTTATTTTCCACCTTCCCGTTTGAAGATGAGGGGTTTCTTACTAAACTCCGTTCGAAAGTAGTGAGCAGGCACCATCTTAACAACATTGCCAGGAAAATGGGCATTCCGCAGATAATGAATATGAACGAAGCTGGTTTTGAAGGGAGTTCTATCTATGGAAATGCGTTGGAAGCCCTGATAGGAAGCATATACCTTGATAAGGGTTATAAAAAGGCCAAAGAATTTATTTTAAATCGGTTTTTTGGGTTATATGTCGATGTTCATGAATTGGAAGCTCTTGAAACCGATTTTAAAAGCCGGCTCACTGAGTGGTCGCAGAAAGAAAAACAGGAACTCGAATTTAAAGTATTGCAAGACCCGCAACATTCAAATGACAGGGGTTTCCATGTGGGTGTATTAGTTGGGAAATCTCTTGTATCCCAGGCAAGTCATCCTTCCAAAAAGAGGGCGGAACAGCTTGCAGCCGAAAAGGCCTGGGCTTCTATAATGCAGCAGGAAAAAACGGAATAACGTAATGTCGAAAACCAAGCTTAATGTAGAGTACGATTTTGATTTTTGTCTTATTGGAATTGTTTGCTCCGAAAAAGATTTTCGCTTATGCTGGATGCTGAATAACCAGTTAGGGTTAAAACTGGCAAAAATGGAAGATCATACGTCGGGAATAGGAATGCACTCCTTATTTTCGTTTGCCGATGAACACCTTATGCGGGAGTATTATCTTATTGTGAACAAGACAGATACAGGTAAACTATTACTGGAAGAACACCAACATACCGATTACTTTTTATTGATGAAAGGTGAAATGGATGACGAGGAAAAGAAGTATTTTGCTGAACAAATAAAAAAGATAAACACAGTTTCTGCGGCATATATCATTGATGTTGAAACGTTGAAATCGAAACAAAACCTGATATTTTAAACCATGAAAACGGGAAATAAAACAAAGATAGTTGCTACTATAGGTCCGGCCTCAACGGCTAAAGAAGTATTGCGTGAGATGATTAATGCAGGTATGAATATTTGTCGTATTAATTTTTCGCACGGCAATTACGATACTGTAACGGAAACCATATCAAACTTGCGTGAATTGAATGTGGAAATGGAGACCTATGTTGGCATTTTAGCAGATTTGCAGGGCCCTAAGCTACGTATTGGCGAAGTACAGGATAAATCAGTTGAACTCGTTGCTGGTAAGGAAGTAATTATTACGACTGTTCCAGCTATCAGCACCGCTGAACGGATATATATCACCTATCCTGAATTTCCGAAGGATGTAGTGGTAGGAGAAAATGTGCTGATAGATGATGGCAAATTATTGCTGAAAGTAATAGCCAGCGATAAAGATAAAGAAGTGAAAGCACTGGTAGTACAAGGCGGTACCTTAAGCTCGCGTAAAGGAGTTAACCTGCCCAATACAAAAATATCACTCCCATGTTTGACGGAGAAAGATATCAAGGACCTGGATTTTGCCTTAAAGAATAAAGTGGAATGGATAGGGCTTTCGTTCGTTCGTTCTGTGACTGATATTATGGATTTAAGGCAGCGCATCAAAGCGGCCGATTCTACAGCGCGGATTGTCGCTAAAATTGAAAAGCCCGAAGCCTTGCTGGAAATAGATGAGATTATTGAAGCCACCGATGCCGTAATGGTAGCACGGGGCGATTTAGGTGTTGAATTACCGCTCGAACAAGTCCCTACCATTCAGAAAATGCTGGTACGGAAATGCATCCAACAATCGAGGCCGGTGATAATTGCCACTCAGATGATGGAGAGCATGTTGACAAATCAATCACCGACACGGGCTGAAGTAAATGATGTAGCGAATGCAGTATTAGACGGTGCCGATGCGGTTATGTTAAGTGAAGAAACTTCGGTTGGAAAATACCCGGTACGAACTGTTCAACATATGCACAACATAGTAAGTTATATTGAAGCACATGAAAAAAGCATTTATTTCCGGGAACATCATCCTGAATTGCATAACATCACATTTATTTCCGATTCTATTTGTTACAATGCTTGTGTAATGGCCAAACATGCGGGGGTTACTGCTATATCTACCATGACCAATTCGGGGTATACAGCTTTCAAAATTTCAAGTCACCGACCCAAGGCCAACATATTCACATTTACCGATAATCCTTCGCTGCTTACTACCCTTAGCCTGGTGTGGGGTGTATATGGCTTCTATTACGACAAATATGAAAGTACGGATGATACCATCCAGGATATACAAAATATCTTGCGGCAGGAAGGACATGTAATCAAAGATGATTTTGTAATTAACATTGCAAGTACACCTATTAAAGAAAGGGGCAGGGCGAATACCCTTAAGCTTAGTTTGATTGAATAAAATTGGCAACAAACAATACTAGTTATAGATCTCCTTTAATTGTTACCAATCCTGAAATTTTTTCAGAGAAGGAAAGGATATACATAGAATTGCGCGAGCATGAGGGTAGAGTATATAGTGACGAAGAAGTGAAACTTCTCCCAAATATTCCTTTCAATCACCCTCTTGCTTTTGAATGGAAGGTTCGTAAGAAAAGCAGCGAGAAATTGGTCAATTACCTTTCTACTAAAAAATTACCCTTAACTATACTGGAAATAGGCTGCGGAAATGGATGGTTAAGTCATAGTCTAGCAAAAATTGCCAATTCTGAAGTTACAGGGCTTGATATAAATTTGACTGAATTAGAGCAGGCGGCAAGGGTATTTAGTGGCCACTCAAATCTACAATTTATATATGCTGATATATTCGATACCTGGTTTGATGGGAAGAAGTTTGATATGATTGTTATGGCGGCTGCTATACAGTACTTTCCCGAACCCAAAAAATTAATTAACCGATTATTATCAATGCTTACCAAAAACGGAGAAATACATATTATCGATAGCCCACTGTATAAGTCGGAAAAGGAATCGGAAGAAGCAAACAAACGTAGTGCTGAGTATTTCTTAAAGCAAGGTTCGTCTTCCATGAGTCAATACTATTTTCACCACACTCCTTCATTTCTCAAAAGTTATAAATTTAGTCTAATCAAACCGTCGTTGCTCGAAAAAATAAGCCGTAGCAAGCTTTTCCCCTGGGTTATAATTTATAAGTCTGCCCAGTAATACTATGTTTTGTAGTCAGGCGGATGCATTCCTTTGCGTAGTTTTGTAATAATAGATGGCCATGCAACCAGGAATAGTTTTAAAATCACTCGGACAGTTATATGATGTGCTTCTTACTAATGGAGATAAGGTAACTTGTACCCTGAAAGGTAATTTGCGGATGAAAGATATATCTACTACCAACCCTGTTGTGGTGGGTGATACAGTTACTATTGACGAAGTTGCTCCCGGGGAATATGTAATTACTGAAATTGCAACTCGCAAGAATTATATTATTCGTCGCTCTAAAAAGCTTTCTAAGCAGTTTCAGATAATTGCATCGAATATAGACAGGGTGTTTGTCATGGTTACCATTACACATCCCAAAACCCAGAATTCTTTTATTGACCGTATACTTACTACCGCCGAGGCATACCAAATAGATGCACATCTTATTTTTAACAAAATCGATTTATATTCCGAAAAAAATAAGGCGGATGCCGAAGAAAGGCTTACTACATACACTCAGATTGGCTATCCATGTCATATTGTTTCACTGCTGGATAACCAACAGGTTGATTCATTGAAGAAATTATTTATCGATAAAGTATCTCTTATCTGTGGAATGTCGGGCACAGGTAAATCAACACTCATTAATTACCTGGTTCCGGGTATAAACAGGAAGACAGGCGCTATTTCCAAGGCTCATAAAAAGGGGACACACATGACCACTTTTTCTGAAATGATTCCACTGCCGGAAGGAGGATTTGTGGTAGATACGCCAGGGATACAGGAATTCGGCCTGGCAGACATCAGTAAATATGAGCTTTCACAATATTTCCGCGAGATGAATTTGTACAGGAACCAATGCAAGTTTAATAGCTGTTTGCATACTAACGAACCGGGTTGTGCTGTAATGGAAGCAGTGAATGAGGGTAAAATAGCCGTTTCGCGATATGAAAGCTATTTGAGCATGTTGTTTAACGAAGGCGAGGAGGAGGTACGTTATGACTGAGGAAATATCTATGCTTACATCAGAACCATCTCTTCCGCTACAGGCAAACGAGAAAATAAGGGCTAAGGATAAAAAATACTCTTCACCGCTTACCAAGCGAAAAGAGGGCATTGGTGGTGAAACGGCTCCTCCTGTTAAAGAGTATTTCGGAGGACGTGGCGCGCAGGTTAATCCGGCTAATAAGTTTTTAAAGACTTCTTATGTACAAGAACATTGGGAAGCTATTGATGAAGATTCTTTACTAGAAAATAAGCACACACAATATATTGAGGTATTTCCCAAAACCATTGTCAATAAGGTAGATAGTCCTGATATTAACGGCTACTCCATGAACCCTTACCAGGGATGCGAACATGGATGCCTTTATTGCTATGCCCGCAACTCGCATGAATACTGGGGATATAGCGCAGGCATGGAGTTTGAGCAAAAAATATTAATTAAGAAAAATGCACCGCAATTATTAGAAGAACTCTTTCAAAAACCAAGCTGGAAGCCGGAACCTATTATGTTTTCGGGGAACACAGATTGCTACCAGC
>Ga0207037_10024_pt1 | contig 50214 bp, 45 predicted proteins | sample Alteio_BWMinCont_75_FD_153268 | JGI IMG/M metagenome (GOLD analysis project Ga0207037, IMG submission 153268) | Enriched cells from forest soil in Barre Woods Harvard Forest LTER site, Petersham, Massachusetts, United States -... | ecosystem: Environmental > Terrestrial > Soil > Temperate forest >... | reverse complement strand
CGTTTTCAAAAGGGGAGGCTCTATGCCTCACGCGCTCGGCTGGCGGTTTCTTGTGCTCGCCGCGAGTGTTTTTGCTCTTCTGGCCGGTACTCCAAACCCTGCGCAGCAGTGGGGGTCTGATCGGCGTTTACCAGAAAACAAGATTCCTGAGAGCGCAAAGGCGGTCCTAGAGCAGGCCGATCGGTTCGAGCTCCTATCGTTGAAACCCTATCCGTTTGTCGAGGGTGGTTTCTACCGCCACGAAATTCTTGGACGGACTGAAATCGTAGATGCAAAGACTCGTACCAGTTTGATTGCCGCGTTCGAGAAAGGTGTTGCAGAGAATCACGGCGATGCGGCGATGTGTTTCAACCCTCGGCACGGAATCCATGTCTCTCGACACGGTAAGAATGTAGATTTTGTGATCTGCTTTGAATGTTTGCAGGTTCAGATCCATGGCGATGTTCAAGGCGGTGTTCTGGTTAGCCGTTCGCCCCAGCCGGTTTACAACAAGGTGCTGCGTGACGCGGGTATCACGCTCGCTGATAAGTAGCAGCGATCATCCGATCCAGTTTGCAGAGCACCGACGGACACCAACAACCCACTCGCAAGTGCCCCGGTGACCGGGATTTTGAGTGCAATGGTCTGTTAACGTCATCGGTTGAAGATGCGGTTTGTCAGGGCGTACATTGTCTCCATGAAGACTCGGTTGCAAGCGGCTCTGGTCCTTCTGGTTCTTGGGTTGGCCGCATCGGAGGCACAGGATCGATCAAAGGCCGAACCGGACTCGTTCGATGTACCCTTAGAGAAAAAGACGTTGGACTTTGGCCCGTCTTGGGACAAGCCTTCTGCTTCGGCTCCAGCGTGGCAATGGAACGCTTATCGGCGCGCTCGCAACAAGCTGTCCTGCTACTGGTTCCCGACCGTAATGGTCAAACAATACGACATCAGTCAGAAGGGTGCGGTTTGGGTTTCATTCCTCCGTCTCGCTGAGAACGCGCACCCAGAGTGCAGGCGGTCTCATCTGCCCGGAGAGAAGGTCTTTGAGGAAAGTAATTGGGAAGGATATTTCTTTGGAGTGAAAGAAGGCTTCGTATTTCTGACCGATGCCGACGGGTTCAGCGGCGGAATTGGTTTTGCCGTGTACGATTCAAGAACGGGCGAAAAGGTGTTTGAGGACACCGATTGCTTGACGTGCATGTATCTAAAGAAAATGTATGGTGTGGAGCAGCTATCTGCCCCATTCGATCGGATGCGGATCGTCAATGCCCCAAACGGCGGGGTCATGCTCAAGTACATGCGCGTGGAGCAAGCGGACTGCGACGTCCGTGCCGACAAGGCTTCTTGCTGGGATCATGTGAGGATGAAATTGGATGCGAAGAATCCTAACCCGCCAGTCTGTTTTGGGTACGAAGCCGTTGGCTATGAGAAGTACGCAGTTGGAGAATTATCGTCAATGGTAGCCCACCCCGTGTTGGTGTCACTACAGTCCTCGCCAGTCGTGAAAAACATTGACGTGCCTGTCTTGTGTTGGGCGCCTAACTGATCTTATTTCGATTCGGTTCCCGAACATCTTCCAGATTGGCGAAAAATCTCCATATCGCTCAAGATGCGGGACGGGCGTCTCACAAGATGTACGGCACTAGGGCGGCGGTCTGATCGACATACGTGGCATACGTCTCCCCAAATCGGGAACGCATCCACTCCTCCTCCATGCGGAGCTTAGCCCACAACACGAGGAATATCAGGACGAAAGCGATGACCCCGCGCACCTGCGAGAGCGCAATCGCGGTGCCAAGAAATCCGGTCAGAATGCCGGTGTAGATGGGGTGACGGACCAGGGCATAGGGGCCGGTCGTAATCAACTCGTGGCCCTGCTTGATGGTTACGGCGTTGCTCCAGTTGCGGCCGAGGTGCCGCCGCGCCCAGACGGCGAATAGAAGGCCGCCGACGGCAACAGCAGCTCCAATCCAGAAGGGCCACAGGCCCGTCGGCCAGAGCTGGCGGTAGAGCCAAGGCAGCGGGATGCGCGGTGTCGAGAGCAGGACGATCACGATCAGGAAGGTGAGGGCCCGCAGGATGGGCCAGGCGTTCGGCTCAAGGCGCTGGGAAGTTTTGGTCTCTGCCGCCTTGATCCGCCAATAGAGAATAAAGGCGATCCACACGACGGGAAAGAAAGATTCATAGAACCAGAGCATTCAGGACCTCCAGGCATGGTAGTTGTTTTGAAATTCTTTGCGGTGTTTACGAGGGCGAGCAAGGGGGAGTTCCATGGCGAACGATGCTTTGCCGCGAACCGAGGGGCAGAGCAAACTGCACGAACGCGACTTCCAGATGATTGGCGAAAAATCCCCATTTCACTCATTGAGCGATACAGCTTGCCACCACCCTCGCCGATGGCATAAGCACATCAAAAACTTCTACCGGCCCATAGACACCTTAGAGACCTCCAATTTCCCTAACCTTCAGCCCCACGGCTATGGCACAAACAGGTGGTTACTATGCGTTACTACCTTCTATTACCTTCTCGCGATTGCGCTGGTACATGTACCAACGTAATCTCGATTCATGAAATCGATCTTATGTTCGGTATTCGCTCTACTAATTCTGACCGGTGTTTCGGCAGCGAAAGAGTTGCCAGACGCTCCCAGCACGGAAATGACGGCCGACATGTTCATCGTTGAAACGCCCTTGCCGGCTCCGGCGCGGAAGGTTTTTGAAAAGAAGCCAATTGATGCCACATTCGTCAGTCTAGCCATCATTTCGAGTGGCAGCACGTTCGCTGACTCCTACACCACCCTATTCGCGCGACAGAACTGGCTTGCTGGCAAAAAGGGTGTGTGCAACGCGGAGGTTCAGTCCTCCTACCTGTACGGCACTCACCCTACCGTTGGCCGGACCTACGCAGTTGCCTCCGCCAAGAGCGTCGCCTCTGTGTTCGCCGCCTACTACCTGCGCAAGCATCACAGCAGGTTCTGGAGTGCGCCCCTGGTCGCGAACTCAATCCTCAGCCTGCAAGGCGTGACCCAGAACATGATCGCCTGCAACTAGGTCCCGCCCGGCGCTGCTGCCCCAGATGGCAGGGGAACTTACCGGAGAGTCTTGCGGGACACAAACGGACAAGAGAGAAAGCCAATCGTGCTCACCGGTTCCTGGAAGAGCTTCGAAGCTACGTCAGAGGGATCTCGGGGGGAGTGACGTGGCGAGCTTCTCAAGTTGTGGCTGGGCACGGTCGCATACAGCCTCCCATCTAGCTTCCCACCCTTTCGCGCTGAGGCAGCGGGAGTAGCCATCGCCAAATTAGACCTAATGCCTTGAGCAGTCACCTTCCCAGAAACTCCACACTGCCTGCTGACCGGCGTGCTTCGGCGCGATAACTGTTGAAATATCCCCATTACACTCATCATGGCCTTGCGCTGGGCACTTGAGTGTAATCGCTGGTTGTTAACTTCCGGTTTGCCCGTCACTCAGGATTTGATATAAGAGGCACGGGGAGAGCGGCGTCGATGGCTATGGCTCAAGTTCTAGAGACTCCCACCCAAGTTCAGATTGTGAGGGATCAGGCGACGGGTTGCTGCATCTCCGGAGGCGGGCCTGCCGGTGCGATGCTCGCGCTGCTGTTAGCCAGGCGAGGTGTACGGGTTTCGCTGCTCGAGATGCACCACGATTTCGACCGCGAATTCCGTGGCGACACGGTTCATCCCTCGACGCTTGAGATCCTCGATCAGCTTGGGCTGGCAGAGCGCGTCCACGAACTGTGCAGCAACAAGATTTCAGCGCCCACGCTGCTTACTACCCGCGGCCCCTTCACGCCTTTCGATTTCAGCCGCCTGAAGACGAAATACCGCTACATCCTGATGGTCCACCAGAAGGACCTGCTGGGGCTGCTGACACAGGAAGCGAAAAAATACCCCGGCTTCCAGCTCTTGATGGGCGCGAACGTCACCGACCTAATTCGAGAGGACGGTGTGGTTCGGGGCCTGCGATATCAAGCAAACGGCGGGATTCATGAATTGCGTGCGGTGCTGACGGTGGGCACCGACGGCCGGTTCTCGCGCGTGCGTCATCTGGCGGGGATCCAACCCGTGGGCACCTCACCGCCGATGGATGTGTTGTGGTTCAGGTTGCCGCATGTTCCTGCGGAGATCAACGTGCCGGGTGGTGCGTTTGGCGGATTTGCGCGCGGACATATTCTCGGCGGCTTCGATCGCAAGGATTATTGGCAAGTCGCGTTCGTGATCGCAAAGGGTTCTTATCACTCGCTGCGCACAGAAGGAATCGAAGGGTTGCGGCGACGGATTGTTGAAATTGAACCCCGCCTGGCGAAGAATGTGGAATCGCTTACTGACTGGCACCAGGTGTCGCTACTTTCGGTCGAGTCGAGTCGCTGCAGGCGCTGGTATGAGCCAGGCTTACTGCTGATCGGAGACGCGGCGCACGCGATGTCGCCCGTCGGCGGAGTCGGGATCAACTATGCGGTGCAGGACGCCGTGGTGGCGGCGAACGCGCTCACCAAACCTCTGCTCGATGGCCAGGTTCCGACCGACCCGCTTCGCACCATTCAACGCAAACGCGAATGGGCGATACGGATTATTCAGGCCTTTCAAACACAGATCCAGAAGAGGGTGATCGCAACGGCGCTTCGGGCTCAGGAGCAAACGGCCTTGACCATCCCGTGGTATATCCGCGCTTTTACCCGAATTCCACTCCTGCGCGACATCCCGCCGCGGATGATGGCTTTGGGCGTGGTCCGCGTTCGCGTCGAGAATTGAAGTTGCCCAGAACGCCGACCAGAGTGGCAAGTTCCGGATTGCTCGTCAACCAGGAGTAAGCGCGAATCGCTTCCCCTAAGCCGATTTATCGGTAGTTATCGTGTCTCAGTGAGTGCATTGGTGAAAACGCACTCACCGAGATCCGCCAATTTCAGATGGGTTAAAGCCTAGGGCTCGCGGCCGTCTCGGAGGCCCGTGCCAGTGCTTGAGTGTCGACATACTCCCGGACGTTCGTCAATTTGCCATTCTGAACCGTAATGTCGAAAACCCAGTGGTCCTCGAACGTCCTGTTTGTGGCTTTGATTCTCCCAGTAGCGAAGCCGACGACCAGAACCCGGTCTCCCTGGGCTATGAACTCGGGGGGTTCTGGGTACGAAGTTTCCACCGTTTCGTTAGCCTTCTGAAGTTAGTTATTCAATCCAGCGTGCCCGCGGTGCGTGCCGGCCAGCGGCCAGTCCTCGCCCGGAATGATCCACTCAATATCTTCGGCAGACAACGCCAGCAGATCTTGCTTGTCGCGGCGGCCGAGTGCCGCAAGAAAATTCTTCACAATCTGGACATTCTCTTCGGTGCTCATCCAAATCTCTCCTTTTCCCTTACATCAAGTGGGTCCGGTCTAATCCGACGTTTCGGAACCATCCTTCTTGGGCCAAATCACACGATGGACGATCGATTACTGCTGCTTCTTGAACAAATCCTGGAAGATGAGCTGACCCCAAGTGCGGCCGCGCGCGTGCACCAGCGCGCCACCCTCATTGAGCTTTCCCAGCTTGACGGGTGCGAACCCGAGTTGTTTGGCCAAATCCGCCGCGGGAGAGATCGCGTCCTCGTCATCGCTCGACAAAAAGACGACCCGATGGCCCCCTTCGACGACCGGGTCGGTAGCCAAAATGGCTGCACCCAGGTGATTGAAACCTTTCACGAGCTTAGCGCCGGTGAACACCTTCGCGACGAAAGCGGAGGACGGGAGTCCCCCCAGTTCTTCAGGGGGAACTCCAAACGCGTTCGTCGCGTCGATGACCGTCTTGCCTTCCCAGCTCGGCAGGGCCTTCGCAACCTCACGATGTTCCCCGAACGGGACCGCCAGGATGATGGTGTCGGCCTCAAGTGCGTCCCGCAGCGACCTGGCGACGACCGTAGATCCAATCGCCCGAGCCCGCGGCGCCAACGCCTCAGGCGGCCGGCGACTCGCGACAGTCACGTTGATCTTTTTGCGGGCGAACGCGTGGGCGAGGGCCTGGCCTATCTTGCCGAATCCGACAATCGCATAACTCATAGTGCTTCTCCTATCCATGTTCATATTGATCCCAACCGCCGACTTCAGATGGCCGTCATGCCGCCGTCGACATTCAACTCCACGCCGTTCACAAAGCTCGAATCGTCGGAAGCAAGAAAAAGCGCGACCGTCGCGATTTCCCCAGGTTGCCCCATCTTGCCCCGCGGGATCAGGGATTCGAACATCTCCTTCGCTTCCTTGGTGAGAACTTCTTCCTGCATCGGTGTGGCGATCGGCCCCGGGCCCAGCACGTTCACTCGGATATTCCTGCCCTTCAGTTCGTTGAGCCACGTGCGTGCAAAGGAGCGCAATGCCGCCTTACTCGCCGCATACACGCCGAAACCGGGAAAACCCTTCACCGAAGCAACGGATCCGGTCATGATGATCGATCCGCCATCGTTGAACAGCGGCAATGCCTTCTGAACCGTAAACAGAGTTCCGCGCGTATTCAGGCCGAAGGTCGCATCGAAGTGTTGCTCGGTAATCTCGCCCAGTGGTAAGGCGTCGCCCCTGCCAGCGCTCGCGAACAAGACGTCGATCTTGCCCTTTTCTCGCTTCACCGTATCGAACAGACGGTCGAGGTCGTCGAGATTGGCCGCGTCACCGCGCACGCCGGTCACGTTCCGGCCAATCAGCTTGACGGCCTCATCGAGCTGCTCCTGCCTCCTACCCGTGATGAAAACGTAGGCACCCTCTTCAACGAAGAGCTTGGCGCTCGCCAGCGCCATGCCGCTCGATCCACCCGTGATGACTGCGACTTTTCCTTCGAGCTTTCCCATAATTACTCCTTTCGATAGATGCGTGACATTCGGTACAGTAGAGTAGAGTTCTCAAGAGGTGGACGAGAACTGCTCAGGAGTCCTAACATTTTGTCCATTCGTCCAAAAGACAGAGGCTAAGTTGGATTCGATAACAGACATCTTTAGAACGATGCACGTAACCGCTTTCGGTCTGCACAGGCTCGAAGCCACAGCCCCGTGGGGTATAAAACAGGAGAACCAGACCGAAGAGAAAGTCACGACTTCCGACAAAAAGATGTCACCCACAGATTTGGCGCACTTCGCCATGCTTTCGCGCGGCAACTGCTGGCTGAGTGTGGAAGGGATTGCGGAGCCGATTCCCCTCACCGGTGGTGACTGCTTTTTACTGGCTAAGGGGACTTCGATTGTTTTGCGCGACAGCCCGCGAACACGTCCGAGGTGGAGCTTCCGAGAGATCGGGGCCAAGGCCAACGGCAATGTCGCTCTGTGCGGCGGCGGTGGCGCACCGACGACAATCGTCTGTGGATCCTTGAGTTTCGATCGCGCCAGCCTGAGGCCGATCACTCAGTTATTGCCGAACTTCATTTTGATGAAGGCCGATCAGGCACGTACGCTTGCTCTTCACACCACAGTGCAGGCGCTCGCGTCAGAGATGGAAGAACAGGCGCCGGGATCTGAAGTCGTGGCGAGTCGGCTCGCCGAGGTTCTGTTTATCCAGGTACTCCGGGCGCATATCGCCTCGGGACCGGAACGTAACAAAGGATGGCTTCGTGCAATTTTCGATCCTCAAATAGGCGCTGCTCTGAGTGCCGTTCATGACAGAGTGAATACACCCTGGACGGTCGAATCCCTGGCCGAAGCGGCGGGCATGTCTCGCTCCGCATTCGCAGCACGTTTCAAAGAGCTACTCGGACAAACGCCGCTGGAATACGTAACCGAGTGGCGGATGCAGAAGGCGATACAGCTACTTGAACGGCGTGACAAAAAGCTCCCGGAAGTCGCTCGATTGGTCGGTTACGAGTCCGACGCCGCATTCAGTAAGGCGTTCAAGCGAGTTGTCAGGGCTAATCCTGGTGAATACCTCAGACGTGGTTTGAAGGACCCAAAATCGACCGAAGCATGATAGCGACACCTCTGGACTCTGAAGCAATGGGACAACACGAACTGGCAGAGGAGTTCGTCGGTTCGAATCAAGCCTCTGCAACCAGAAAATCTTTCCCTTCAGCAACTTCCGAGAACCCCGCAACGATCCGAATTGACAATTTTCGAACTTCTGATTCTCTTGCAGATTTGACGGGGGTCATAAAATGGGACCAAGGGCGGATGAACAGGCAAGGGGGGCTTTCCGAAGCTGACGTTGACATGGCGAACCGTCGGGAATTTCTAAAACGAACGTTTGCAACCAGTATCGCGGCGGCAATATTCCGACCGGTTGCCGGCGCCTCGGAAGCCGCAGGTGTAAATGGGCTTCCGAGCCACGTTGGTATTGCTCAAACGGTTCTAGGGCCGCTCGATGCGTCGAAACTCGGATTCACTCTTCCTCACGAACATGTTGCCGAGGGGGCATACTATCTGAGCAAATGGCCGAAGGCCTGGGGTGGCAGAGCAGAATTTGTCGCTAAAGCCGTCGAAAAACTCAAACTTGTGCGAGCTGCAGGTGTTAGCACTATCGTCGACCTGACCCCCTATGATGTCTGGCGCGACATTCGCTTTCTCGAAGAGATCTCGCGCAAATCCGGAATTAACATGATCGCGTGTACCGGTCAGCGTTTTTTCCCGCCGAAAGTTTCGGGCGTATCAATGCCTGCCCGCACGATTGAAGGGCTTGCCGAGTTCTTCAAGAAAGAAATCGCGCAGGGCATTGACGGCACCGGCATCAAGGCGGGCGTGATCAAGATCGGGATCGTCGCCCAAAAGCCAACCACCCTTGAAGAGATAGGCTTGCGAGCGGCGGCACGCGTCAGCAAGGCGACCGGAGCGCCAATACGCATTCATACCGATGCCGCCAATCGTGCCGGCGACAGCCATGCCGTCATCCTCGAGGACGAGGGTGTAAATCCCGCCAGGGTGTCGTTTGACCATAGCGACGACAGCGGCAATATGGATTACTTCCTGGGTCTGGTAAGGCGCGGTTATTCACTGGGCATGGACCATGTTCATCGCGGGATCAGCCCGGATTTCAAGCCGCCATTTGAAAGACGCGCGGAATGCATCAAACTGCTCGTCGACGCCGGCTTCGCCGACAAGATATTTCTCTCACAAGATTCAGAGTTCGGGGGCTCGCTGATTCCAGAGGACGCGAAAGAATGGAGGGACAAAATTGATCCCCCAGATGGGATGCTGTTCACCACGCGCAAGCTGATCCCGTATCTTGAACAGATCGGTGTATCCGATCGCAACATTCACACCATTACAGTGGAAAACCCGCGATACTTTTTCAGTTTGTCTTAAGCGCTGTTCAATTGGCCCTACCGAAGCCCCCGGACACGAGGCAAACGGATTTGTTCAGGTTGCGGGGCTTACGCAGCGCAATGAAGCAGATCGCTACGAAAGGGTATGCTCAGCAATCGTCTATTCGGTATGTATCGGGCCTCTGCAACCAGAAACTATTCTGCCGCAATAGGTTCCGAACACCCGCCGCAACAGGAGAAGCGCCAACAGTTAGTAAGCCATTGACCGACTAGTCGCTCTATGATATATTGGTCATGGAGTAGAGGCAACGAGCATGGCCAGACCCAGAAGCGAGGATAAGCAGAACGCAATTATGGAGGCGGCAACCCGCGTGATCGGTACTCATGGGCTAAGCGCGCCGACGGCGATGATCGCGAAAGAGGCCGGCGTCTCCAATGGGTCACTCTTCTCCTACTTCGAGACGAAGGCTGACCTCTTGAACCGGCTCTATGTAGACCTCAAGGCGGAGATGGCTGCGGGTGCTCTTGACGGGATCCCAACTGAGAGTGACATCCGGACACAAATGTTTCATATGTGGTCCAATGTGCTTCGCTGGGCGACCGACTGCCCGGAGAAGCGCCGGACGCTCGCACATCTTTCTGTATCGGACGATGTGACCCCGGAGAGCCGTGAGAAGGCGCTTGACGAGATCGCGGGAGTCGCCGAGCTTGTGGAACGGGCCCGCCAGAATGGACCGATGCGCGATCTCCCGCTGGATTTCGTCGCAGCCCTGATGACTGCGTTGGCGGACGCGACGATCGACGACATGATCCGGAACCCTGCAAATGCAGACAGGCATCGCACGGCTGCCTTCGATGGCTTTTGGCGAATGATCGCCTAATTTTTTTAACCAGTTTCTATGACTGACTAGTCACACTTAAGGAGAAAATAACCATGGCTAAAACCGTACTGATCACCGGCGCGTCAAGCGGCTTCGGCAGGGATACCGCATTGTTGTTCAAGAAGAAGGGTTGGAACGTCGCGGCGACCATGCGTTCCCCTGAAAAAGCCAAATCGTGGACCGGCCCGGCCAGCCTGTTCACACCGCGACTGGACGTGACGGATCGTGCATCCATGCAAGCCGGCATTGATGAAACCGTCGCCAAGTTTGGCGGCATCGACGTTCTGATCAACAACGCGGGCTTCGGCCTGTTAGGGCCCCTCGAAGGCGCATCTCCTGAGGATTTACGGCGTGAGGTGGACACGAACCTCATGGGCGTCATTGGAATGATTCAACTCGTCCTGCCCTTGATGCGCAAGGCCAGGAGCGGCGTCATCGTCAATGTGTCTTCGCTCGGCGGACGAATGACTCTTCCGCTTTTCTCGGGGTATCACGCGACGAAATACGCGGTGGAGGGTCTGACCGAGTCCCTGCAGTATGAGCTGGAGGGATATGGAATACGCGTAAAGCTGGTAGAACCGGGCGGGTCAAAGACTAACTTTGATAGCAGCACCAGTATGGTGCGAACACCACATCCTGCCTATCAAGCTCTGATCGACGGTTTCGACAAAATGTGGGCGGAGCAAGCGGCCAAATTACCTGGCCCAGAAAAAGTGGTGCAGGCGATCTATCGCGCCGCCACCGACGGATCAGCGCGTCTTCGCTATCCCGCGCTTGCATTTCCCTTTCTCACCATACGCAACCTTGTAGGTGCGCGCGGATGGAGCGCAATCATGAAGATGATGGTCCGACGTATGCGTTGAGCGCCGGTGCGAAGCAAAGCGTATTGAGTCTGGATTAGTCCTCATAAACGCGCATGGGGCATGGATTTCTGAGTCCATCTGATGCTGGGATTGTGGCGCTATGCCGACTTGCCGCTACTAAACCGCACATCCCGATCTGGTTTACTACCGGTTTGCCGACGAACCGGGAGTTGATCGGGATCGGTCAACAGAAGCCCGTTTGAACTAAGCCGCTAGCGCGGCGGACGCTACCGCGTGGTCGTTGCCAGCATGGTTGCCCGTGTAAGGTTTGGGTCACAAGGAGGTTACTGTGACCCGACTCAGGAAGCTGATGCTGGACGAGCTCCAGCGTCGCAACTACGCTCAGAACACAGTTCGTGCTTACGTCCACGCCATAGAGGATTTCGCGAGGTACTTCCACCGTTCGCCGGACCGACTCGGCCCAAACCACATCCGCGAGTACCAAGTTCATCTGTTTCGTGACTGCAAGCTCTCGGCAGGCACTATCGAAGGTCGCACTGCCGCTCTGCGTTTTCTCTTCGTCAAGACACTAAGGCGGCCGTATCTCCCCGATCACATTCCATTTCCGAAGCGTCAGAGACGAATGCCCACAGTACTGAGTCAAGAGGAAGTGACGCGGCTCATTGCTTCCGCGCAGAACCTGATGCACCGCACCATGCTGATGATGCTGTATGCGACCGGCCTGCGACGCGCTGAACTGTGCCACCTCAAGGTCTCCGATATCGACAGCGAACGCATGGTCATTCATGTTCGTCAGGGCAAGGGTGGCCGTGATCGCGACGTTCTGTTGACCCCGAAGCTGTTGGAGACCCTGCGCGAGTATTGGCGCTGGATGAAGCCGAAGACATATCTGTTCCCCGGCACCGTCAACAACTGGCGCGCCGACGTGCCCATTACAGAAAAGATTGTCTGGAAGGCTGTGGCGGAGGCGGCGAAACATGCTGGTATCAGCAAGCATGTGTCTCCTCACACGCTCCGGCACAGTTTCGCCACCCACATGCTCGAAGCCGGCGCCGATCTGCGCACGATCCAGGTTTTGCTGGGTCATGCCAAGCTCGCCGACACGACCGTCTATCTACACTTGTCGCGGCGCCATCTGCAAGCAGTTCCCAGCCCACTGGAAGCAATCCAGGTATCCAGTCCTGACCAAGTGAAGCGTTCCAGGAGGCTGATCAAGCGATGACTCGGCCCACCCTTGAGGTGGCCGATATCGTCCGAGCATCCGGCAACAGGTTTTGGGAGCACTACGGATCACACCTGGCATGGCAGCATCGCAAAGTGCTCGATGCCATCGTCCGCTGCCGCACCGCGGCCTTGGGCGCTCATCGTGATCAGTGCACCCGCTGCGGACATCAGGCTATCTCTTACAACTCATGCCGTAATCGGCACTGCCCCAGATGTCAGGGGAACGCCCGCTCTCGTTGGCTCGCCGAGCGCACGGCTGAGCTGTTGCCCGTCTCTCACTTCCACATCGTCTTCACGCTACCGCACGAACTCTCCGCTCTGGCCCTGCAGAACAAGCGGCTGCTTTACGATTTGCTCTTCCGAGCCAGTGCGGCGACGCTGCTCGAACTTGCCCGTGATCCAATGCATCTGGGAGCAGAGATAGGGTTTCTGGGCGTTCTCCATACTTGGGGACAGAACCTTCAACATCATCCCCACATCCATTACGTCGTTCCTGCTGGCGGCCTTGCTCCCGATGGCAGCAAATGGATAGCTTCTTCTCGCCGCTTCTTCCTTCCCGTCGGTGCACTCAGCCGCGTCTTCCGCGGCAAGTTCAAAAGCGGACTTGAACAACTCTTCCAGCAGCGCAAGCTCCAGTTCCACGGCTCACTCCAGTGTCTTGCGGAGCCTCGTTGTTTTCGCCGTTATCTGCGACAGCTTTTCCGTGAAAAGTGGGTCGTCTACGCCAAGCCGCCCTTTGGCGGGCCGGAGCATGTTCTGCACTATCTAGCGCGCTATACCCATCGCGTCGCCATCTCCAACCATCGACTCGTTGCTTTCAACAATGACCGAGTTTCGTTTCGCTGGAAAGACTATGCGCACCGTGGCAAGCAGAAGATCATGACGGTGTCCGCAGATGAATTTCTGCGCCGATTCTTGATCCACGTTCTCCCGAAAGGGTTAGTCCGCATCCGCCACTTCGGACTTTTCGCTAATCGCAGACGTGGCGATATGCTGCCACTTTGCCGCAATCTGCTCAGCGCGCACTGCCCAAACGATCCTGACACAACAACTCATCTCAGATGTCCTGTGTGCGCCGGTCCCATGTTCATCATCGAACGGCTCACCAGCAGCCAGCTTTATTTCCAATCGGCCCTGACCATGCCTGATTCCCAGAGGTGCAGCCTTGACTCCTCCTGAGATACCGATGGCGCAACTTGTTTCGATCAACGTCTGTTGTAGGTGTGTTCCAGCACGCCATGCCCTCGTCTGCGCACGCACCGACGGAGTCCCCCCAACACCACCCTTTCTGTCACAGGTCAAGGCTCCAATGCGATGTTCAAGAACAACGCCGTCCCTCCCTTCGTCTCGGTTGCTGGCTTTAAAGACGCCCTGCACCCGGCACGGACGGATTGAAATCCCATAGCCCACCGCGTCCGCCGCAAACGCCAGCGGCTCAGTTCAAACGACCCTATCGAAACTGCCCCGACCACACGCCCGCGCACCCCCACACTTCTTCTTTCGGGGCAGTCCCGATAGGGCCCTAACGTTTATCGGTATTAATTCGACGGACGAACCAATAACTCCCGGCTTGCTCGTGATTGAGACCTCGCATCCGTGGACGGGCGCTCAGGATTTCGCTGCGCAGCCCGGGCTGTCGCCGTAGTAGGCGTTGCCTTTGTAGTCGAGCTCCTCCAGGCCCGCGGCCGAGGTGTAGTAGCCGCGGACGGCTTGGGCGCGGGTGATCTCGAAGAACTTTCGCAGCGGATTGCCGGGCTGGGCGGCGCCGGCGGAAGTCAACAGATCGATTTGTTGCAAAGCGGTGAGTTGCAGGAATTCCTGACCGTGGGCCTGGAGAGAGAGATCGTGCAGCGCGGCGAGTCCGGCACGGGCTACTGACTGGGGATCGGCGGTTTCGAGATCGCGCACCGATTCTTCTCCGTTGACGGCCACGGCGAGAAGGCGATGCAGCGGGTCGAGGTGCTGCGCGGCGGCGCGAACTCCCGCGGCCGAATACAGCCACTGGTCGAACCACTGCGCAGCTTGTGACAAGGCCGTGGCGTCCGCGTTGCCCAGCAGGATCTCGACAAATCGGGTGACGACGCGGAACTCCTCCACCGAGAAGAACTGCGGCCGAAACGGGAGGGAGTTGGGCTGGACGTAATCTGTCTCACTGCCGTGTGGCGGAGACCACTTCTTGCCGCCACTGTTCAGCGCGTGAACCAGATGCTCGGGCGAAGCGTCGTAGAGGCCGGGCGGCAGAGCGGCAGCGGCTGGTGACGCGTCTTGTCTTGCTCCCAGCAGAGCTGCCGCTGATTCTGGAACGAGTCCGCTCACGCCGGCGAGAGCGACCATTTCGCCCAGCCGCAGCAGCCACTGGCGGCGGGAAAGGTCGTCGGCTGGTGACGATGCTGTGCGGGTCGGCTTTTGTTCCTCGCTCATAGCTCCCCTCGGCGAAACGCTCGCGCGATATGCTCTCCGGCGCGGGCCGAAATGGCCATGATCGTCAGCGTGGGCTCGTAGCATCCCTGTGTCGTGAATACGGCCCCGTCCGTCACGAAGATGTTGGGAGCGTCATGTACTTTGCAGTTGGCGTCGACCACGCTCTTCTTCGGATCAGAGCCCATGCGAGCGGTTCCGCATTCGTGGATGTTCTTGCCGAAGACGCTGAGGTCAGTCTTGGGCGGGGTCGCGTCGGTGAGCTTCATCGTGTCGAGAATCGCGCTGATGTTTTCGCGCATGGATGCGGCCATGGCCTTCTCGTTCTCTCCGTAGGTCGCGTTGACGTGCAGCACTGGAATGCCCCAAGCATCTTTTCGGCTGGAATCCAGCCGGACGAAGTTGTCGGCTCGGGGCAGGCACTCGCCCTGCGCTTCAATGCCGAAGTAGTAGGGGATCTCCTGGCGCACGCGCTTGCGCCACGCGTCGCCCATTTCCGGCATGAGAAGGGCGTGGCCGTAAAGCTCCTGGCTGCCATCGCCATCGAAACGGTAGCCGCGCAGGAACTTGGAGTTGCGATCTTTCGCCGCGCTGTCGACGGTGTTGACATACTTGGGGATGAGGAACCCGCACGGGCGGCCGACCGCTTCGCGCGTGGAAGAATGCAGGCCCGGCATCAGGCCGCCGGCATCTTCTACCGTGAAGTGGTCCATCAGGTAATGGCCGAGCACGCCGTTCGAGTTGCCGACTCCCTGGGCATGGGCGGGCGATTGTGAATTCAGCAGGATGCGGGTCGATTCCAGCGCTCCGGCGGCAACGACGACAACCTGGGCATAGACCTCGCGATGCTCGCGCGTGACCCGGTCGATGTAGTGGACGCCCTTGGCGCGGCCGCTGTGGTCGGTGATCAGGTCGCTGACAATAGCATCGCTCACCAGGGTAAATTTTCCGGTGCGGGCGGCGGCGGGCAGCGTTACCGACGGGCTGTTGAAATACGAAGCGGTGAAACAGCCGCGCTGGCACTGGTCGCAATAGTGACAGGCGGGGCGGCCACGATGCGGAACCGTCAGGTTGGCGACGCGGTCGGCCATGACGCGCCAGCCAAACTTGCGCTCGATCACATCTTTGGCTTGCAGTGCGCCGCAGGAAAGATTCATGGGCGGCAGAAATTGTCCGTCGGGCAATTGCGGCAAGCCCTCGCGCGAGCCGCTCACCCCGATGTAGCTTTCGACCAGGTCGTAATATGGCTCGAGTTCCTTGTAGCTGATGGGCCAATCTTCGCCGTAGCCGTCGCGAGTGGCGGCTTTGAATTCGTTGTCGCTATAGCGATAGCTTTCGCGCGCCCAGCAGAACGTTTTCCCGCCAACCTGGCGGCCGCGAATCCACATGAAAGGTTTGTCCGCGGAAAAGGTGTAGGGGTGCTCCAGATCGTTGACGAAGAACTGATGGCTGTATTCGTCGCAGGCGTAACACAGGCGTTGCACCGGCTGCGTCTCGAGCAGGCGCTGCTGGTTGCCAAAGCCGCGGAACTTCAGCTGGTAGGGCCAGGTGTGTTCGGTGAAATCGCGTGTGGGGATGCGCGGCGGTCCAGCTTCGAGCATGACGACGGTGAGTCCGCGCTCGGTCAGCTCTTTGGCGACCCATCCGCCACTGGCGCCAGAACCGATGACCAACACTTCATGGATTTGTCTGCGCGGCAGGAGCATGAGGCGGACAGTTTAGCAAAGAGTCGGACCTCGATGGCGGACAGCCCCATAAGCGCTGATTTAGGCTTTTTCCGTTTAGCTAGGGTCTGCCAACTTCCCCCAAGCCCGTTTGTGGATAGTTCCCGGTTTGCCGATCACACGCCCGGAACCGTGCCGGTTGTAGTACGCAACACTCGGATGGATGCTCTCAACGAATTCCGACCTGTCCTCGCACGCTATCGATCAACTTCTTGGAATCGTAGCCGATCCCGGCCTTAAACACAGTTTCGACGTTCTCGATCTCGTCAATTCGTTTTGAGGGATCGCCTTTGATCAAAACCAGATCTGCCTGTTTGCCAGGTGCGAGGGTTCCAATTCGATCTTGTTGGCCGAGATATAAGGCGCCATTCTGCGTGGCGATCTGAATAGCCTCCACAGGAGTGAAACCCGCTTCCACGAGCAGCTCTATTTCGCGCTGATCGCCGAAACCCGGCAACACGCCACCGTTTCCGGTGGGATCGGGGCCGGCAATGAGCAAGCCCCCCGCCTTGACGAATGCTACCTCAAAATCCATCTCTTTGCGCAGCAGCGCTGGCATCGGTGAATCCAAAGCCACTCTTGCACGAGCGGCGAGGTAGCTTTGCGCCGATTCCGCGGACATCGCATCCAACGTGCGCGGCTGCAATGCCGGCCGCCCCGGAGCACCGGCTTCAAACACCGGCAGCGTCGAAGTCACGGCGACGTGATGTGATACGAGATTGCGGATCATTTCCTGCACCTGCGCCCCGTTCACGTCCTGTTTGGCCCAACTGCTGCTGCCACCACTCGCGGGGCACGCGTCCGGCTTCTTGTCGGTCACGAATTCAGTGTCCGTAAATACTGGTCCGTGCTCCAAATCATCGATTCCGAGAGCTACCGCTTCCGGCCAGGTCACGGAACAGAGATGACCTGTCAGTTTCAGCTTGTGCGCATGTGCCTGCTGGATCGCCACACTCAGCTCTTCGCGCGTGATGTTCATGTAGGCTTTGTAGGATGTCATGCCTTCCGCCGCCCAGTAGTCCACCATGCGCTTCGCATCGTCCGGTCCGGTAAGTTCATGCATCTGCGCAAATCGGGTCGGCGCACCTTCCAGGTACGGTGCCGTGGCGTCAATGCTGGGTCCCGGCATCAGGTTCGCGTCAATCCGACTCTTGACTTTCAAGTCGGTGTAAGGCTCCAGGCTCCCCGTCGTACGCATTGTGGTGACGCCAGCCGCCAGATAGAGTCGCGGTGCCGTGTAAGGGATCTCCGCAATGAATAAGCCTGGCTCGCCAATCTTTCCGCTGACAACTTGCAAGGAATAGGAATCGGTGTAGTAGAGATGGTTGTGCATTCCAACGATGCCGGGGATGACGGTATAGCCAGAACGGTCAATTCGTTGCGCGCCCTGAGGGATTTGGGCGGACGCCTCCGGACCGATGAATTGTATCTTTCCGTTCGCGATCACGACTGTCTGGTCCTCCTTGGCCGGCGTACCCGTGCCATCGATAACTCGGACATGGTCGAGCACAAAGAGCGGTGAATCAATGCCTATAAAGTCCGCAACGCCGCTTGGCTTCTGTGTTTGCGCAACAGTGATTGCGGCGACGAGCGATGCCGCAACTAGGAACAACAGACGCATCTCTATACACCTCGCAAGACCGGCCTACGAGAATCGGCGGGAAGCCAGAATTGTACCTCAGTGGTCTCTAAGGGCGTGACGCGCTGTTACTGGGTGTGGAGCGCAATTCAGCGGCGACCCTTGAGTGGGTGAATCTTGGTTCTTCCCGAATCACGGGCTAACCGGAGGTTGCGTTGTCACGCTGTCACGCCGAGTCCGACGACTTTGTCCCGAAGTCGGCTTGGAGGAGATCGCCTTGGTCTCCTCCAAGCCCGTTTCCGGATAGGGTTGGAGAATTGCTTCACTAGTCTCTCCTGGATACAACGGATACAAGATCAAAGAGTGATGGGAGAGCGCTCCTGGGCGCGTGCGCGGAACTGCCGAGATCCAAACTCTAACTATTAATTTAATAGTTGACAATGGGAGATGGCTTGCAATATAAATTCTAACTATTAATTATTTAATTGTTCGTCCTAGGGAGGCAGCGTTGGCGCGGAAAAAATCACCGAACTTGACGGAAGGTGAACTGCGGCTAATGAACGTAGTGTGGAAGGAGGGGCGAGCGACGGTCGGGGACGTGGTGGCAGGATTGCCGGCCAATCCGCCGCTTGCCTACAGCACCGTGCTAACCACGCTGCGCATTCTCGAGGCCAAGGGCTACCTGCGCCACACGAAAAAAGGACGCGCCTTCATCTACGAACCAGTGATTGCGCATGAAGAAGCCAGCCGTACCGCACTGGGTCATCTGGTGAACCACTTTTTCGGCGGCTCGCGCGAACTGCTGGTCGTGAATCTGCTGAAAGAAGAAACCATAGGCCGCGCCGAATTACGGCGCATTAAGAAGATGATCGCGGAGAGTGAGCAAGGAGCGCAGAAATGACACATACCAATTTCGCCATGACGACCCTTCTGAACGGAATCCTTCAGGGCGCAATTCTAGCGGTGGTGATGTGGATGCTTCTGAAACTGCTTCCGCGATTGAACTCGACGACCCGCTTCACGGCTCTATGGCTAACCTTGCTTGCTGTCGTGGCTCTGCCTACCGGGCTGGTATCGTCCGGATTTCCTACATCTACAGGGGCTCAACCGCATTCGCTTCCGATCGCAACAACGAGCACGCCTGTGGCTACTACTATCGCTCCGGTCGAAATTCGGTACCCGGAATTGAACGTCGCCCCGAACCCCGAGTCACATCCTGCATCAAACCGCGAATCCGCATCTCAACGAGGTTTCGAATCCGCGCTGCGAAACACGGGCTCCTGGACTTCATCGGCAGTGATGGAGGCGGTTGCGCACCCACTGATCCGCATTCGCTCTGGAAAGGTTCCTGCCGCAATCGAGATTCTGTGGGCTCTCCTGTCCCTGGTGATGCTGGCGAGGTTGGCAGGTGGATACCGGGAGCTGCTCAGATTGAAATCAGGCGCGACGCCAGCTCCGGACCGCTGGGAGTTGCGGTTACGGCGTCGTTGTGCACTCCACGGCGTTCGGCGGCAAACGCGGCTGCTCATCTCGAGGCAGGTTGCGAGCCCTATGTCACTCGGATTCCTCGATCCGGCGATCGTGATCCCATGGGCACTTCTCGACACGCTTTCGAATGCAGAATTCGACTACATCGTGATGCACGAACTCGCCCACCTGCAGCGTCGAGATGATTGGACCAACCTGGTGCAGAGATTGATTGAAGCTGCGCTGCCGATTCAGCCGGCGGTTTACTGGCTCGGTCATCGGATGTCACTCGAGCGTGAGATAGCATGCGATGACTGGGTGATCGCGGCAACGGGAACCGCGAAGCGATACACCGCTTCGTTGACAAGGGTGGCGGAACTCTCGCAATTTGGGCGCGCAGGCATCCTGGCCGCAGGCGCGGCGGGAAGCCGGTCACAGCTTCTCCAGCGCGTTCATCACATGCTGGACAGAACCCGGAACGCGGCCCCGAAGGTTGTCGTTGGTCCGCTGGTAGGGGCGATTGCCGCGGTTGTCGGATTGATCTATTTGGGCGCGCGGGCTCCGCAAATGGTTGTGTTCGCGCAGAATCCGGCACACGAAAACAGCCAGCCGGAGCTTGTCGTGGCAAAAACGCGAGCAACGCTGCCTGCACTGCAGGCAACGGTGGCGCCAATCGCGGCGCTGAATTCCCGTGCACCGTTGGCGTCTCATGCATCGTTGGCTGCGATCGCAGTGCTTACTCCATCCGCATCCCCGGCAACGCAGGCCGCTTCCCCGCTGGCACCACCAGCGCCTCTCGCCCCACTCGCGCCCAGTTCTCCCACGTCGCCGCTGGCACCCCTGGCGCCCGCGGCCTCGCAGCAACGTGGCGAGACGCATATGGAATTCAAAACCCAGAACGGGTGGACGTCATTGACAGCGAAGATCGACGGCACAATCGAATTCACTGATGACGATCACGACGTTAAGTCATTACCCCCGAATGGGAATTTCAGCCTGGAAGAAGGGAGTTGGTTTTCCGGACGTACGTATGATGTGAAAGCGGATGCTGCTGGAAATCTTACAAAGACCTACGTGGTGGGCCGGACTTCGAAACCTTTGGACGACGAGGGGCGTGCGTGGCTAGGACGCTTGCTCCCGCAGGTGATTCGCGATACTGGGATTGGAGCAGAAACCCGCGTCGCGCGAATACTACGGCAAGGTGGTCCGCCGGCTGTGATGGCCGAGATTGGATTGATCCACAGCGATGGATCGAAGCGAATTTATTTGGAGCAACTCTTCTCGCAAGCGACACTGAATGCGGAGCAGCGCAAAGACTCCGCCAAACTGATTCGAGGAATCTCGTCGGATGGGGATAAGGCGCAGGTGTTGATTACTGTGGATGATAAGTATTTCGCTGGCGACCTTCGTCCGTACCTTTTTGATGCAGCCGAAAGCATTCATTCCGATGGCGACAAACGAAGGGTGCTTTCCGACATCGTTAAGAAGGATGCCGGAAACACTGAGTCGCTCATACGCGCGGCACGGGCCGTAAGGCATATTTCCTCAGACGGCGACAAGGCAGAAGTGCTGGTCGAGATCGCGGATCCATATCGTGCGAGCGATGAGCTTCACATGGTGTATTTCGAGGCGGTGAATTCAATTTCGTCGGATGGGGATCACGCGCGCGTTCTCTCGAAATTGCTGCAGGCGCATGGCGACGATAGCGACACACTGGCTCGCGTCTTGCGCTCGGCTGAACAAATCTCCTCGGACGGCGACAAGGCTCGCGTGCTTAAAGAAGCCGTCTCCAGTTACCGCGATGACCAGGCGATGCGCAAGGCATTCTTTGACGCGGCGAATTCGATTTCGAGCGATGGCGACCACCAGCAGGTGCTTGTGACGCTCGTCCACCGGCAGGGAATTGTGACAGACGACCTTAGAGGAATCGCGAATTCAGCGCAGCGAATTTCGTCGGACGGGGATAAGGCGCGTGTTCTGGTGGACCTCGCTGGGGCGAATATTGAACCGGTCCGCGATGCTTTCTTTGCTGCTGCGGATAGCATCCATTCGGATGGAGATCGCTCCCGCGTTCTGACGGCGCTGCTCGACAAGCCGGGGACTTCGAGCGCGATGGCGATCGCGGCGATTCAGTCGGCCACCGGCATTTCGTCGGATGGGGACAAGGCGCGTGTGCTACTGGACGCGGCTAACCGCTATTCCAAAGATGCCGCAGTCAATGCAGCTCTGCGCAAAGCTGTCGAAAGCTTGCATTCGTCTGGCGAATATCGCGCGGTGATGTCCGAAATCGAGCGCCATCGCGGAAGCATCTAGGACAGATAACTGGAGTTGCACACTGATTTGGCGACCGACCTTTCCTGTGTCGTGAATATCCGGTTGTTTTTTGTGTGTGTTTGTTCACTCATTGCGGACCAACGGGAAATCCTGCCCGTGCGAGAAGTCGTTCTTCGAGGACACCGCTATTGATTTCCTAAAAGCCCGTTTCTGTACCACTGAGACAAAGCGCTGAAGCAGGGGTAGGGATCGATTCACGTCCAAGAAGCCGGGCTCCCGTGCCGTCACTTCCTCTTTTCCGGCAAACCGCAAGCATAGGTTTGGCCGATATCCACCACTGCCTGGCCGAAATCAACCAATGCGAGTCAATCAAAAGAACGGAACTCTTCCCTATACCCAGGGTTCAATCTACTAACAGGAATTCTGGGAGCATCATGAAAACCAAACTATCGAAAAGGCTTTTTGCTGGGGTGTTGACGAGCGCAATGGCGCTCGGGGCTGGAACTTCCTTGGGGGCGCAGGACCAGTCGATGGACAAGCCCTCAGCGTCTGTGAGCAATCAGGTTGATCAAGGGCCTCGGCCAGAGCAGACCGCGCCGCAATACAATGCGCCGGACCAGAGCGCGCCTCAAGATGTCGCGCCTCGATCGCCGCAAGATCAAGATGCATACCAAGACCAGGCGCCCCCGCCTCCAGCGGGGCCGAATCAACGGCAGTACTCATCGTTGCCTCCGGAGCAATTGAACAAGCTGGTAGCTCCGATTGCGTTGTATCCCGATGCGCTCGTGGCGCAGATACTGGCCGCGTCAGCGTATCCAACGCAGATTGTAGAGGCGGACCGGATGGCACGGGAGAACCCGGGGCTGAAGGGACAGGATCTGGCCGAGGAAGTGGACCGGCAGGATTGGGATCCGAGCGTGAAGTCCCTGGTGGAGTTTCCTACAGTGCTGGCGAACTTGGACAAGGATTTGTCATGGACCTCTGAGCTGGGCGAAGCCTATCAGAACCAGCCCGATGACGTGATGCAGGCGATCCAGTACCTGCGTCACAAGGCTCACGACGCGGGCAATCTGCGGAGTACGCCGCAAGAGCGCGTGTACGGGCAGGGGCCGAATGTAGACATCCAGCCGGCTGATCCGAATGTGGTGTATGTGCCCGCTTACAACCCGGCGTATGTGTACGGATACCCCGTAGGCCTGTGGCCTGGATTTTATCCGTGGTGGGGATTTGGCGGCCCGGCCATTTCGTTCGGCTTTGGCTTCCCGATCTCGCCGTTCTTCGGCTTCGGTTGGGGATGGCATGGATGGGGTATCGGCTGGGGCTTCCACGGTGGAATCTTCTTCGGCGGCCATCCTTATGCCTTCCGCAGCGGAGCGTTTTATAACCACGCCGCGTTTGTGCACGGAAATTATCGAGGATTCTCTTCCGCGCGTGGCGGATTCGGAGCGCACGGGTTTGCGGGTCGCGATGGGCACGGATTTGGCTCAGCCGCAGGTCGCGGATATGCGGGCGCATCTCGAGGCTACGCGGGGGCGTCCCACGGCTTCGCCGGCAGCAATCGCGGGGTAGCCGGTAACCGGGGCACGGATGGTAACCGAGCCTACGCAGGCAACCGGGGATTCTCCGGCGGCGAACGAGCTTTCGCTGGACGCGCATCAAGCGCGCCACGCGCTGGCGGTTTCAGCGGCAGCCGCGGCGGTCAGTCGCGCGGATTCTCTTCGCATGGAAGCTCCGGCGGTTCGCACGGTGGCGGACACTTTAGCGGCGGACATGCCAGCGGTGGACATAGCGGCGGCGGAGGTCACAGTGGCGGCGGACACGGCGGCAGGCGGTAAGCGTCCCATATAGTGGTCACCCTTCCACCCCAAACCGAAAGCCGCGCTCTCACGAGCGGGGCTTTCTTGCTCGGACACTCTGGGTGGCGGCCTTCTATTTGTTCTGTCATTACTAGCCGTTTGCAGCCGCAACGCGGCGAGTACGTATCGAGGAACCAAGTCTACGACCCGGGACGGAAAGGTTCACCGCAACGGCGGCAATGGATCCATTTCCGGGTGGGAGTACTACGAGAAAACGAAATCCGTTGATGGAAAGACCAGGAAGGCTGCTTTCGCAAGGGATCCTGAGGATGTGGAACCGACTTTTTCACACCGGACCGATCGGTCCCCAGAAGTCAGCTTCGAGGACATCGCGTTGATCTCCCCTAAGCCCGTTTCTGGATAGTTTCCGGTTTGCCGACCATCCACGAACTGGCTTGGTGATCACGACAAACGTGTTGCCGACGGAACGTGCAGTCAGGATCGCGTGTTCCTCCGCAAATATGCGCCCCAGCGTCTGCCACCAAGGCAAGGGAGGCTGCGGCGTGGCTGAAAATCGCAGTCATCATCGCCCCTGCCACAGCCATGCGATCCTCGCTCACACTGTGGGTATAACACTGCAGGGTCACCGGTCAACTTAGCATTACTTGTGGCGAAGCAAAGTCTGTACGGTTTTGGGTCAGTGATGGACCGTTACTTTCAAAGGGATATCTAGGGTGTTTAGCACGAAGATGGCCTACGATGTTGCTCTCAGAATAGTAGAGGCACGAAGTCGAGATCAGAAAGGAAATTCCAGCGCTATGACAGAGCAAGTGGGAGCTTCCTGTAGCTCGCCAGCAGCGATCTGCTACTGGTTCATCGTCTCGCTGATAGCGTGGGGAGGGCTGAGCCTCATAGGAATCTATTGGCGTCTTCTCCATGCGTCGTCAACGGCTGCGTGCTTTTTCGCCATGGCCATTGGCTGCCTCGCCCAACTGGCATGGAAATCGCTCTTTTCAGTGTGCTATCACTGGCCCACTATTTCTAATCGGTGGCGTTATGTCTCTGCTATCAGGAGGGCAGGAGAATCAAGGGCGAGATTCAGGCTACAAAACAACAACACCTGCAATCGTAAGTAGCGCTTGCCGGAAAATCCCGCCGCCACCATATTCCTGCTGCTCTGCCTGCGGCCCGTTATGCGAACACTTTCAACTCTCAGGCGATAAGTCACTTCCCTTGAAACTCGAATACTTCCTCTTCGGCGACCAGGAAGATCGGTGCGCCGCCGGAAGAAATTGCCACTGCATTCGCGAGCGTCTGTTTGCCGCCGTCCGATGCGGCGCAAGCTTGCAGAGCCTCCATGGAGGGGAAATGGATCTCTGCAATGCGATGGAAGGGTGGTGTCCCTTGTGGGGAACCAACGATTTTGCTCGCCACAGTTTTTGTCTTGCCGCCAAGCTTCTCGACGGCCATGGGCACATGTTCGTTCTTATATACCCGCTCGAAGGATTCGATGTCTTTGGGACATGGATAGACTACGATCAACTTAACGTTACCCATTTCACACTCCTTGAAGTCAAATGTCTGTATCCGTAGAAATACAGCAGTTTCGAAGATTGCTTTTCAATTTATAAACAACCCTGTGAGTTGCGATCGTGAAATCGCAACTCACAGGAAAATGTTAGAACGCCGCGATTCCGTTGAAGCCGCTGAGCGGAGAGACACCGCTGGCGAACCCAACATTAAGTAGCGTCCCATCTTTCTGAACCGCAAAAATGCCGATGGCACCAGCCACTGAGTTCAAGGTGTAGATAAACTTGCCATCGGAGCTGACCGTGATATCGAGGTTGGTTGATCCCTCGGGGTTGGTTCCGACAATCGTTCCTGACAATGGAGTCAATGCTCCAGTGTTCGCGATGGCGAACCCAGAGATGGTGGATGAGCCTGCGTTGGAGGTATAAACGAAGCTACCATCTGGGGTGACCACATTCCAGCAGTTCGCCGCTCCTAGCGTCGGAACACTGGTGCTGATAGGAGATAGCGTGCCGTTGGTGCCGATTTCGTAGGATGAAATCGCCGAGCCGTTGGGCACTCCAGAAGGACCGGTCTCGGAGATGAGAGCGGCCCCGTTCGGAGCGAAACTCACTGAGAATGCGCCAGGGCCTGCACTCGGGTTCACCACGATCGGAGACAATGTGCTATCTCCCTGGACACTGAACACGTCAATGTCGTTGGTCAAACGTTCAACCACCACCAGAAACCTGCCGTCTGGACTGAATGCCAAACCTCCCGCACCCGAATTATTCGTGGAAAGAAATTGAGTGGAATTGGGAATTTGCTTAAGCTTGCCATGATCCAGTCTGAAGCCAACGACGCTGCTGCTGCCGCCTACGTTGCTGACGTACACAAGATTTCCGTGCTGCGCCACTGCATTCGGTTCGCTGCCTCCGGAGATCACTTTGTCCACCAGCCATAGCTGGGAGCCGTGAACGCTAAACACAGAGACACTGCCGCTGCCTGCATTCACTGCGAACAGCAGCGAATGATCCTGGCTGAGTGTTAACGACCCTTGAGATTCCAAGGGATCGTTGTTACCACCGCTCCCTCGGCCGCCGGTTGCGAACCTGCCGGCTTCCTGCAACGTGCCGCTAGAAGCACGACGGTATGCGATCACTTCGTTCTTGTCGACGGCGTTGGTCATAACAAACACAGCGCCAGTGTTGTCTGAATCTCCAGTTTGTGCGTTGCTGAGCCCCGGCGAAGCCAGACCAATAGCTAGTCCGGCCATGAATAGCGTGCGAAGTACCCTACGCATTACGTTAACTCCCATGGTTTTGAGTCGCACGCAGCCTGATCGATAAGGCAACTGAACACACACAGTCCTGTGCCCAATGGTTCAAGCGGTGCGTGTGAATGAGAGCGATTCGCCCGAGAAAAAGTTACAGAGTTTGCGAATTTCTTGAGCGGAGGGCAATTGCGTACACTTTGACGGATACTACAACGATAAGGTTTCTGACTTTGTCACCGATCTGGCTTGAGGGGTGCTCGTGAAGGAGAGGGTGGCGCGGTGGGGTCCAGAGCCCGCCCGGTGAAATTGTCCTTACGCAGAACGGTCGGTTTGTAACTTTTTGCTGATTCGTAAATCTCATATAATCTCGGGCTCTTATCGTCTGCAATGGAGAGCGGTTATGTACTCACGGACTGACAGCCGCAAGTTCAAAACCATCAGCCGGCGTGAGTTGTTGAAACTCACACCGGTGATAGCGCTGGGCGCTTTTGCTATCCCGCAATTGCAGAAGCCACTCCTCAAAGGCGGTCTTGGCTTCAGCGATTGGACCTCGGCAAGGCTCTTCCGCTCCGGCCATTTGGCGCCCACATTTGCTGACTCAGAGCTGACCCCTCTCGATAAGTTCCCGATTAACGACTACGACATCGATGACCCGCAAGTGGATTTCGACAAGTGGACTCTTACGGTGACGGGCGCGGTACAAAAGCCGGGAGAGTACACTCTCGCGCAGATTCAGGCTTTGCCCAGGTTCACGCAAAACACACGGCACGTTTGCGTCGAGGGATGGGACGTGATTGGCCGGTTCGGCGGCGCGCGCCTCTCGGACTTCCTCAAGATGATCGGCGCTGATCCGACCGCCCGCTTCGTGACCGTCGAGTGCGCGGATGACTATTACGAGTCGCTCGACATGGCGACCGCCGCGCATCCGCAGTCTTTGCTCTGTTACGAAATGTACGGCCAGTCGCTGACCCGCGAACACGGCGCTCCGCTGCGTCTGAGCGTTCCCACGAAGATTGGCTACAAGCAGGCAAAGTATCTCACCGATCTCAAGGTGAGCCACGTGTTAGAGAAAGCCGGGTACTGGGAAGACCAAGGCTACTCTGAATTCTATGGTCTTTAGCCCGGAGCGATGACTATGGCAACTCGCGCGATTGCAATCGAAAACGTGAAGACAGGAGAAGTAACAGAAGCGGTGTATGAACACCCATTTGTGGTTCGCCTTTGCCACTGGGTGAACGCCGTCTCGCTGTTCGTGCTGGCCGGAAGCGGTGTGCAGATCTTCCGCGCCTTTCCTAGCTTCGGAGCAAAAATCCCACAAAAGGATCTCCTCAACTGGCCCAAAGCTTTCGCGCTCGGCGGATGGCTGGGAGGCGCGCTCCAGTGGCACCTCACCTTTATGTGGATCTACATCGGGACCGGACTGCTGTACATCGGCTACCAGATCTTCAGCGGAAACTACAAGCAGGTGCTCTTCGTACGACGTGATCTCCCTTGCGTGTGGCCGATGGTGCGCCACTACTTCCTTTTCGGCCCCAAGCCGCCCGCCAGAGAAGCCTATAACGCGCTACAGAAGCACGCATACACCTCTGCGATCGGACTGGGCGCATTGTCGGTACTGACCGGTCTCGCTATATGGAAACCAGTCCAGTTCTCGTGGCTGGCATGGATCATGGGAGGCTTTCACTGGGCCCGGTTATGGCATTTCCTGATCATGTGGGCGATGCTGGCGTTCGTGTTCGGGCATCTGGTGATGGTGGTGCTCCATGGCTGGAATAACTTCGTCTCCATGTTCACAGGATGGAAAAAGGACCCGGAATACCGATCAGAATAGTGACGGTCTGTAACTGCAGTGAAGCTAACAGTGAGGAACGATGCCGGAAGAAGTGACTTCGCTGGAACCTCCAGCGAAACCATTCAACGAAGAGATGCTGATCCAGCGTATCCGGAACGGCGAGCACGATCTCTTCTATGAGTTGATCCGGCCTTACGAAAGGCGCGTGTACTCTGCGGCCTTTGCCATCTTACGGAATGAGGCGGATGCCGAAGACGTGGCCCAGGAGGCGATGCTGAAAGCCTTTAAGCACATCCGGCAGTTCCGTGCGGAGGCGCGGTTCAGCACCTGGCTGACCCAGATCACCATTAACGAGGCGCGTATGTGGAGGAGGAAAGAACACGCCAACATTATGGAGCCGATCGTTGACCGTCAGGACGAGGAAGGCAACTATACTCCCCGCGATTTTGCCGACTGGCGCGAAATCCCTTTGGAGACCCTGGAACGCAAGGAAGTCCGGCAGAAGCTGGCCGAAGCGTTGGCCTCGCTCGGAGAGAAGTACCGCGAAACATTTGTCCTGCGCGACATGCAGCACTTGAGCATCGAAGAGACCGCCAAGGCTCTCGGGATCTCAACGGCATCGGTCAAGACGCGCTTGCTGCGGGCGCGGCTGATGCTGCGCGATCTGCTGGCTACGGGGTTCGGCGGTAGCTGGAGCAGTAAGCTGTTTCTTGCTAAGGGGACGAAGCCATGGTAGTCAGCTGCGAAGAAGTGTGGCGGGAGATCTCGAATTACCTTGAAGGTGAAGTCGATGCAAGCCTGCGCACCGCCATGGAAGACCATCTCCGTGGCTGCAAGCACTGCACAGCTGTGCTTGACGGTACGCGTAATGTGGTTCAGCTGTATGGCGACGAAAGGATGTTTGAAGTGCCGCTGGGGTTCAGCCACCGTTTGCATCGGAGGCTGGAAGAAAATATGCCTGGTAACCGCCGAAGCTTTCTTGGATGGATGGTCGCCGCCGCCGCGGCAGTCCTGGTCGCCGGCAGTTTCGAGGTGGCTAGATCTTCGGTCTTTAGCCGTCCAGAACTGCGTTCAGAACATGCACAGCCCGGTGCTCGCGTGCCCCCGGATATGTTGGTGATCGTTTCGGGGGATGGAAAAACTTTTCACGCAGCTGGATGTCCCTTCATCCACGACAAAGCCCACATTCGGACAATCCAGGCTCGGGAAGCGCTGCGACAGGGATATGCCCCTTGCGTCCGCTGCATGAAAAAGTATCTGACCGCCTGATCTCAGCTTGTGCTGATAGCAATCGGCAGGCCTTCGCTCGAGAAGACGAGTGCATTAAGAGCGGGCGAAGGGTGTTCTGAATTGGGCCGAGGGGAAGGCTCAAGGTAGTCGGTGATAACGCCCGCACCAGCTACCCTGAACTCGAACCGGAAGAACGCAGGCGGGTGCTAGTTCTGCTTCATGCTGTCGTCGTGCTTCATGCTGTCGTCGTGCTTCATGCTGTCGTCTTTCTTCATGTCGTCCTTCTTCATGCTGTCGCCCTGTTTCATACTGCCGTCCTTCTTCGCCTTCTTCTTGGACTTCTTGTCCTTTTTCATGTCGTCTTTCTTCATGCTGTCGCCCTGTTTCATACTGTCGTCCTGTTTCATGGTGTCTTGCTTCATGGCATCGCCAGACTGTGCAAAAGCCGAAAGCGACACTGCCAGAAGACACATTGCCATCAACCTGCGAATCATCTTGTTCATGAACTTTTCTCCTATTCACGTTCGAATTGACGCCCAGGAACCTGGGCGCATACATGGGATGTGAAGCACCATGGAAAGTTACAGGATCCTTCCTCCAAATTGTGCCTTTCGGAAGAAAGAGTCTTACCATGGGCCAAAAGTCGGCTTCTGGGTCACCACCTGTCAGGTGAATTCCAATCCGAGGTTGTCGTTTACGGCTTGGCTGAGTTTCTGCTTACAGCCAAGATAGCGTTCAGTTGTTTGAACGGATGCATGCCCCAACAATAACTGAATCTGCTCAAGTTCTCCGCCCGCTAAATGGCATAACCGTGCGCAGGTGCGACGCAAGTCATGGGGAGCAAGATTCTTGATATCGGCACGTCTGGCGGCCGCTTTCACCACGTGCCAGATGGCCTTGGGCGTGATGCTGTCGCCCCAAATCTTATCCAGTCGACTCACTCGGCGGAAGATCGCTCCAGTGTTGATGCCAGCCGCCGTGGTCCACTCATCGACGGCGCGTTTCGCCCACCTTGGAACGGGAACAGTGCGGATGTGTTTTCCTTTGCCAATCAGGTCAGCGATTACGCAGTGCTCCTCACGGATCTGGAAATCTTCCGTTTCGAGTCCAACCACCTCGGCCCGTCGCAGGCCACATCCAATGAGAAGTGCCAGAATCGCACGATCACGTTTGCCGCGGAGACTGCTTGACGGTCGTTCACCGAGCAAGGTCTTGGACTGGTCAACGGTCAACCAGTTGCCGATCCTTACTCCCAGAGGCTTTGCGCCTTTGACGCGGCGGATTCCTGCGGCTAGGTCAGGACTCAGAAGGCCAGTATCGGAGGCTTCATAGGCGAGACGCCTCACAGCGGCTAAGCGCACATTGATCGTTGAGGGCGCTAGGTTCTTCTGTTCGAGAAAGAACCGGTAGCGAAGGACGACAGTTCGGTTAAAGGCCAGACGCGGTTCGGAACAATACCATCCGATGAATTCGTCGATGGCATGGCCGTATGATTCTTGCGAACTGGCTGCGCCGAGTGAGTGAAGAACCGCATTCTTCGAGTGCTCCAAATCGGCTAGCCTAAGCGTTGCTTTTGCCTTGGAGCGTTTCGATGTCTTCCGATGAGCCATACTGGCTGCCTCCCACGCCGCGATCAGTATGGTCATTCAGTTGGAGGCTGATGGGCTCGAAGCCCGTTTCAGGATCGTTTCCGGTTTGCCGACAAACCACCCAGAACACACAATCCCCAGAAGCCGGTTCGATGAGCGAACCGGCCTGAAAGCGATATTCGAAAATCAACGTTCACTTCTTTCTTGACGAAGCGGTGGTCGAACGTCTACCATCATCGCCATCGGGGGTAGATTGTCTTCCATGGCGAATCCAAAACAACAGCGTGCCGGTCTTCTTCAAGGCACGTTAGACATGCTCATCCTGCGGACTCTTCTCTATGGGCATGCTCATGGCCACGAGATCGGCAAGCACATTCAGCGGACCACGAATGACTTTCTGCAGATGCAGCACGGGTCGCTTTATCCTGCCTTGCATCGTCTGGAGAAGCGGGGATGGGTTGTCTCCAAATGGGAGACAGCTCCGGATCGCAATCGGGAATTCAAGTATTACCGGCTTACGGATAAGGGCCGAAAGCAACTTGTGGTCGAAGAATCGCAATGGAAGCAGATGGCGGAAGCGGTCGCACGCATAATGTGGCCCGCGGCCGAGGAGAATTAAGAGGAGAGCTGAGATGACCTGGTGGCAGATCAGGAAACGGGATGCCGACGTGGAGCGGGAGCTCCAGTCGGACCTTGAACTGGAAGAAGAAGAGCAGCGGGAACACGGCGTGCCACCAGAAGAGGCCCGCTATGCCGCCCTGCGCTCCTTCGGCAATCCCACGCTGATTAGCGAGCAAACTCGCGCTGTCTGGGGTTGGAACGGGCTGCAGAGTCTTCTACGCGATCTGAGGATCAGCGTTCGCACCCTGTCCCGGTCGCCGGGGTTTTCCATCATCGCCGTTCTCGTTATGGCGTTGTGCATCGGGGCCACCACATCGTTATTCACCGTGGTGCGTTCGGTCCTTCTTAGACCGCTTCCGTTTCGTGATCCGAACGGACTGGTGATGATTTATGAACATTTTCGCGACCCTGGCATGAATGCGCAGCAGTTCAACTACAACCCCGTGGCTCCGGCCGACTACTACGACTGGCGCGGCCAGACCCACGGCTTTGAAGACATGGCCGCAGTGCGCTATTGGCAATTCACCCTGACCGGGGAGCGCGGAGAGTTGCCGGAACTGGTGAGCGCCCGGGGCGGGACCTCAAACCTGTTCCCTCTCCTGGGGGTGAATGCGGCCGTCGGACGCACGTTCACCGAGAACGAAGATCGTCTCGACGGAAATGCCGTCCTGCTTACATGGAGTCTCTTCGTGCGGCGGTTCGGGGGCACTGCATCGATCGTCGGCAGGCAAATCCATCTCGACGGGAAGCCCTACACGGTCATCGGTGTGCTCCCGGAGTGGTTCACCTTTCCCGACGCGAAGGTTCAGGTATGGGTTCCGTATTTGTCGGGGTTGCCACCGGCAATTCTGCAGCATCATGATTTTCACTTTAGCCGTGTGGTAGCCCGCTTGCAGCCGGACGTCAGTCTGGCAAACGCCCTGAGCCAAGTGGAAGCGGTGCAGTACCGGCTGCATTTGGAGAACCTGAATGCGCCCGTGGCCGAAGATGTGGCATCGCGGACTCTCATCCAGGATCTCGCACGGGATGTGAAGAAGCCATTGATCATCCTGCTGTGCGCCGTCATGTGCATGCTCCTGATCGGATGTCTTAACGTGGCCAACCTAACAGTGGCACGGTCGGCGGCGCGACAGAAAGAGATTGCCGTCCGGAGTGCACTGGGGGCACGGAAGATGCTTCTGATCCGGGAACAGTTGGTGGAGAGCCTGCTGGTCTCGCTCGCGGGCGGCATCACCGGAGTACTGTTATCGCTTGCGGCAACGAAGTGGCTGGTTACCACCTGGACCGATCTCCCCAGCGCCCTGAGTGTCCACGCTGACGGCGTGGTAGTTGCCTTTGCCTGTGCGCTCTTCATTTCAGCGGCCCTGTTGGCGGGCCTGCTGGCAGCGATCTCATCGACCGGCAAACAAGGCATGGCGGCGCTGCAGGCCTCATCACGGAGCGTGGCTGGCAGTCAGACGCGCACTGCGTTACGCAAGACGCTGCTTACGGTGGAGATCGCGATGACGGTGGTCCTGCTAATAGGCGCCGGCCTTCTGCTCAAGAGTTTCTGGCGACTGCGGACCACGGATGTGGGTTGCACGACCGACCGCGTGCTCACCATGGGCTACAGCCTGCCCGCCAAGAAATACGACAGTCCTGAGAAAATGAACGCGTTCAGCGAAACCCTGCTGGAGCAGGTACGTGCCTTGCCCGGTGTCCGCGCCGGGGCGTTGGGGTCGATGGTCCCAGGAGCAGGATCCGGGGGCGACGATTCGTTCACGATTCCCGAACATCCACCGACCGCGCCCGGCACTCCGCTGCCCGATGCTCTCATCCGCTGGGTCGACCCGGGATACTTCAGCGCATTGCAGATACCACTGCTGAGTGGGCGCGTCTTTACCAGCGATGACCGCGCGGGCCGGCCGAAGACAATCATCATCAGCCGACAGTTGGCGGAGCAGTATTTCCCGGGCGAAGACCCGCTTGGTAAGCATCTGCGTCTGGCTGCGGAGGAAAAGGGGGATTACCAGGTAGTTGGGGTTGTCGCCGACACCCTGTATCAGGTAGGTCAGCCGGCCAGGGCGACCATGTACTTCCCCGTGCTGAACGGTGGAAACTACATGGGATTGACTCTTGCGGTGAGAACGGCGTCCGATCCGCTCGCGATTTCCATACCGATCCAGAAACAAATTGCGGAGTTCGATCCGGAGTTGCCGGTCTCTGACGTACTCACCATCCAGCAAATTATTGAACGGTCCTTGGGCAACGCCAGCCTGAGTGCGAGCCTCGTGCTCGGCTTCGCAGTACTGTCCTTGATATTGGCGTCCGTGGGCCTGTACGGAGTCCTTTCTTACCTCACGGCGCAGCGCTCGGGAGAGATAGGCATCCGCATGGCTCTCGGTGCGCAACGTCAGGAGGTCTTACGCTTAATGTTGAGCAATGGCCTACGGCCCGCGCTCTATGGACTGACGCTTGGCCTCGCCGTCAGCATCGGGGCCGTACGCCTAATCCAGTCGATGCTCTACGGAACCCGGCCGCTCGATCCGGCGATCTTTGCGGCTGTGGCTGCGACCCTGCTGGTGGTGGCGGTGCTGGCCTGCCTGGTTCCGGCGTGGAGGGCATCGCGGATCGATCCGTTGCAGGCATTGCGAACGGAATAGGCTAATACGAGGGCGATTACGAGGGCGATCCGGCAGAAGCCATACCTGAAGCGACGCTGTTGCACATTTTTACGGGTTCGTGGGCGAGTGACGGCAACCCGAAGTTATGCCAGGATGGACTCTCAACAACGTTGTCCCGAAGTCGGCTTGTGGGAGATTGCCGTTGATGTCCCCCAAGCCCGTTTCTGGACAGCCTCAGGTTGGCCACAACCACCCCAAACCTCCCGAAAACAAGAGCCATTGACAATCTACCCATAGTCTCTCTATGCTATTTAAAATGGCTAAAAAGCCCGACCTGCTGCCCGGTACTCTCGACATGCTGATCCTCAAAACGCTGACTCGCGCACCGCTGCACGGATACGGCATCGCGCTCTCGATCAAGCGCCTCTCCGACGATGTGTTGACTGTGGAAGAAGGTTCGCTCTACCCGGCGCTTCAGCGGTTGCTGCTACAGGGCTGGGTGAAGGCGGAGTGGAAGATGACGGAGACGAACCGGCGAGCGCGCTTTTATACGCTCAGATCGGCGGGGCGCAAGCAGTTGGGCGTCGAATTGACCCAGTTTGAGCAGATGATTGCAGCGATTGGGCGAGTCCTTAGCGATGCGCAGGTGGCGTAGATGAATTCGATCGCTAAGTTCGTAAGGAAACTCTCGATTTTCCTTGGCGGCGAGCGGTTTGCTAACGAACTGGACGAGGAAATGGCATTTCATCGTGCGCAAGTGGAGGAGGAATTGATCGCTGGCGGGATGACGCCGGATGCTGCGCATTACGCGGCGATGCAGCAATTCGGTAATTCCACGAAATTGCGCGAGCAAAGCCATGAAGTGGTGGTGTTTCGGGTGGAGACGGTGATGCAGGACATGCGCTTTGGGTTGCGGCAATGGGCGAGAAATCCAGGATTTGCGTTGATGGCGATCCTAATTCTGGCGCTGGGCATGGGCGTGAGCGTGGCCATTTTTGGCTTTGTCGATGCGGCTTTGGTGCAACCTCTTCCGTACGCGAGTCCCGAGCGGTTGATGTCGGTGAACGAAAGCAATGCTGAATCGCCGCGCTGGCCGCTGTCGTATCCGGATTTTCTTGACTGGCAGCGGCTGAACAAATCCTTCCGTTCGCTAGATGTCTACAGCGGGACTGGCTTTCTTCTACGCACTCCGTCCGGAGCAGAACCGGTCCCGGCGGAGCGCGTGAGCGGCGGCTTCTTTCAGACCCTCGGCGTGAGTCCGATACTCGGGCGTGACTTCAATCCGGCCGAGGACCGGATCGGCGGGCCCAACGTCGCGCTCGTGAGTTATGGCGCATGGCTCCGTCGTTTCGGGGGACGTCGCGATTTGGTTGGGCAGACCGTGGACCTCGACACTCAGGTCTACACGCTTATTGGCGTCCTGCCACGTACGTTCTACTTTACGCGGGCCGGCGACGCTGAATTCTGGGTTCCCCTGAATGTGCTGAGCTTTCACGAGCAGCAGAGGACCTTTTACAACTTTTGGGGCGTGGGGCGGCTGCACGCTGGCGTCACCGCGCAGGTGGCGCTGAGGGAAATGAATGCCATCTCGAAGCAGCTGCAATTGCAATATCCGACGCCCGACCACTACGAAGGGGCGAGTGTCGTTCCACTCTCGGAAGTCATCGTGGGCGAGGTGCGCCCGGTATTGCTGACGCTGCTCTGCGGGGCCGGACTGCTGTTGTTGATCGCATGCGTCAATGTGGCCAAACAGGAGAGCGGCAAGGCGCTTCTCCAGACGCACAGGAACGTCCACTCGCTCGATTTTGATGGGTGGGCCAGAGTTGAGCAAGGTATGCCCGAACGATAGATGGTACCCATGCAGGTCGCGCACCCCGTAGTCACGGATTCCATACGGCCTGTCGTCAATCAGTTCCACAACTTCGACGCCCTTGGAGCGGTGAAATTCGTACAATGCGTCTGCATCTCCAACCGTGAACGAGACAAAGCAGCCCTTCGGGTCGGGCGTACCTTTTCGCAGGAATATCTGCGCGTTGTCGAGCTTAACGCCCGCAAATGTCGGCGGATCGCCCCATGTAAAGGCTGCCACGAAACCTAACTTCTTCGTGTAGAACTCGACTGCAGTGGCTATATCGTTCACAGCCAAGCCAGCGTGGACTTGGTCGCATTCAACGAAGGGAAGGGCTGAGTGGGCCATGGCATTCCTCCTTGCTGGACCCTCACTATTGTAACCAGGGCGATAGCGCTCATTGAGGGGTTTTGAGTGCAATGGGGATTTATCAACAACCATCCTTTAATCTATCGCCAACGCCATCGCTTTCGTTGACTTGCCTGTTTCACAGACGTAGGATTCTGCTCCAGTGATCGGCCAGACCATTTCGCGCTAGCGCACCTTCGAGAAGCTCGGCGGTGGTGGGGTGGGCGTCGTCTACAAAGCCGAGGACTGTTAAACTCGGCCGCTTTGTCGCCCTCAAATTCCTGCTCGATGAAGTGGCCAAGGATCCGTAGGCTCTCAGCCGATCCGCAGGGCAGCGCAGGCACTCGGAGTTGCAAAGCCTTGCTTCGAGAGCAACGAAGGAGAACATGGGGAAAAAGGTTTTGGGGCTTTGCTGGTTTCTGTTGGGACTCTTGCTGGTCCCGTGCGTAGCGCTGGCTCAGGACGCGGCCACCCTCACGGGTACGATTCGTGACAAAACGGGGGCCCTACTTCCCCAAGCCGATGTCATCATTCGCAACACTGCTACGGACGACGTTCGTGAAGTCCACAGTAACTCCGCCGGTGAGTATGTAGCCGCCGCGTTACCGCCAGGACGCTACAACATCACCGTATCTGCCCCTGGATTCCGTAAATATCAGGCTGAAGGCGTAACCCTTCGCGTGGCCCAGAATGCCCGCATCGACATTACCATGCAAGTTGGCGACACTCATGAGGAAGTCACCGTGAAAGGAGAAGGCCTGGCCCAGGTGAATACGGAGTCCAACGAATTGGGCGGCACGATTACCGGCAAGGAGGTTCTCCAATTGCAATTGAATGGTCGCAACTTTACCCAGTTGATATCCCTCGTGCCCGGCGTGAGCAATCAGACGGGGCAAGATGAAGGCGAGGTGGGTGCCGCGGCCAATGTCAACTACAGTGTGAACGGCGGCCGCACAGAATACAACAACTGGGAAGTGGATGGCGGCGACATGATGGATAACGGCAGCAACTTTTCGCTGAACGTCTATCCCAGCGTCGAGGCCATCGGTGAAGTCAAGGTGTTGACTTCAAACTACGGAGCGCAATACGGCCGTAACGGTTCGGGCACGGTCGAGGTGGAAACCAAATCGGGTACGAACGCATTCCACGGCTCAGTGTGGGAGTTCTTGCGGAACGAGGCGTTCAACGCCCATAACTATTTCGACCAGCCAGGGACGCCCGTCGCCGGTTACCACAAACACGATTTCGGCTACAGCGTGGGAGGCCCGATCTGGAAGAACCATACCTTCTTTTTCTGGTTGCAGAACTGGCGCCGCGAAGTAACTCCGTACAACTTCTTCAACTACGTTCCGTCGATGGCGAACCGCCAGGGAGACTTCAGTGACCAGTGTGCCCCAATTACTCCCAATCCAACCGACTGCCCCGTAGATCCGAATACCGGGAACCCGTTTCCCAACAACACAATTCCTTTCATTGATCCCAATGCGCAGATCCTGCTGCCTATGATTCCCGAACCCAACACCGTCAATAGCGGACAGGCCACGTTCGCCGAGGCGGTCGGTCAACCGATGCAGTGGCTCGAAAACCTGGTCCGGATCGATCACGATTTCAATCCGAGATTACGGGCGACGTTCCGCGTGATTCACGATTCCTGGAACTTTAGCAGTGGCACCGAAAGCTTCGAAAGCACCAACTTCCCCACAATCCGATCGCATTTCGTCGGTCCAGGTGTGGAGATGGTTGCGAGGATTGTGGGCACGATTTCGCCGACCTTGCTTAACGAATTTGCCGCAAGCTATACCACGGATCACCTAACGATAACCCCCAATAACCCAGGGGTTTGGACGCGAGGCAGTAATTTCACGATGCCTGGGTTATTTCCCAATAATAACGGCAAGCTGCCAGACATCTGCCTGAGTACATCAGGGGACTACGGGGGCGGATTCTGCGAAGGCCCCTATTCGCTTCCCTGGTCGAATTCGAACCCGACCTTCACCTATCGCGATAATGTCACCAAGAGTCTGGGCAAGCACAAACTGGAATTCGGCGGCTACTTCGTCAACGCGCAAAAGAACGAATACTCGTTCTCCGACCAGGGCGGCGATCTGACGTTCGACAGTACCGTGCCAGTCTCGACTGGCAATGCCTTTGCCGACCTGCTGATGGGTAACATTGCGAACTTCCAGCAGGCGAATGCTCAGCCGAAATATCACACCAACTACAAGATGTTTGAGCCCTATTTTCAGGACGACTACCACATCAGCAAGAATCTAACCTTGAATCTGGGCCTGCGCATCAGTTTGTTCGGCACCTTCTGGGAGAAGAACCATCAGGTATTTAATTGGGATCCACTATCTTATAACCGTGCCCTGGCCCCCAAGATTGACGTGACGGGCAATGTAACCGGGCAAGAGGGAGCGCTCATTCTCACCCCTTCGACAACCGCGTTTGACGGCATGGTGCAGTGCGGTGTGGGAGTGGTGCCGCGGGGATGTTTAAATGGACATCTGTTTAATCCGGCGCCGCGTGTGGGATTTTCGTGGGATCCGCTGGGTAGCGGCAGGATGGCTGTCCGCGGCGGCTACGGAATTTTCTTCGAGCACACCAATGGGCAGGAGGCCAACGCGGAGAGTCTCGAGGCCTCGCCTCCGCTCGTCCAGGAACCGACCCAATACAACATCGTGGGCTACAACAACGTGGGTGGGCAAGGATTGCTGTTCCCACTATCGACCGTCACAATTCCGGACACGGAGCAATGGCCTTATGTTCAGCAGTGGCATTTGGACTTGCAGCGCGATCTCATCAAGAACACTGTGGCCACGCTGGCATATGTCGGCGCCAAGGGAACGCATCTTACTTTGACCCACGAAGAAGATTCTTTGCATGAGATACCAGCCTCTGAAAACCCATTTCAGCCTGGACAACCGATTACTTCGGATATTTGCAACTCGCAGGGCGGCGGGGTCCTCACGCCCACATTCAGAGTGAATGGACATAGGATTACAGGGCAGCCTGCCATCAACCTCGACATCGCCTGCGGAAACGATCCGAATCCGTTTCGGCCGTTTTACAGCCTGGACTCACTGCAACGCGTGGAGCCCGAAGCTAACTCGAACTATAACGCCCTGCAATTTTCACTGCGCAAGACCGACGGTCCACTTACCCTCGACGTAGCCTACACCTACAGTCACTCGCTGGATGATTCGTCTGACAATTTGGATGGGAACTTCGTAAATTCCTATGACATCCACAGCAACTACTCCAGCTCTAATTTCGATCAACGCCATATTCTGACCGTGGCCTGGGTTTACGAAGAGCCCTACTTCGCCGGCAAAGGACTCACCCACACTTTCCTCGGTGGATGGGAGTTTGCCGGCATCATGACACACCAGAGCGGCGATCCTTTTTCCGTGGTGGACGGCATCTACGGCGATAACGCCGGGGTCGCGGACGGGATTACCTATAATGGCTCGTACGCCGACCGCATTGGTGACCCTCACGCAACTCCGGACCCGAGCTGTACCATACCAGCCACCAAAGGCCACCCACTTCTCAACTGTGTCGCTTATCAGCAGCCGCAAGGCTTGACCTTCGGCGACTCAGGCCGGAACAGTCTGAACCTGCCCCGTCGCACCAACTTCGATACGTCGGTGTACAAGGTCTTCAAACCAACAGACAAAGTCCAGCTCCAGTTCCGCGCGGAAGCCTTCAATGTTTTCAACCACACTCAGTGGAACGGCGTGAACAGCTACGTAGGCACACAGAACTTCCTTTACCCGACCGGAGCTCACATGCCTCGGGTTCTCCAGTTTGCACTTCGGATTACATTCTGATTGCCTGAGCTGTGACTGGGTTTGTCGGCCTTTGGAGCCGGCCAGGAGATGTCACATGATTTTGGGCAGTGACGACCTCGATCGCTGTTGAAACCAGATGGGATGAGAAGGCCGGTCTCCGGACGGGATGCGGTGTACGCTCCCAAGTTATCGACGTGCTCGAAGCACAGATAAAAAGGAGACCGGCAATGAAGAAGGTTAGCACCAGGGCAGCAGTGCAGAGCAGGAATATTTCTCAGCAGAAACTGACCATCGGATTGGATCTGGGAGATCGCAACAGTTGGTACTGTGTGCTGGATGAATCCGGCCAGATCCAGTTGGAGCAGCGCGTGCGGACGACAGCGAAAGCATTGCAAGAAGTCTTCGGCACCATGCCGCGCAGTCGGATCGCACTGGAAATCGGGACGCATTCACCCTGGATCAGTCGCTTGCTCCGCGAGTTGGGACATGAAGTGATCGTGGCGAATGCGCGCAAGGTGCGACTGATCGGGGAGAGCCGCAAGAAAGACGATCGGCTGGATGCGCAGACGCTGGCGCGGCTGGCCCGGATCGATCCGGAGTTGTTGTATCCGGTGAAGCACCGCACCGCACAGGCGCAAGCGGACCTGACGCTGATTCGAGCGCGCGCTGGGCTGGTGCGAGCGCGCACGGGATTGGTCAACACGGCTCGCGGGCTGGCCAAGTCTTACGGCGAGCGACTGCGGGGCTGCAATGTGCGCAATATGGATCCGGCGAAAGCGGAAGGCCTAAGTCCGGAACTGCAAGCTGCACTGGAACCGCTGTTGAACGCAATCGAGTCGCTGAGCGAGCGCATCGTGGAATACAACGAGCGCATCGAGCAGTTGGCGCAGCAGAGTTATCCGCAGGTGGCGCTGCTGAAGCAGATCAAGGGCGTGGGCACGCTGATCGCGCTGACGTATATGCTGACGCTGGAAGATCCGCATCGCTTTGGTAAGAGCCGCGATGTGGGCTGCTATCTGGGATTGCAGCCAGGGCGCAGGAACTCGGGACAGAGCGAGCCGCAGCTGCACATCAGCAAGGAAGGCGATCCGTATCTGCGCACGCTGCTGGTGCAAGGCGCCCAGCACATTTTGGGTCCGTTCGGGATGGACTGCGATCTCAGGCGCTGGGGCCTGAAACTGGCCGAACGTGGCGGAAATAGCGGGAAGAAGCGAGCCATCGTGGCGACCGCAAGAAAGCTGGCAGTGCTGCTGCATCATCTGTGGGTGAGCGGAGAACTGTACGAACCGCTCCACAACAGCAGCAGAGCGACAGTGGCGGCAGCCGCATAGAACAAAAAGGCAAAACAAAGTCAAAATCGTTCCAGGAAGCGAAAAATCAAAAAGCCCAAAGCCGAGTTCCGGTGACTGCGTTAATGGCCTGGCCCAGGTTCCACTCTGCGAGAGCAGAACCACAGGGCGCCAAAACAGATAGCAGCACCGGCTGAACCGAGAACGCCCAACATGCACCGAGCGAAACGAATCGCTCCTTGAGAGTGCGGATGGAAGCATGGCGACAGTGGCCACTCGGCGGGAGAAACAAACTTTGTTGAACGAAAAAACGAAACAACCCACTTGACTGCGACCGGCCTTCTCATGGAAGGCCGTTACACTCAGAATCCCGGTTCCCGCCATTCTGAGTGCTATCGGGATTTTTCACCACGTTAGCTCGAATCGTCCCTTATCTTTGCATCAGGGCGCCTGTGAACGCTCCCTTTTCGTGCCCGAATACTTCGCCTCCAGCAGTCCCGTGGGAATAGCGGCGCAGTTCATGCGCACAAAGGCGCGGTCGCGCCGGAAGCTGAGGTTGTGGATAGCGCGTGCGATCAACTCCTTGCCGGTTCCTGTCTCACCGTGAAGTAGTACAGTGGAATCGGTAGCGGCAACGCTCGAGACTTGTTGCAACACTTTCTTTAGGGCTGTGCTCTTGCCGACAATGCCTTCGAAGCAGTAGTCAGAGTTAATGCCCAATCTTCGCGGTGGCTATGGGCCTCGACGAGGCTCCCCACCGTGTTCGGGATTTCGTAACAAACTCACTTCTCCACAATCACCAGCCGAGGCCTGGTGGCGGGGGGATTGATGTAGATCAATTTCGTAGGGGAGACGATATAGGCCACCGAGGGATTCACATTGTTCGAGATATCCAGCGTGCCCCGCCCCGGCGGAACCGAAGTGGACAAGAATGAGTACTGGGCGTTACTCGTCGGATTGTTGGCGAGTAGTCCGCCCGGAGTCGAGTCGTCCTCGGTCCCAGAGACATTCTGCATGCCGTCGAAGATGGCCGACCCCACAGCAATCAATCGGGTGGCTGCCGCCGTGCCGTCCGTGCCATAGCTGTAAGTTCCCGAGAGCGACGTGTTGTTGAAAGGACCGCCAGTCTGCGGTTCGAAGGTCCCAAGAGTAGACGCAGTATCGGTTCCCACCACGAAGCCGCGGTTGGGCCCGGAGAGATAAAACACTGGAGCTTGGGAGAGTCCGGAGATTGCCACTCTGCCATTCGAGCTCACGACGTAGGTGAGGGCAGAGGACTCCATCGCTGTATACACACCGCCGTGGTTGAGGTCGAGCACCTGGGTTGCGTTCCCGGCACCGTCAGGAGTGAGCAAGCCGACAGAAGCGCTCACAACCTGGCCGGCGTTATCGAAGCCCGCCAACGCCATTACAGCCGGGGCGTTGAGCGCTGTATTGTTGAAGCTGCCGGAGGACTGCAATTCATACTGTCCACACTGCGTCGGATGCGAAGCGTCGAGGGGATCGGTTGCCATCGCAATGAACTGCGATGCGGAGACCACGTACAAGGCGAAGTTCTGCCCGACGGCCGTGCTTATGGTTCCCCGACCGCTTGCGGACACACCGTAACTTCCACTGATGCCGGTCATGTTCGAGACGACGACCCCGGCGTCATCGGAGTCCAGGTCGCAATTGCTGAATGAGCCGGCATTCGCGGTGCAAACGCCGGCCGCGACATACCTTCCGCCAGAGGGGTTCTCGCCAGATAAGCCGAAGACGTAGTTCCCCTGGAGTGCGGAGGTCGTGAAGGATGCCGGGTCTTGTTGCAGGAGCACTCCCTCGGCGCGCGTTCCGTTTCCCGTCGTGTCATCGAACTCAATGAGCCGACCCGAGGCCGCGACCCCTGCCGTGAAGGAAGCCAGTGCAAAGCGGTAAATGTTCATCGCGTTCTGTGAATTCACCAAGCCCAGACAACCGCGGTTATCAGAACCAACGGTGTAAAGACCCTGGCCAGAGGGAATTGTCAGTCCGGCTTGCGGCCCGGCACTCTTGCTGTTGAAGTCCTCGAGCCCGCCCGTGATGTTTCCCTTGCCGTCGGCCGCGATGCTGCCTGCCAACACAAATCCGCCCGCCGAGCCTCCGCCGTGCAGCAGAAAGGCATACTGTCCCTTCAGCGTTCCTTCGTTGCCAGTGGGACAGGCCACCGAAAGAGAATGGTTGACCGTGAGTACGACGGAAGCGGACTTTGAGGTCTCGGCCACTGCGGTTGCTGTCACCGTGACCATGAAAGCTGCCGGGGCGAAGTCCGGAGTGGTGTAGGTCTCCCCGTTCATGGTGTTGCTCAAGGTCCCGCAAGCGTTCGGACACATTGACCCGGAGATGGACCAAGTGACGGCAGAGTTTCCGCCCGAATGCATCACATTCGCTGAGAGCCCGGTTGAGTCACCGGCTTGTAACGTGGTCTTGCCGACATTGACGCTGATCGTGAGATTCCCTCCTCCTGCTCCGCTCAGCAGCTTTCCGCAGCCCGCCAGGGCGAAAGTGAATAGGAACAGCACCAGGCAGACGGCAACGAGTCTGACGGACCGGATCATAGAGCCTCCCAACACACGCTTTTCGGCGACGCCGGAGTCCGGCCCAATCGATTCGTGGCACTCCGGCCGGAGCGGACCTCCCACGCGTTTTTCGCGCTTGTGGCGGATTGTGACGGGCGGTCCGGCAAATACACAAGCATCTTGGGGTAAAGTTACGGTAAACTGGCTGGCCATGGCGCTCAAAACCCCTCAATGAGCGATATGGGGATGTTACGCCAACCATCCGCATCCCTGCGGATATCCGTGGTATTCAGACCATAGCGCATCGTAGAATTCATGCCTGACTCAACACTCAGAACCTGACGAAGCACTCGTGAAGGCGTCTTTGACGTGCCCGAATAGCATGGCTATTGCGCGCTGAAAGCGGCACAAAGGAAGGGAAGCAATGCAGAAACGCCAACTAGGAAGGAGCAATCTTGAAGTGTCGGCCCTGGGACTGGGCTGCATGAGGTTGAGTCCTGGTCACGGCACAGTGGCAGGGACTCGGCAGGAAATGCTTGCGCTCATTCGCGCAGCGGTCGAACGCCGCGTCACTTTCTTCGATACCGCGGAAGTCTACGGTCCGTTCGTGAATGAAGAGCTTGTGGGCGAGGCTCTCGCCCCCATGCGAGACCAGGTGGTGATCGCGACCAAGTTCGGGTTCCAGATTGACTCCGAGAAAGATCCGCATCCGGTCGGTTTGAACAGTCGGCCGGAATACATCAAAGAGACGGTCGAGGGCTCGTTGAGAAGGCTCAAGGTCGACGCTATCGATCTGTTCTATCAGCATCGCGTCGATCCGAACGTGCCCATTGAAGACGTGGCGGGAACGGTGAAGGACCTGATTCACGAAGGCAACGTGAAACACTTCGGATTATCTGAAGCGGGGGCACAGCCCATCCGCCGCGCACATGCAATTCAGCCAGTGGCCGCACTTCAAAGTGAATACTCGCTCTGGTGGAAGCGCCCTGAAGAAGAACTCATTCCCACGCTCGAAGAGCTCGGCATCGGCCTGGTTCCGTTCAGTCCGCTGGGCAAGGGATTCTCACGGGGACGATTACAGAAAACACGCAGTTTGACCAAGAGGACAATCGCGGCAGTTTCCCCCGCTTCTCGCCTGAATCCCGCAAGGCGAATCGCGCTCTGGTGGATCTGATTGCTGCATTCGCCTCGAAGAAGAATACGACATCCGCTCAGATCGCGCTCGCCTGGCTCCTTGCACAGAAATCCTGGATCGTTCCGATTCCTGGCACCACCAAACTGGAGCGCCTGAAGAGAACATCGGAGCGCTTGCCATCGAACTTACTGAGGAGGATCTCCTGGAACTCGACGCCGCCACCGCGAAGATCACAGTGCAAGGCGCCTGGTACTCCGAAGAAACTGGAGCGAATGACGTATCGCTGAAAGCACGCAAAAGCGTGAACCAGTGCACTCTGTTTTTCACAAGACAGGAAGCCGGTTACCCTCCCCCCGCGATTGGTTCGATGAGTGTAACGGGGATTTTGCGCCAACAATCGGATTTCCGTGCTTTAGTTCACAACTGTCCACCCTATGCCGCCGCCGCAGAGGCTCGCTCGACTGGCTCCTTTGCCGGAGCGAGTGCGATGAGGGTTACGCCGATGGTAAGGAACACAGCAGACCCGATCAGTTCTCTGCGTGAGATCATGTTCAGCAACGCTTGCAAGGACATTATTCCTGCGTGCGCAAAGCTCGACCACGCCGCAAAGGCGATCAGGCTCCGGTGCGCGGATGGATTGCGCGATGCTATTAGCAAGAAGATGCCGAGCGTCAAGTAAAGGCTCATCATCATCGCCAGTGCGGGATCTTGTTTCGCCATCAGAACTAGCGGATACAGGCCAGCCGCGAACAGCAAGCCCACGACCACAAGCACGATTTTCAGCGCCCGTTCTCGACGCATTGTGCCCTCCCTCTTGTCGCTGTTACAAATGATACCCTCTGGAGAGTGATTTACACGTTTTGACCGCATGGTGAGTGCTATGAGGATGTTTCGCCAATTGACCAATCGTCTCTCCCTGAAGTATCAACGTGCCGATGTCGAGCGTGCCAAGCCTTTCTGTTTGGTTTGTCGGGAGCTTCGCCGGTTGGACTCAAGGAAAACGCCAACACTCTTCGCTGGCATGGGTTCCGCAAACAAATATCCCTGGACTGACCCACAACCGGCCGATGCCAACAGTTGGCGTTGACGGGTTGTTTCCACCCCTTCAGCAACCACTTTGAGATCTAAACTGCGCGCGAGTCCGACGATTGTCTTAACGATGGCGTAGTTTTCGGCATCCATTGTCTTGACGAACGATTGATCGATTTTAAGGCTGTCGACTCGAAAGCGACGGAGATAGCTCAGAGAGGAATATCCGGTGCCAAAATCGTCGATACTCAGCTTCACTCCTAGAGTCCGTAGCTGCGACATCGTTTGTAAGGTCGCTGCAACGTCGTTCATGGCCAAGCTCTCGGTGAACTCGATGGTTATGCACTGCGGATCAATCGCACTCTCCTGAAGTGCATCTTTGACGTGTCCAATAAAACCGGTGTGAGAGAAATGCTTTGAACTGATGTTGATGCTGACATATAACGGCGGGTCAGCAGGATAGCGCTGTCGCCAACTCGCCGCCTCTAAACACGCCTGGCTTAAAACCCAAACACTAATGGGAACAATCAGGCCGCACTGTTCTGCGATCGGGACGAAAGTGCTTGGTGGTATCGAATCGGATCCCGAGGGCTGCCACCGCAAGAGTGCCTCGAAGCCCTCTACCGCCCCTGTATCTACCGTGACGATTGGTTGATAGTGAAGTGTTAGTTCTTCATTCTCAAGAGCAGATCTCAGCTTGGCTTCGAGAAGAAGTCGACTCATGACTTGCTCGTGCATCACGCGGTCAAAGAGCTCACTGCAGGCCTTGCCTTGGCTTTTCGCACGATACATAGCGATATCGGCATTCTGAAGCACCGTCTCCGCAGATGTCTCTGGTGATGTCAGCGCGATGCCAATGGACGTGCTCTTGAAGACCTCAATTCCCTCTAGTAGGAAAGGTCGCGTAAATGAAGACTGGATTCTCTCGGCTATACGGATGGCATCGCTCGGGTCCGTAACGTCCTCCACCAGAACCGTAAACTCATCTCCACCCATCCTGGCTATTATGCCGTCGCTGCGCATGCAGGCCCGAAGTCTATGGCTCACTTCTTTGATTAGAGTATCCCCGGTTGCGTGGCCATAGCAGTCATTGACGACCTTGAAGTCGTCGATATCAATGAAAAGTACGGCAGCGGCCTGTTGTGGATGCCTTTTTATCCGATCCACGACGCTTTGCAAACGTCCCAAGAAGAAGGCGCGGTTCGGAAGGCCGGTGAGCACGTCGTGGGTAGCGTTAAAAAGTAATTTTTCCTGACCCTGTTTCCGTTCGGTTATATCTCGAGCGTTGTAGACGATGCCGCCGATATTCTTGTGCTGTATCAAGTTTCGAACAACACACTCGAAATAGAGCCACCTTCCGTCTGCATGTGGTAGCCGGAACTCGACGATCGGGTTCTGTCCATGCGCTACCGATAGGGGCCCCGAGATCTTGGTCTTCGCGAAATCGTCCTGATGTACTAGGTCGATCATGTTCGTTCCCACAAGGCGATCTTCATGCACCGCAAGAACTATATGAACGGAAGGACTAGCGTACTTGATTTGGCCGGAAGCATCGGCGATAAGAATAATGTCGGTTGACTGCTCGGTGAGAGCGCGGAAGCGCTCTTCGCTCTCCCGGAGGGCGTTGCGTTCTGTTTCTTGCAACTGGCCGACGTGCTCCTGTTTCTGGAGCCGGAGAAAAAATATCAGGATGGCAGTCGCTGCCAATATTGCGGCCGCCAGCAATTCGTTTCTAGCTCTCAGCGCAACAACTTGGACCCATTTGTCCTCGGCTTCAATGGCGATCTGCAGTCGGTGCTGCATCAAGTCAAACTGGGGGCTGCCTGCCTGGAAATCGACCTGCTTTGCCTCGTCAAAGTCCCCAAGTTGCATAAGGATCCATTGCCGGCCGGCCGACGTACGGTAGTTGTCTAACACAGGCCAGACTGTCTCCAGGTCAGAGGTCTGATAAGCATGCGCGCGTGCCGCCAGTACTGCTTTAGGCAGTGCCTGTCTTGCCGCCCGCATTTCGGCTTCCGCTTTGGGTGTCAGGTTTTGCTGGTGCAAGGCTGTCAACGTAAGAGTGTGGATCTCTCGCGTAACAGCTGCAATTTGATCGAGAATTAATTGGGCAGAGAGGGCTTCGTCTACCTGATTCCGATGGAACCACGAGAGAGAAGCCAAGACGGCGATGACCGTCGCGAGAAAACCAAGTACAAAGGTCAATTTAGGACGAGCTACTAGACTCCCGCATCGCAGGTTGATGGTGCTCTGGGCAGCCCGGATCATTTTGACCATGAGAAAACCGATCAGAAGCCCGTCGCAAACGCGTGTGTGCAGAATGCTTGTGGGGAGGAACTGCCTGATCCGCCGAACAATAAGCGCCATATACTGCGCTCAAGATTACGCCCAATTTTGGCACGTCCAGATGAGCATGCCAAATTACGAGCAGGTTACGAAAGTGTTGATCTGGGACTGCGCTCTACGGTTGTCGATGGCGCGATGCTAGGCACCACAAGGTACAGGATTTTGAGCAGGATAAGGCGATGGCGAACCGCAGCAACACCTCACCAAGTAGCCAACAAGAATTTGAGAATGTTGTCCTTCCGCCCCTGAAGTCGGAACTTGAACTGTTGCAAAAACAGGAGCAACAGGCTCGGACGGAGCAGGCACAGGCGGAACAACACCTTCGAAATGAGCATGTAGAACTTGAGGATACGCTAGCACCACGATTTGAAAATGCCGCCAAGCGTACTGATCATGCGATTGACCAAGGATTGCAGGCGCGGAGCAATTTTCTAGCTGGCACTCATCGATGAATTTGCGGAGCGTCTACGTCCTTGTCACCCTTGCCCTTGGAAAACACCGGGCTGTCGATGGTTCCGCCGATCCGAAAGGGAAACTGCAACTTACCGTCTACCAACGAAGCTCCGGATAGCCGGGCAACGGTGTTCGTGAAGAAACTCTCCTTAGTTGTGATCTCCGCCAACCCGCGATAGTTCAACTCGTCAGAGCCTGACACGCTGACACTACCCGAACCGTCTACGTCAACCCCGTAGCCATCGATGTCGATGAGCCTGCTCGAAATCCGCTCATCGGCTAGCTCCAGATCGGTGGTTATCAAGTTAAACGAGGAAGGATCGTTCTTGGCGGGGCCAAGGTCGTTAAAGTGCGCGAGTTTCATCAAATTCGCGTTCAGCTTGAGACTAGGCACCTGACCGTTGCGCACCGTCAAGTGTCCGGTTCCATGGATTCCCGCCAGCGGCCGGAGCGAATGTGCGATTTCTCCCCCTAGGCTCATGTCTCCTTCCATTTTCCCGCTCATCTTTCCGCCACCTTTTGGGAAGGCCGCCAGAAGCTGGGCCAGATTAATTCCGCTCAATCGCGCATTGGTCTTAAAGCTTACGTTTTTCTGCGACAAGTCGAAGGAGAGGCCACCCACAGCACTCCCGCCATAAACTTCCGCTTTTATATCCGTGAAGAAAACCTGCCTCGATTCCAACCGCAGCCTGGAATCCAGGTTTCTTGCTTCGACAGCGCCCAAGCGCAGAAGACCCGCCTTCAGGCGTCCCTGGCCGTCTATCGAGGAAGAAGAAGGATTGATAATTCCGGCCAGGTTCACCTGCTCCAGTTCGCAGTAGATCTCGTGAGCTTCGAAAAAAATGGGACCTGCCTTGTCGGACGGCAAAAGGTTCGACGCTACTACTAGCCCTCGTCTAATTTTCACGGTCGAAATAGGGCTTAGCGGAAGCGCATTCGCCGAAATCTTTGATTGCGGGTTCTCAAAGTTCCACGGGCCGTCGGGGTCTGAAGTCAGATTCAGGACCGGGTCCTGAAGAACAAGGGACTTGATGACCACCTGCCGGTGCAGGAGCGCTCCGACGCTAAGTTCGGCATCGATCCGCGCCACCTGGATCACATAACCGGCGGGAAATATCGGAGGATTTTTCACTCCGATGTGATCAATGTGAATCGTTAGAGGAAAAAATGTGAGTGCCAGCCGTCCGACTTCAACCTGTTTTCCAGTGGTTTCTTGGAGATAGGAGATCACCTGGGGCCGGTAGCGATCCACGTTAATGAGCGGTGGTACAACCAGAATGAGCGCGAGCAAGATTATCGCAGCGATTCCCGCAACCACTAGAGCTGTCCCGCGGCGGACGGGCATAGCGATACGAGCGGGCGGTGGAGCGACAGGCATCCACTTAGCGTGCCATAAAATCCGTCGCTAAACAGTTCAATTGTGACCAAGTT
>Ga0207037_10023_pt1 | contig 50829 bp, 49 predicted proteins | sample Alteio_BWMinCont_75_FD_153268 | JGI IMG/M metagenome (GOLD analysis project Ga0207037, IMG submission 153268) | Enriched cells from forest soil in Barre Woods Harvard Forest LTER site, Petersham, Massachusetts, United States -... | ecosystem: Environmental > Terrestrial > Soil > Temperate forest >... | reverse complement strand
TTGTATAACCACAATTCACACTTAGACCAGGAATCCCCGCAAGGGATGGGCTCAGAGTAAAGATATCATTGAGATACATAGTCAGTGGGTCAGAAACCTTTTCTCCCAACTTAAATGCAGGCGCCGGCGTAACGGGCCCCACCATCACATCACACTGAGTAAAGGCCTTTAGAAAATCATCTCTGATGAGGCGCCTCACCTGACACGCTTTTTTATAGTAAGCATCATAGTAGCCACTCGAAAGAGCATAGGCGCCGAGCATAATTCGTCGTTTCGGCTCTGCACCAAAACCTTCACCACGGGATCGACAATAAAGTTCCATTAGATTTTTTGCATCTTTAGATCGGTGGCCAAAGCGTACCCCGTCATACCGTGAAAGATTTGAGCTCGCCTCACAGCAGGCAACAAGATAGTAAACGGCAATTCCGTAAGAAGTGAGAGGAAGACTCACATCCACAATCTGCGCCCCTTGGGCCTTCATTAGTTCTATGCTGTTATCAATGGCTTTCCTAACCTCAGGGTCAACGCCATCAACGAAATATTCTTTTGGACGGCCAACTTTCATTCCCTTCATATTTGTTTGAAGCGAAGAAGACCATTTCGGAACGCTAACGTTAGCCGAAGTAGAGTCACAGGAGTCAAACCCAGAAATAGATTCTAAAATTATTGAGGCATCTTCCGTATTCTGGGCCATTGGACCTACCTGATCTAACGAAGAGGCGAAAGCCACAACACCAAATCGAGAGACTCTCCCGTAGGTTGGTTTTATTCCCGCGACGCCGCAAAAGCTTGCGGGCTCACGAATACTTCCACCCGTATCTGTTCCGATAGAGCCGGGAGTGATTCTTGCGGCCACAGCTGCTGCCGACCCACCACTTGAGCCTCCAGGAACTCGAGTGACATCATGGGGGTTTTTCACAGGGCCATAGGCTGAGTTTTCATTACTTGCACCCATGGCAAATTCATCAAGATTTGTTTTACCTATAATAATGGCGCCCGCTTCTTCTAAGCGATTTACCACCGTCGAAGAATAGGGTGGAATAAAATTATCTAAGATTTTTGAAGCGGCGGTCGTGCGAATACCCTTTGTACACAACATATCTTTAACGGCAATAGGAACTCCCGCCAACACGCCTGGATCTTTTTTTGCCGCAACTAATTTGTCGATTTGATCCGCTCTCTCAAGAGCCTCTTTTTCGCATATAGTAATAAATGTATTATATTTTGGTTGGCCTTCTTTAGCACGCTTAATTGATTCTTCGGTGAGAGCGCGGGCTTTGAGCTCGCCTTTACGTACGCTGTCCCTGATTTTCTTTATCGTAAGCTCAGTGAAGTTCATAATACCGCCGGCACCTTAAATAAATTTCCAGACTTGTCGGGGGCATTTGCCGTTACAGCATCGGCCCCGAGGCTCGGCAAAACTTTGTCTTCTCTGTAATGGGGAACAATATCTGTCGGCGTCACCATGGGTACTACGCCCTTAGTGTCCAATTTAGAAAGTTCAGAAATATACTCCACAATATTTCCTAATTGCTTTGTGTAGAGCTCAACTTCTTTTGGAGTGAGTTCAAGGCGCGCTAAAACAGCAATTTTTTTTATAGTGTCTTCGTTAAGCATTTTTACCTCGTGATACAGAGAAACAATCTAGAGGTTTTTATCATTGTTTTCAATCATAGTTCTTAAAGGACGTTAGTCCTAGCTCGCTGCATTAAAGACTGGAATAATCGCACTTCTTACGCTATTCAAGGATCATGGCTAAAGAACAGAAATTAGATACAGAAGAAGCCTCGGCCCAGATTTCAAAGCTCTCTAAGGAACTTGAAAATGCGAATTACTCCTATTTTGTCCTCGATCGCCCGAAAATCACTGATTTCCAATATGATCAACTGCTTAAGCGCTTAGAAAAATTAGAGGAAGAATTCCCACGGCTCAAAAAAGAGGATAGCCCCACTAACCGGGTTGGCGACAGACCCCTGGCAGCCTTTAAAAAAGTGCAACACACAATTCCCATGCAATCTCTTTCTAATACTTACTCCATAGATGAGATTCAGAGCTTTGATGAAAGGGTTCATAGGGTTTTGGATTGGCCCGAAGAGAAACTTATCACTTATCTTGTAGAGCCAAAACTTGACGGATTGGCAATAGAACTTATTTATCAAGAGGGAAAACTCAACCGCGCTCTCACTCGAGGCGATGGAGTCACCGGCGAAGACGTCACGGGAAACATTCGAACAATAAAAGGTATTCCATTAAAACTTAGAACTGATCATCCCCCAAGACTCTTAGAGGTTCGCGGTGAAATTCTCATGTTTAAAAAGGATTTCTTAGCCCTTAACAAACAACAAGAAGAAGATGGGGAAGAGCCTTTTGTCAATCCACGAAATGCCGCAGCCGGAAGCATAAGACAACTCGATCCGAAAATTGCTTCTGCAAGAAATCTGCGGGGATTTTTTTATGGATTTGGAGAAATAGATTGGGCAGGATCCAAAACAAAAGAGTTCCAAACTCATTCTCAGTTAGAAGAACTTATAAAAGAGTGGGGATTCCCGGTAAGTTCTCTTAGTCAATCTTGCAAGGGCATTACCCAAGTTAAAAACTTTTATACAAAGTTTGAATCAAAACGCCATGGTCTTGAATATGAAATTGATGGCATCGTTGTAAAAGTGGATGACTTAAATCTTCAACGGACTTTGGGTTCAATCGCAAGAAGTCCTCGCTGGGCCATCGCTGCAAAGTATCAGCCCGAACAGGCACAGACTGTGGTTGAAAAAATTGATGTGCAAGTAGGACGAACGGGCGCGCTCACTCCCGTTGCTATTATGAAGTCTGTCCACGTTGGCGGCGTCACCATCACTCACGCCACCCTTCATAACCAAGATGAACTCGACAGAAAAGATGTCAGGGTTGGAGACACCGTTGTTATTCAAAGAGCTGGAGACGTAATCCCTGAAATTGTTTCGGTTGTCCTGGAGAAGCGGCCGAAGGGGAGTAAACCCTTTAAAATTCCAGATCATTGCCCCATATGCGGTTCAAAAGCTTCTAGGGGAGAGGGGGAGGCTGTAATAAGGTGTGAAAACCCCGCATGTGAAGCAAAAATCAAAGAGTCTTTAAAGCACTTTGTCAGTCGTAGGGCGATGAACGTAGAAAAATTGGGAGATAAGATAATTGATCAGCTTGTGGATCTAAAACTCGTCTCAAATTTTTCTGATATTTATCGTCTAAAGAGTTCGGATTTAGAAAAGCTCCCCAGACAGGGCGAGAAATCCATAGGCAATCTTATCGAGAGCATTGATCGCTCTAAAAAATCAACTCTTGCGAGGCTCATTTATTCTATGGGGATTCGATTCGTTGGGGAACAAACGGCAAAACTTTTGGCCCGTCACTACGAGACTTTAGATAATTTTTTAAATACAAATGAAGAGGAGCTTTTAAATGTTGAGGAGGTCGGAGAGAAAGTGGCTCTAAGTATTTTAAGCTCTATAAAAACAAAAAGCTTCTCTGGAGAAATGCGGGCCGTCGCAAAGTTGGGAGTAGAATTAAATACTGATGGGGCCGCCAAAATCAAGCGCACAAAAAAGCTCCTGGACAAAACTTTTGTCATTACTGGCTCTCTCGAAGGCATTTCAAGGGATGGGGCCAAAGATTTAATTGAAAATAACGGCGGCACAGTGGGCTCTTCCGTAAGTAAGAAAACAAATTTTCTCCTTTGTGGCGAGGACGCCGGCTCCAAACTTCAAAAAGCCCAAGACCTTGGCGTTAAAATTATTTCCTTGGACGAATTAAAGAAAATGCTCGATTAGGTACCTAGAATTTGTCGAGGGCTTCTTGATATTTTCCGGCTAGATCATCATGGTCTTTTCGCAAGAGCTCTCGCTGCTTAGCTAGAAATTCAAAGCGATAATCTCGATCGATCTTACAGGCTTCGACAAACAAGGGCAGCGCCCGATCAAAATATCCCAATTGAAAATAGCTACGGGCCAAATTTATGGCTGCCTCGTCGTCGGCCGGATCCAATCCAAAAGCTCTTCCTAAATCGTTTATCGCTTGCTCGTAGGCTTTTTCTTCAAAATAAACCAATCCACGAACGCGATAAATCAATGCTGTTTTTGGATAGGTCTTTAAAACTTTTCGAAAAACATCAAAAGCTTCCGGTCTTTGTTGGCTTAAATAATAAGCCTGACCCAAAAGCGCCCAAGAGTTTGTGTCCGCCCCATTGAGTTTTACGGCCCGAGTACATTGTTTAATAGTCTCTGAAAAAAAATTATCTTGAAAATTAAGAAGGCACAGTTTTGATCTTATCGCCGAGCTCTCTCCGGTTTTAGCCAAAGCACTAAGATAAATATTTCGTGCATCATAGCGATCTCGGGAAAGTTCCAAAATTTCTCCCAGAGCCAGATACGTTTTTGCCGTCGTAGAGCTTATGATCAAAGACTGCCTTAAGTTTGCAACGGCATCTTCAATTTGCTTATTTTGATGTTGAGCCAAACCAAGCTCATAGAAGATTTTTGCACTTCGAGGATTTCGCTTACTTGCGATTTCAAAATAGTGAACGGAATTGGGCCAATCTTTAAGGCGTGCATAAAGGCTTCCCACTTTTTCGTAGGCCCCTGCCGATTCTTGGGATGTGAGAAATCGCGCAATAAGTTGTTTGGCATCTTCGACTTTTCCTGCGCGAAGCATGCCTTCTGATTTAGAGATGACATCATCAGCTCCAAAAGCCAAAGAACTAAGAAGTGTAAGCACAAACAAGGGGTACAGCATAGTTATAGGCTAACATTGACAGGGTAATTCTATTAAGGGATTCTTTTAAAAGATGAAATGTCTTATAATTTTACCGATATTATTTTCTTTAACGTCTTTTGGGGCGGACTTGAAAGCGCCAAAGGAGCCTCTGCCCAAATGTGTAAGACCCACAGATTTTGCTAACGGTAAATTCGTAGCAAGTTATGAGGCCTGCTTAAAGCGCCAAGAAACTTTCTGTGATACTCATAAAGAGAATAAAGACTGTTTGGCCCTACCCCCAATAACGGGCAAACCCTATTTTAAAACAACCACAGACGACATCGATCCTTCAAAAAGATGTAAGATCGAAAAAGATGACAGCTATAAATGCCTACAGGATCCAATTAGAATTATTGTCGCTGAAGAAGCAAAACCCAATCCGGCAACTCCTGCTACGACACCAAGCGGAACGCCTGGCGAAGATACACCTGGAACAGAAAAGGTCTCCGGCGAAGAGAAGAATCCCCCAGTGGGGCTTCCTCCTCCGCCGCCCCATCATTAATTAATGTTTTAAATGTGGTCGATTACGATATCGCGCGCCATAACCGTTTTACGGCCATCTTGTTTAGCGTGCTCAATACCCTTTTCGCAAAGGCGTTCGATTGCCTTGCTTAAAACCTCAACGGTTTCAGAGCTGGTGTTGCAATCGCCTTTTTCTTTAATGAACTTTTTTACTTTGCTGGTGACTACGAGTACATCCGCCATTTGTTGTTCTCCCTAATAGTATAAGTTAACTCAAATCAATTAAAAGTGAGCTTCGCGACCCATTCAAGCTAAATCTTCGCCGAATACGCCTTTAAATGCTCATCTACTTCTGCAGCGAGTCGCAAATCTTTTTCAGTCACGGCATTTTCCGTGTGGGTGTAGTAGGTCAGAGTAACTTGATTATACTTAACCAAGATATCGGGGTGGTGATCCCGAGATTCTGCGATTCTAGCTACACCATTTACGAATTCCATAGCCTGAACAAAGGTTTTAAATTTGTATTCTTTGGTCAATCGCTCCATGGACGCTAATAAACAGGGTGTTGAGGAGGCTGTCTAGTCATTTCACTTGGTACCTGGTACCTTTTTGCGACTCGCTGCATTGATGGCTAACCCTCTCTAATATATGACCTTTTTTGGCAATTTGTAAGGCCCTTGGACAGGAGCACCGCCTTAAACCTCTAATATAGACGATTTGAGCGGGCATTGCCCTTGCTCATGTAATCTTCGATGAACTTCCTGGATGTTAAAGCCCTAATATCGTTTTTGATTTTGGCCAATGTCGGCTTGTATGGGGTCACCTCTCAAGGTGCTGTTTGGGAAACCCACGGAAGAAAATGGTCCGATGACGCCATTAAAAACCCCGACGGAACCCTGCTCAAAGGTTATACGTGGGATGATGTTTGTTCCGATTGGATTCGCGAAAAAGTAGACGTCGATATTTTCAATACTCCAAAAACTCCTTTTAAAGACGTTCCCGATTGTGGGCAAGTGGCCGCCCTTATTCATTTAGAGTGTGCTATTCAATTTCATCTTCCTTACGCTCTTCATGGAAAAAAAGAATTTTCAAATAACACGACTCGATTTGATTCTATTTCTGACCCCGATGCTAGAATTTGGGCTTATAAACAATTCGTAGCGGCGACTTCAGGTGCCGACTCCATACCAGCCGACACTTATGCCGTGGATATTAGTGGTTCAAATGTTAAACCTGGGACGATTCTTCTCTTCCTTAAAGGGTCTCCCTATAATCATACGCTCACAGTAAAATCCGTGAGTCCCCTGGGCTACATCACGTTTATTAACGGAACCTTATTAAAAGGCCTACAAAATGCGAGTCGGAGATTATTTATAACCGAGGGAATTGACAGTACCGCGACTCCATTTAAAGCGCCCTTTGATGGATTTAGAAATTGGCGCCACTATGATGAACAGCTCGGATCTTATATTCCTTTAGAAAAAGGTTTTAATCCCACAAAAGAGTATGGCGAAGAATTTAAGAAGTTTGCCGACAACGAGGGTCTCCCTGAAACCATGCACACATGGCAACAAGCGGTTCAACGCGGGATGGAAACTTACGAAGGAGACAAGGCTGATCGCATTGATGAACTCCAAACCGCTTCTTGCGGATTGATGATCAATCGCACGCGAGTAGTTTTGGATGGCGATGATATTTTGCAGGCGCTGAAAGGTCGCGGAATAAACACTGGACTAAACCCCATAACTTATGACGGATTCTTTACTCCCCAGCGAGATTCCAATTTGACGGACCGACTCACAGAATTAGAAAATTTTTTGGCAACCCTATCGGATGACAACCAACAGGCCGCCTATATAGATTATCGCAACAAATACTTTGATCAATGTGCCGTCCCCTATGGGCGCAATCCGGAACAAGTTATTAATCTCATCCAGTTTCAAGAGGGTCTTTTAAGCAATAAAGTTTCAAGCAACGCCAATGATTCCCTTGATAAAAAATGGGGAATGCCACAATCCCAGACAGCAATTGTCTTAAATAAAAATTAATGAAGCGCTAAAAGTTGGGTTACTCCCTTAAGGGCCGGCGTATAAAAAGACGCAGAGAAAATTCCCATGACTAAAGTTAAAATCAAAGTCACAAGAACAACAAAAGATGAAGTTTTGCCGGCCATGGGTTTAACATCAAAGACAGGGTCGTTCATATAAAGAGCAACAAGAACTTTAAGATAATAATATGCAGAGATTAAGCTGTTTATCACGCCAATGATAGCAAGCCCCAAATAACCTTCTTTAATTGCAGATGCGAAAATATAAAATTTTCCCATAAATCCTACAGTTGGTGGAATTCCCGCAAGAGAAAACATAAACACAGCAAGACCAACACCCATAAGTGGGTATTTATATCCGAGGCCGGCGTAATCCATGATGCTTAGATTTCCGCGCTCCTCTTTTTCAAAAACATTTATAATTGCAAAGGCACCTATGTTCATCACGCTATAGCCCACAATATAAAAAAGCGTAGCGCTTGCTGCCTCTGGGGTCTTGCTTGTAGCCGCCGCGATTATTCCAACCAAAATATAACCCGCATGGGCAATGCTTGAGTAGGCCACCAGGCGCTTCATATTTTCTTGAACAATGGCCGTAATATTTCCAATGGTCATGGTCAAAACAGCAATCACCTGAAGAATTGAAATTATCTTTGGATCTGACATAAAAAGATGGGTCATAGCCAGCCTTAAAAATAATGTGAACATCACGACCTTCACGCCTGTGGCCATGAAGGCTGAAACAGAAGTGGGGGCCCCTTGATAAACGTCAGGGGTCCAGGCATGAAAAGGAAAGAGACTCACTTTAAAACCGATTCCAACAAGGAGAAGAATCAATCCCAAAATAAGTAAACCGTTTCGGGATTCTAGAATCATCCCTTGGAGGCCAAGTGTTGAAATTGTTGTAGCTCCCGTAGCGCCAAAAATCAGAGCAATGCCAAAAAGAAAGATTGCCGAAGCAAAACTTCCCAAAATAAAATATTTGAAAGCGGCCTCTTTGGAATAAAGTTGTTCGTGCCCTAGGCCAATCAAAACGTAAAGAGCAATGGACATGATTTCTAATCCAACAAATGAAACGATGAGATCGTTACTGCTTGTGAGAGTGATCATTCCTACAGCACTTAGTAAAATTAGAAATGTATGCTCAGCAAAGCTTGCACCCCGGGTATTGACTCCCGATTCAGATAAAAAAAGCGTCAGAGCCGTAATCGCGAACACCGCCATATTTGCGTAAGTAGCCATGCCATCAAAAATCAGAGCCCCTCCGTAAACGGCGCCAAGTGAGGGGCCGACAAAAATAAGTGCGGCGGCACTTAAGACAATCCCCGCCAGCGCAATGATCAAGGTCAAGACATTTGAAGGCTCTTTGTTATTTCTCAGAACTTTTATCGAAATGGGAATACAGGCGAATATGGAAAGTATTGTCATGGGGATTAAGAAAAAAGTCTCAGCCAAAGTCGGAAATGTAAAATCTTGCATCAAAGTTTTTCCCCATTCTGTACGGTCAATTGATAATGAGAATGATTTGTTACGAAAAAATCGATGGACGCTTTTGATTTATCGAGAAAATGATTGGGGAAAAGGCCCATCCAAAATACAAAAATAATTAATGGGACGATGACCGCCACCTCCCTTAGAGAAAGATCAAAGAGAGCGTGCTTGTGCTCGTGGCCGTGACCGCCTGCGATCTCTGGGACAAGTTCTCCTTCCTTTCCAAAGAAAACTCTCTTGTAGAGCCAGAGCATATAAACGGCTCCCCAAACTACACCTGTGACGGCTACGGCTGCGGCATATTTATTAGATTCAAAGGTACCAAGTAAGATTAGAAACTCGCCGATGAATCCGTTGGTGCCCGGAACCGCAATACTTGAAATCGTAATTAGAAAAAAGGCTACGGCAAAAAGCGGAAGAACTTTCGCAAGACCTCCATATTTTGAAATCTCTCTTGAATGGGTTCTTTCGTAAATCATGCCCACAAGCAAGAAGAGACCGCCCGTGCTGACCCCGTGATTAAGCATTTGATAGAGACCGCCGGTGACCCCTTGAATATTTAAAGTGAATAATCCCAAGATCACATAACCCAAATGACTTACGGAACTATAGGCCACAAGTTTTTTCATATCGGGTTGAACCATGGCGACCAACGCTCCATAAACAATTCCGAAAAGGGCTAGGCCTATAAAGAGCCAAGCGTATTGGGCCGAAGCCTCGGGGAAGAGTGGGATCGCTAGCCTCAAAAATCCATAGGTTCCCATCTTCAGCATAATCCCAGCCAAAATTACAGAACCAGGTGTTGGCGCTTGAACATGGGCGTCAGGCAGCCAAGTATGAAGTGGGAACATCGGAACTTTAATGGCAAAGGCCAAAGCGAAGGCAAAAAACATTAATGTTTGAGGGCAAAAGAATGTGGTCGGGTTAAAGGGAATTTGAAGTTTATAAAATTCCAAAATATTTGACGTCAGTGCGCCCGTTTGAGTTTTGGCGTAATACATCAAAGCAATTATTGCCAAAAGCATAAAGACTGAGCCGACCATGGTATAAATAAAAAACTTCACGGAGGCATAGATTCTACGCTCACCGCCCCAAACTCCCACAAGGAGATACATGGGGATCAGCATTAACTCCCAGAAGAAATAAAAAAGAACGGCATCCATGGCGAGGAACGTCCCAAGCATTGCCGTTTCTAAAATCAGCATGCAAATATGAAAACTCTTCACTTTTTGATCTATGGATTTCCAACTTGCTAAAATTGTAATAGGGGTCAAAAAAGTAGTGAGAAGGACGAGCCAGAGACTTATTCCGTCAATGCCAATAAAATAGTTTATTCCATAAGACGGCACCCAAGAATAATTTTCAGACAGCTGCAGCTGGTGAGAAGCGCCTTCGAAGTGTTGTAAAATCAAAAGACTTACTACAAATTCAATAATTGTAAAAACGAGAGCACCGATGCGCACAGCTCTATCTGACGAAAGAATAAGCAGCAGAAATGCACATAAGAGTGGTAAAAATATAACTATACTAAGAAGCATTCCTTATCTCACCTCGCGAATACAAAAGCCAAAGAAGCAATTACCCCAAAGAGAATGTAGAGTGCGTACTGTTGCACATTTCCGTTAATCATTAATTTAAGATTATCCCCTGTGCCTTTGACGATATCGCTTACTAAATATGTGGTGCGATCAATCACTCGAACATCCAGATAGGCCCAAAGACCGCGACTCAATTGAATTAGAGGTTTAACGAGTGTCCATTGATAAATTTCATCGATAAAATATTTATTATAAATAAGGTTGTAGGCCATTTTAAATTTTTTCGGAAGTTCACTCACAAGTTTCGGACGCTTCACATATAAGAAGTATGCGGCGTAAGCCGACGCGCCCGCAACGGTAACAGAAACAACCATCGTCATCCACTCTTCGCCAGCCGAGCCCGCGCCTTCGATTGTCTTAACACTAGAATCAAGCCATCCCTCAAAAATATTAGGGATGTGCCCTCCGGTTAAGATGTGTGGAATTCCAACCCATCCTCCAACGACGGAAAGAAAAGCTAACGCCATTAAAGGAATTGTCATCACAAGAGGAGACTCATGAACCTTGACTGTCGGCGCTACTCGAGATTCGCCCCAAAAAGTCAGGGCCATAAGTCTTGTCATATAAAATGCCGTCATCCCCGCAGTAAGAACGCCTACGACCCAAAGAGCGTGGCTTCCCAGGGGAGATGAATAGGCGTTCCATAAAATTTCGTCTTTAGAGAAAAAACCAGAGAAAAGCGGAGTTCCAATAATCGCCAACCACCCACATAAAAATGTGAAGTACGTGATCGGCATTTTCTTAGCCAAGCCGCCCATTTTTCTAACATCTTGCTCTTCATGCATGCCGTGGATAACTGAGCCTGCCCCCAAAAACATTAGGGCTTTAAAAAAAGCATGGGTCATAAGATGAAAGAAGCCCGCACCGAAAGCGCCGACGCCGACGCCCAAAAACATATAACCAAGCTGGCTCACAGTGGAGTAAGCAAGAATTTTTTTAATATCATTTTGAAGGAGCCCAATGCTTGCAGCAAAAAACGCCGTCGCCGCACCTACAACAGCAATCACACCCATTGTCGTCGGCGCCGCTACGAAAAGAAAATTAAGGCGAACAATCATATAAATACCCGCCGTAACCATTGTCGCCGCATGGATTAAAGCCGAAACCGGGGTGGGACCGGCCATAGCATCGGGAAGCCAAATATAAAGGGGAATTTGAGCGGATTTTCCCGTAGCTCCAATAAATAAAAATAATGTTGCTAATGTAATGGGCCCCAGATTTGCCACTTCAGGAGTAAAAGTCATTTTCGCAAGCTCTTGGAACTGTACTGATCCAAAAGTGACAAAAATCATAAAAAGACCAAGAAGAAATCCCGCATCACCAATTCGATTCGTGATGAAGGCTTTCATTCCCGCCGCAGCCTTCGCCGGATCTTCAAACCAAAACCCAATGAGAAGATAAGAGCAAAGACCAACGCCTTCCCAGCCGACGAACATCAAAAGAAGGTTGTCGCCTAAAACAAGAACAAGCATGTTGAATAAAAATAAATTTAAGTAAGAAAAAAATTTCGCAGGCTTTGGGTCATGACCCATATAGCCCACGCTATAGAGGTGAATCAAGGATCCGACGCCGGTGATAATCATGATCATCACAGCACTTATGGGGTCTACGAGGAAGGCCATGTCGGCTTTAAATTTTCCAACCTCTAGCCAATTAAAATAAAAAACATGGAGGTGGCGCTCCTCGCCGTTCAGGCCAAGTAGTGTTGAAAATAAAATTGCGGCACAAAGAAATGAGATCCCGCTAGCCAAGGTTCCAATAATTCCAGCCCGAACGGCACTTTTATTATTTTGCTTCGCAAGAAGGCCATTAATCAAAAAACCCACAAGGGGTGAAAGGAGCAAAACGGCAATCAACAATTCAGGCGACATTATTTATCCCTTTAGGTTTTCAAATTTTGAAATATTGACTTCTTTGAAGCGTTTAAAGACGGCGACGGCTATGGCAAGACCAACAGAAGCTTCGGCGGCAGCAATGGTCATAACAAAAAACACCATAGCTTGACCGTCAATATTATTTCCGTATCTTGAGAAAGCTACGAAATCTAAATTGACCGCATTGAGCATAAGTTCAATGCTCATCAAAATCACGATTGCGTTCTTTCTCGTAAGAACTCCAAGGACTCCTATTGAAAATAATATTCCGCTTAGAACAAGATAGTGATTAATTCCCACATGAAGAAAAGCTTGGAGGCTATCTTGAGACATGATGGGTCCCTCCTTTTGATTTCGCAAGGGCAACAGAACCTACAATAGCTACAAGTAAAAGGAGGCTTACGGCCTCAAAAGCAAAAACATATTTTGAAAACAATTTCTTGCTTAGGGATGCCGTGGATCCAAACTCATCGGGGGGTAATTTTATTTCAACCTTTTCAAGGGCCGCTTCTTTTTTTACCTGATCCTTACTATCAACAAAGTTCGCTTCTTCGGCCGCCGTTAAATCTTCGTCTGGGTTCACGGGCCCCATCACCGGAATTCCATGGGATTTATCTAAGTCTTTTGCCTCAACTTGAGGGGCTAATACAGTGGCTGCATTTACTTGGGTGGCGTTAACGCCGAGCCAGCCTACTCCAATCAGAAATCCACATAGAAGTGCTGCACTTGTGACCTTTGCAATCATCACCGGAGAAAATTTTACGACCTCTTCATGTTCCCGCTTTAAATCAAAGAGCATCACGACCATTATAAATAAAACCATGACGGCTCCGGCGTAAACCGTGAGTTGGGCTACCGCGACGAATGGGGCGTGAAGCATAAAAAAGAATATTGAGAGAATGCTCATAGTGAGCGCCAAAAAAAGAGCCGAATAAATAGGGTTGCTAACAAACACAACAAGAAGCGCTGAAACAACAATAGCGGCAGCAAAGAAATGAAATAAAATATCTTCTGATGTTAAAAAAGCCATTTATGAAACCCTCGCAAAAAAAATAACCGTCGCTGTTAGAGCAAGGTTTACTAGTGACCAGGGAAGGAGCGTCTTCCATCCTAAATCCATAAGTTGATCGTACCTAAAGCGAGGAAGGGTCCAACGAACCCAAACGTAAAAGAATAACCAAAACCCCGTCTTCAATCCAAACACGGCAAGATGGGTGAGCGTTGTCATGAGACTTGAAACATCCGCTATTGAAAGGTGGAGAGGGCCAGCTAACCCCGCTCCATGATCAATCCAAAAAGCCGCAACCTGTTCCGGGCTGATTAAAGGAAGGGCGTACCCTCCGAAAAATAATGTTGTTATAAGAGCAGAAGAAGTGATCATGTGCCCGTACTCACCCATAAAAAACATATTAAATTTAAATCCACCGTACTCGGTGTGGTATCCTCCGACAAGCTCAGCTTCACCTTCGGGAAGATCAAAGGGCATTCGATTTGTTTCAGCAAAACCGCAAGTAACAAATAAAATAAAAGAGAGGGGTTGGTAAAAAATTCCCCAGGCGGGAAGATATTTGAAAGCGTGATGAACGCCGTGCCAGTTAAAATTAAAACCTCCAATTTGGGAGGCGATCATGTCGTTCAAGCTAAAGCTTTGGTACATAATCAAAACACCAATAAGACTTAAGCCCATTGCAATTTCATAGCTGATCATTTGTGAGCACGCCCTTAGGGCGCCGATCAAAGAATATTTATTTCCCGATGACCAACCCGCAGTAAGAACTCCATATACAGCGAGAGAGGCCACAGCAAAAATGTAAATGATCCCAACATTGATATCGGCAATCTGCATATTAATCGTGTGACCCATAATCGTAACGGGCGAGGAAAAGGGAACCGCCGCAAAAGTGAGGGCTGCGGGAAGAAGGGCGAGGCCTGGCGCCATAAAGTACAAAACTTTATCCGCGTGGTCGGGAATAAACTCTTCTTTAAAAATAAATTTAATGGCATCTGCGAGAAGCTGAAGCAAGCCCAAAGGGCCAACGCGATTTGGCCCCAATCGATTTTGCATAAAAGCCGAGCCGCGGCGCTCAACCCAAACGAGTAGGGGAACCGTACTGACTATGGCCACAAAAACAATTACGATTTTTAGCGCATTGATCGCGAATTCCAGGAGTCCGCTGCCCATTTCTTTAGTCCCAATCCAAAGCGTGACCCTTCCAAACATAGAAGAGTCCGAAGGTGAGGAAAACCATAAAGACAGCCATCTCTATAAAAATAAAAGGGCCTTTCTTTAAAAAATCGATATAAACAATGGCCCACGGATAGAGAAAGATAACTTCAATATCAAAGAGTATAAACAAAATGGCAGTGAGATAAAATTTAACGGGGAATTTTGTGGTGCGCATATCAGTGCCGATAACGCCGCACTCATAAGGAATCTGTTTTTCAGGCGTTGGATTTCGAGTTGGTCCCGCAATAAAAGTTAGGCTCAACATCACCACAGCAAAGCCGATAACGACCACGCCCAATACCAAAATTGGGGCGAGTTGTTGAATCATTTTCTTTTAGACCTCTCCAAAAAATTGTCGTATTGAGTAAGCCCCATATTTATACAGGGGTTGCCAGAATATTCCCATGAAAATCAGAATGATAAACTGTGCCGCAAACCACATTTTCTGTGTGCGACTGATCGTCGGTTGAGATGAGTCTGCGGTGCCCCCATGAAAGGCAAGTGTCAAAAGTCGGCCCACATAAAAGCCAGACAAAACCATGTTGAGAAGCAAGACAACACCAAATGACGAATTAATGCTAAGCGTCTTTTGAAGGAGAAAGCTTCCATAAAAGGGAGCGAGGCCCGCTGCCGAACTCAACGCCAAGATAATACTCAAACACGCCACCATGTCGGTGCGACCTAAGGCCATCCACTCTTTAAGAGTTGCTGTCGGAGAAAATTCGAGGGCCTGAATGGACGAAATAAGTAACCCTATAATTATGACAGAGACCACAACTTGAGCGATGGCTCCCCCCAAAATTTCTCTTTGCCCAAATGAAAGAGCAAAAAGAGCCTGAACAAAGGGGTTCAAAATGAAAAATAAAAAACTTCCGCGAATATTTTTATTGAGAATCGCTAGGAGTGGCGTAAGGACCAGCCCGGTTACCGAAATAACTCGAATGACATTGAGAATATTCCAAGTTGTTAAGGGTTCAAGCTCCAAAACTCCAATTGCAGGCCTGGTAAAAACAAGAAGACCCCATCGCACAAAAATATTTGTACCGACGATTGCAAAAAGCCCTGTCAAGCCGAGAGATAAAGACCACGAAGAATGGTTCCGGGCCCGGCCCAATATGCCCCCAAAAGGAGGAACACCCAAAACGAGAGCTCCTAAAAATAAGATTAGAACCTCTATTGCAAAGACGGGGGGTTGGCGGAGACGTCCACGAACTATGACCCTTTGGATTTCGTCCATTTGACTTTCACCAAAAACACTAATGCAAAGGATGCTCAAAAGAACTCCAACGACCAAGAAAATCAAGCCCCGAATAATTCCAGAATAAATGAGGTTGGTTTCTTCTTTAAGCTTGGTCTCTGTTGCAAGAGCTCCGTGGGCAAGCCAGATCATTCCTAAAACTGAAATAACGCTAAAAAGAACCCTATTAGACTGAATCGCAAAGAGACAGAAAAAGGTTACCCCCAAAGTCAAAATGGAGGTCTGGGATTGGGAAGAGTATTTCTCCGTTTGCCGATTGATTTGAATTAAAATTGAAAGAAGAAGAACACAAAGAGAAAAAAGCTGAGTGGTCCCATCCAAGATCATACCGCCAGTTACAAAAAGGCTTGCAGGAAGCCTGTAGAGCAAGAGTTGCTGCACAAAAGCTAGGCTTAGTGCAATGACGTGGACGATCCACCCTTGGCGATGATGAAATTTTTTATCAACGATTTCAAAAAGTGCTAACACAAGAACACCAATAAGAATTGTGCACTGAGGAAGAAGAAGATGATAAGAGCTCACTACCTTACTCCTCCTACTTGGTTCCAAATTTCTGAAAATATTCCAGGCAACACCCTAATCCCGGCGAGAAGACTTGCTCCAACGAGAGTCACCACAAGGGCTAAGCTCCGACGCCAGTCCCACTCAGGTTTTGAAGTCGTTCTTTCTTTTTGGAATACAAAACTTCTGAGACCAGACCAATAGATAAAAAAGCTTAGGAGCCACAGCGCACTCCCTTGACGGACTAAATCATCGGTTGTCGGTGACAGTGCAAAAATAATTATCGTGAATAAGAATGACCCAGGAACGCCCCAGGTGGAGAGTTTAAGATAGAGTTCCCTCTGGTTTTGTGGATTTGCACTTTCATGGTCGGTCATCATTATGGTCCACACGCCGGCTACGAGGGCCCCGATGGCGGCATAAAACCTAAATGTCTCTCCCGAGAGGGCGGCCCAAAAAATAAATAGAGACCAGTTACAATAAAATAAAATTTGTCTCCTTCGCCAGTGTTTAAGAAAAATTGAAAAAAGCGCAACAATCGCGGCTATGGCCGGCAAAACAATATTCATTAAATTAAAGGGGTGTTGGCGAGCTATTTCAGGAATAAAAACGGAACTATAAAATAAAGTACCCAAGCCCGCACAAGCGATACGCAACGCCGACATAAACGACCCTGCATTAAAAGCCGTGTTTTCTCTAAAAATACAGAAGAGTTCAATATAGGCTGCAATAATTATAGCTCCTAAGGAAAATCCATAATTAAGCTCTGGAGGGAGAGAGGGAACGCTTTGGGCGAGAATCAACATTAGAAAAATCAGGGCTGGCGTCACCGTCGTTCTTAACGGACCAAAACCTGACCAAGGCTTGGAGTTTTGCTCAAAAAGAAGGGAGGTAAAAAAGAGGGCTCCTGCAAAATCCCTCCAGAAAGCCTCGGCTGTATTTTCTAAGACAGCGCACAAAATTAGGGCATAAGTGAGCAGAAAAATAACCAAGTTCATCCATCGTCTTGGAAGCTGGTTATATATATCGAAAAGAAGGATTCCACCGAAACAAAGTAGGCCGATAATCACCCATGGGGCCCGAGACGATGGCGCCAGGAGAAAGGCAATGGCCGAGGATAAAATTAAACTTACCGAGGCTACAATAATTCTTAACCTCATCGGCCGCCCCAATACAGAGCAACGCCCAGCAGACCCAGGAGCCAGATAAGATGACTCTCACTTTCTAGGGCGCGATAAAATTTTACGCTCAATGGTCCTTCGCCTAGATTAATTTGCCAACCCGCCTTTTCATTTAAGGAAGAAAGGGGTTCGGTAAGATCGGGAATCAGTGGCCCCCTTAGACCTTGAAGCGGCTCAAAGAGCTTTGGACGTTTTGAATAAAGAACGACGCCGATTATATAGGTTAAAATAAAAACGCCGACAAAAGTGCCTCCAAAAGGTCCGATTACTGGAACCTGAATCGGAAGAACATAAACGAAAAGGCCAAATAAAATTACGGACAACAAAAGATCTCTCACCTCATTAAGCCAGGTCCGCACTTCCGGCTTAAGGGACACAAATGGACGCGCCAAAATCAAAGCGCTTAAACCGCTCAAGACATAAACTGTGTTTTCGATAACGACCTTGGAGGCGGCTTCGGAAATGAGGGCGCCGGCGATAGCCGAAAATAGGGCCACAAGATACACTGATTTACCTCGACAAACTAAAAGTGGCCACATGGCAGCGGCGAGTAGACCATACGTCGGAGAAATGCAAAACGCACCAAGACTCATTGAAATATAAACTTCGGTATACTGGGCTCCAAGGCTTAAAAGTGCTGTGATGGCCATCCAAATTATGGCCCACTCAGGAAATGTGGAAAAATCTTGTCCGCGCCATAGAGCAAAAGATGAAACCGCACTCACTAAAAGATTAAAAAACGCTGAATCTTTTTTTTCTTCTGAAATCCAGTGAGGGAAAGGCCATGAAAAAAGCCGAAGCATTACGGTTACGGACATGATGAAAATAAAATAATGCCCCTTAAGTCCCAAAAGAACACCAAAGGTCACCGGAAGGAGGGAAAATAAGCTTCGACAAATATTTTGGATGGCCCTGTTTTTTTCTAAAAGCTCACCACCGGAAAAAATCTCGACATTTAGAAACATGTCACCAAAGGCAATACAGATAATAACAACCCCAATATTTTGGGCCAAAAGGCTTTGAGCGAAAAATAGAGCACTCAGAACCGTGAAGGGTTCAATCGTTCTTTTTTCGAAGACCTCGGAAAGGGTCATCGCTAAAAAGATGGCAATGCCCCCCCATAGGATGGGGTCTCCGCTTCTAATCCAAACGAAATAGCCCACACAGACGCCGCCCGCCAAAGCCGGAAACCACGGGATAAGGCCCGTCATTTTCTTAGGGGCGAGAAAAATGATGGGAATAAATATGGCGCACAAAAGAAGCTCAGTCAGTGTCGGCCTCCAAATCTAGATTGTTAGATCTAGAAAACCGCTGAATCCCCGAGGCCATTAAAATAAAAAAAACTAAAATTCCTAAGGAAGATGTCATCACAGCAGTAACTTGTACGCTGTATGATTCCTGATTATTTCCGCGGACGGCAAATCCTAATAACACCAAGGTGTCTAACAAAAGTTTAATCGAGACAAGTTGGATAAAAAAGTTTCTAAAACAAAAGACAGCGAGGAGAGAAAAACAGAGAAGTCCTACTAAGACGGGCATCATCGGCGCTCTCCTGACATTAATGAACTGGCCATAACAAAAATAAAAAAGATTAAGGTCGCCACAAGCCAAAGGCCAATTTGGTACCGGGACATCAAGAGATTCCCCGTCTCTTCAAGATTTTCAGGCGTCATTTGTAAGTCCATCGGGACTTGTTTTAATACCATCGTAACGGCTCCGCCAAAAATAGCTATGGGAACGAGAAGGGAGGGCTTGCAGAAATAGATTTTTGAGTCATCACGGTAAATAAGCCAAACCATCCCCGATGCAAATACCAGCAAGGACGACAGAAACGAAAAGATTCCTAGAGTCTTCATCCCGTCAAAAAACATAAAAAGATCAACGCCGACAATTATTAGAAAAATAAAACTTCCCATAAGAAAGGCTTTGTTTTTCATGAGACGCCCCCGGGAAGAAGGAGCGAGAGCGCTAATATCAAAATAGATATGGGGGTGAGTTTCCAAAGCATAAACGCTTCGGCCTGATCTTCTCTAAGATGAAAAAAGAGTTGGGAGGTCACTTTGGAAAGAACATTTATGCCGACGCACTTCAAAACAAGGGCCATATCACCCAAAACTCCGAGGCTCCCGGCCCCGCCTAGGAAAACGTCCACGATAAATAACGTCCACACAGTTCTTCGCATTTGTGGTAGAAGCTCTTCAAATGACCAGCCCGCCGCCTTCTCATCTTTGTCTCGAGAAAAGATTGTTTGAAAAGAGGTGAATAAATTAGCTACGGCGTACGCAAAGAGAATAAAAATCGCCCATGGATATCGCCATATAATCCAGCCGTGCTCAAGTTGAATGTCGCGAAATCCCGCAAAATGATCAACCCCGGTCATGGCCACGAGGGTGATCGCCAAAATAAAATGAACGGTACATCCCCCGATTGTGCGCTCTGAAGTGACAAGAATGAGGGGCCAACCCGACCCGCCTTTTATGGCCCACTCGAATATGAGATGCAACACAGGGCCAAGAATCACTAAAGTCGTAAAAATCCAAAAAGAATGCATATAAGGGATGGGGACCTTGCCTCCCCAAATAGGAAGAAGTCCTGCCGCTAAAAATACAATAAGAAACTTAAAGGCCGCCGCAAGATGTTGGGCAAAAGTCCCTTCAGTGCGAAGGATTTTTAAGCCGTGACGGGCGAAGACGCGAAAAGGGGAATTTTTTGCTCCACTAAAGCCCCGCCGCAGTTCAAGTCTTGCCGATAAAAATTCCTCGATGGCGATACTCAGCTCAATAATAATAAGAATGAGAAGCGCAACTTTAACAAAGCCCCATGCGCCCAATAAAGCTTCTGTCATGGCCTGACCGCTTTTCTAAAATAATAAAAACCAACTAGAAAACAGATAGTCGGAATCACAAGTGAGGTTAACACGAAAAAAAGATGACCTTGCATCCCCTGAGTTTGAGCAATTCGCATGGGCATAAACGTTAAAACAAGAAATGAGAGGGCCGTGAATGGCAAAATAATGGAAAAAGAAATTAAGGCACGGGATTTAATTTGGGGCGGCCGCCTTGGGATTCGCGTTGGCGATCGCATTGAAGATTTGCCATGAAGCGCAGAGAGGCCCAAACCTAACCCTGCCACAATGATGAAACAACTCAAGATGTAACCCAATAAATAAAGCATGAGCTTTGGATTTTTACATTGCCTGGACTTGATGTAAACCCTTAGATTAATCAAACAATTGGAGTGGCCATGAAAACCTTGCGGCGCATTATTAAAACTAAATTTATTCGTGAACCGCGATGAACTCAAGCCCTTTGTCTAGCCCCGCCGTCGCCGCAATCAAGCGCGCCTTTGAAATCTCTAAAGAAAAAATTGAACTTGTCGGATCCACAAGCCCCACTTTGCTTGCCTGGCTGCTCATTCGTGAATCCTCTCCCAAACCCAGACTCGTAATCACTTATAATCCCAAGAGTGCCCTTCAACTTGAAAAAGACCTTTTAGCCCTAGACTCAAAAGCCCGGCCCGTAATTTTTGAACCCTTTGATGAATCGCCTTATTCAGGCCTTTACCCGAACAAGAGCACTTTGCAATCTCGAACGCGGTTTTTGTGGAGAGCTCTTCACGCTCGAAAAAACGATATTTTTATCGCAAGCATTGAGGCTCTTTTACAAAAAACAATTCCCTTAGATGTTTTTAACAAGTTTGAAATCAAAATCCGGAAATCTGAAGAATTGGATTTGGAGTTGCTTGCAAAACAACTCGTTCAAAGTGGTTATGAAGCCTCTCCCCTGGTTGAAGACGGAGGTGCCTTTTCAAGAAGAGGGGGCATTTTTGATATATTTACGCCCACCGAAGATTTGCCCGTTCGATTAGAATTCTTCGGAGATCAAGTTGAAAGCATTCGTCTTTTTGATCCAGAAACTCAGAGATCGGAAAAAGACCTTGAGGAAATTACAATTGTTCCAGCTCGAGAAATTCTTTTCACCGACGAGATCCTGGATCTTGGGCGTGCCCAAATTAAAAAATTCTGTGATGAAGCGGGAATCGGAAAAGACGCCCGGGAGATGCTTCTCGAGCCCCTAAAACAAAGAATCTACGCCCACGGAATCGATTATTGGCTTCCCTATTTTTACGAAAATGCGGGGACGGCCCTTGAGGCCTTTAAAACACCCCCGCAAATTTATTGGCTCGATAGCTTGGAAATAACTCGAGCTGCCGACGGTCTTGCCGAGACTTTTGAAGAAAAATATCAATCCCAGCTTCGTACGCGGGTTCCAGTACCCAACCCTGCATTGCTTTATGAGCCCTTCGATGTTTTCAAAAGTAAAATTCAAGATCACTCTATCGAAATCAAAAAAATCCATATTGAGGACTATAAAACAAAAATCGAACGCGTAATAGCTGTTAAGGCCTACGACACATCTGATCTTTCGACAGTGGTTCGAGCCTCTAGAGAAGCAAAAAAAGATTTTATTCTACCTGCCGTGGAAAAAATTAAAGAATGGCGTTCTGACGGCTTACGCGTTTTTATTTGGTCGGGATCCCTCACTCAATCGCAGAGAATAAAATACCTTTTTGAAACCCACGGCCTGGCGCCGGACCTTGTCGAAGTCGAAGATTCGAAATGGGATGATTGGTTCAATCTCCAAGATAAAAACAACTCTGTGGTTCATATTATTCCTCGAAACCTCTCCCATAGCGGACGCTACGTGGATGAACGTGTGGCCTTCATTAGAGATGAGGACATTTTTGGAGCCCGGGTTCATCGAGAAACCCGTCGCACTAAAGGCACTCTTGAACAAAGACTCAACACCTTAAGCTTTGGAGATCTAAGCCCCAACGATCACATCGTCCACACACTTCATGGGGTCGGGCTCTACGAAGGTCTTAAAAAAATTGCCGTTCAGGACATTGAAAATGAATTCATCCAGTTAAAGTACCGAGATAATGATCGACTTTATTTGCCCGTTTACCGTATTGCCCAAATTCAGAAGTATTCTGGGCCCGGGGGGAATCCTATTGTCGACAAACTGGGTTCCACCTCGTGGCTTAAAGCAAAAGTCAAAGTTCGAAGCGGCCTAAAGGACTTGGCCTCTGAACTTCTCGATCTCTATGCTAAAAGAAATAGCCTTAAAGGGTTTTCTTTTTCTGCGCCGGATGATGACTTTCGCGAATTCGAAGGAACATTCCCCTACGATGAAACCCCTGATCAGGCAAAGGCCATCGATGATGTCCTTGAAGATATGCAAAAAGAAAAACCTATGGATCGCCTTGTGTGCGGCGACGTGGGGTTTGGAAAAACCGAAGTCGCCATACGAGCGGCCTTCAAAGCCATCCAAGACAAGAAGCAGGTTGCCGTTCTTGTTCCAACAACAGTTCTTGCTTTCCAGCACTTTCAAAATTTTAAAAAACGCTTTGCTGACTCCGCAGTAAGCGTTGCGATGGTGAGTCGCTTTGCGACCGCTGGCCAAATCAAAAAAGATTTGGCCCTCGCCGCAACTGGGAAAGTCGATATTTTAATTGGAACCCACCGACTTCTTTCTAAAGACGTTCAATTTAAAGACTTGGGACTTCTCGTTGTGGACGAAGAACAAAAATTCGGCGTTACCCACAAAGAGAAAATTAAGAAATTTAAAACCGAGGTCGATGTTTTGACCTTAAGTGCCACCCCGATTCCGCGCACATTAAATATGGCCTTGATGGGGGTCCGTGATCTCTCAATTATAAATACTCCCCCTGAAGACCGATTAAGTATAAGAACTTTTATTAGCCGCTTTGATGAAGAGACAATTAGAAAAGCTATTCTCGGAGAAGTCCAAAGAGGCGGGCAAATATTTTTTATTCACAATAGGGTTCAAAGTATAAATGGGATCGCAGATCAAATTAAACAAATTGTTCCCGACGTAAAAATGCGCATTGGCCATGGTCAAATGGACGAGACTCTCTTAGAAAAAACAATGCTTGATTTTTATAACCATGAATTTGATCTCCTCATTTGCACAACAATTATTGAGTCAGGTTTGGATATTCCCAGAGCGAACACGATCATTATTGATCGCGCCGATACTTTTGGCCTTTCACAACTTTATCAACTTAGAGGGCGTGTCGGTCGAAGTAAAGATCGCGCTTATGCGTATCTTCTCATTCCGCCCCAAGGGGTTATTGATCCCATAGCTCAGGAGCGCCTCAAGGTGATTCAAGAAAATACTGAGCTGGGGAGCGGATTTCATATCGCCCACCATGACCTAGAACTTAGAGGGAGTGGAAGTATTTTAGGCGAAAATCAATCAGGTCATATTGCAACTGTGGGTTACGAGCTTTATATGGAGCTCTTGGAACAGGCTCTGGCCGCAGCGAAGGGAGAGACCATTGAAGAAGAAGTTGAACCCGAAATAAATTTAAGAATTCCGGCCCTTTTTCCAGATTCGTATATTGAGGATATTCGCTTCAGACTTTCTTATTATAAAATGCTCTCTGAAATTCGCGATGAATCTGATCTTGATAAAATTGAGGACGAACTCGTCGATCGCTTTGGCCCCATTCCTGAGGAGGTGACAAATCTTTTCGGAATAATGCTTATTAGAAGAGCGTGTAAAGATTTAGGCATAAGAGACATCTCCGCGGGGCCTAAAAATCTCTCCTTACTTTTTACCCCTGCCACAAAAGCCGCGCCAGATAAGGTTATTAGGCTAGCTACAACGCAATCCAATAAATACCAGTTGACGCCCGAACAGAAGTTAATAATACGCATGAATTCAGGTAGTTGGGCACCCATTTTAGAAGAGTTAAAATTTCTAAAAAGAACCCTAATTTAGGCGTATAATTAAGGGTATGGGGACGTGGTTGAAAAATCGCCAAAAGTTAGTCAAAATCTCAATCTTGTCTGCGCTCTTTATTTTATCAATTTCTGTCCAAGTTTTTGCCGCCGATGACCCTCAGCCAACTGACGATGGAACTGGAAGCCCGAGCACAGAAGATACTGATTTTGCAAGATCGGCGATTTCTAAAATTCAAATCTGAAGCCACCACTAAACTGCAGTGGTGTTGAAAAATCGGCGGTGATGTCGTTTGACGCCAAGAAGCTCCTCATCTCTAAAAATAAAAACGTATTTTCTAATCCAAAATCTTTGTATCCAGAATAGTGTGTTTCCGGATCAATCCAATCCAGTTGAAACATGAGTCCTACAGAGTAAAAAGGGGCATAACTTGTTTGGCCATCTACCGAAAGTCCCTGATCAACTTCTTTATAAAAATCCGTATAATAACCTGCAACAACGTAGGGTACCACATAGGGTTCTTTAAAAATGCTGTCCATGGAATAGATTATTCCCGCAGTAATTGGATTTACCTTCAAAACAGCCCCACTCCCTGCGGTGGCCGAAAAGGAGCCTCCGGAAACCTGAGCCCCAAGACTACCAAGAAAGAAATTATATTTTAACCCAAAAACTAATTCCATGTTTGGTGAGGCGCCTCCTCCGTAATATCCGCTATACGTTTGGCCAAAATTGATTTGGGGGGCGTAATTTACCGGAGAATAGGTTCCCCCTTCAAACCCCAAAAAACCCGAGATCGCTGATCGTCTATCACGATAGGGGACTCCCACTTTTGGACGACAGTCACAGGGACCTTTGTCATTTGCAACAACTTGAACGTGTGAATCTTTCGAACCAGAATCTTTAACGCCAGAGTCTGCCGCTTTATCTTCAAGAGTGGGCGGTTCAGGAATATTTTCGTCGACCTCAGCGGCGGGGGCCTCTGCTTCAGCCTCAGGGGGTGGAGGTACTTCTTCCGGAGAGGTTTCAATTTTAGGCGATTCCACTTTTGGAGGAGGAGGTTCAGCTTTTTTTGTGATTACTTTTGGCGTTTCCGGTTGTTTTCCAGAGGGCGGTGGCCCCGCCGGCCGACTTTCATTAAGGCGTTGTTGGTCTTCAGGAATTAAATCGCCCTGAACAATGGGTTTACCGCCAGACATTCCCTCTGCGGCATTGAGTTCGCTGTTTATAGACTCGTCTGTCGCTTGCCCGTTTGAAGTCGCCGTTACGAAAGTACAAAGAACAATTGTCGCCAGGGTGAGGTTTCTAAGTTGCACATTAAAATTGTAACATCTGGATCAGCTTAGAGAGAAACTTGTTGTAGAATAGTTAGAAAAGAGCGGCTTTGGTTTTAAGACCTTTGTCGAGAGAGGACAAAAAATGAGGGTAAAATGGCAGATTCTTTAAGTGATCCCAAGCTTGAAGACGAAATGAAAAAAATGAAGGAGGTTTTGGAGTCTTTAAAGAGGGCCCAAACCATTTTTATGAACACCTTTACAAATATGAAGCCCAAAGAACGGGCCGTGATCGTTAGAGAAATAAACTCTGATCATACAACAATAAGTAACTTTATTATTGGCGCACGAAAATATGATCTCCGATCCACGGCTCTCAAGTTCGGCCTTGAAAACATCAGGCAAAAATATCAACTTCTTTCAAGTCAATGGCGCCGAACTGAAAAAATGCTGGAGTCCGCAAGCGGCGGCGGAATGCGCCCCGAAGTCTCCGTGCATGGGGTTTCAGCAGTGCCCATAAATCCAACGGGGAAGGCCGTAGAAAAGTATGTAGAGAGTTTAAAAACCCTTGGTCACGACGCGACCGCTGAAATGGTCAATGAATTTCGAAATAGATTAGATGCGGCCTACAAAACGGCCAAAGAAAAATCCGGCGGCCGCGATCTCGATATCCAAATCATTCAAGACGGTGGAAAAATCAAAGTTCGGATGGAGCCAAAGTGAGACCCCGGACCTTGATTTTACTTAACGCTCAACTGCCGCATCAAACTCCATCATAAGCCCAGAAATTAGAGGCTTAATTTCATCTCCGTCTTTAATCTTTTGGGTTATATGCTGCTCTTCATCGTCAGCATACAATTTGTGTCTCTCTTCTCTTTTTGCAGCTGTTTCCCACGCGCGTTCATCATCAATACTTTTTTGATATTCAACGTCTGCTTTTAACTGGGACCTATTGCAGTACTGAAACGTGCCGTCCAGGTCAAATCTCCTGAATCCCGGGAGATTCATTTTTATAGTGCATTGGTCATACAATGCTATCCACTTTTCCCCTTCGGTCGCTCCTGCCTCGCTTGGTCGAAATTTTAATCCGTCTACATTTTCCGGTTTTAATAATTTGGCCATTTCGGAATCTGTAACTTGGTAAAAATAAGCGTTGCCTTTGGCCAAGGCGTAAAAGCCTTTATGTCCATTTGGCGAGGCTGGAATAAATACGACTCAGTCAGTACCAAACAAGATATTATTTAGATCGTTTCTTGATACATCCGTTAATTTTTCATCTTTAATTCCTCCAGCCTTAACCTTAAGGTCTGCGATCGATGTGCCACAAGTCATCGCATCACATGTTTCGCCATGTGCGCCGTCGATTCTACAAAATGCAGCAGATGACATTAAGATTGCCAGATTTATAAGGCTAGGCTTTGACTCACTTGAAGATCGGAATTAAAAATGAAATACTTTACCTAGACGAAAGTTGGATACTAGTCCTTAATCTAAACTCCAGATGCCTTTTTTAGCTCAATGGTATAGTTCAGATGCGCTACTCGCAGTTGGTCTTGCAAAACAAGTTGAATCAAAACGGTTTCAGGGACACCAAGAATATTTGCCATCCTTTTTGCTCTGTCTGGGCTTACAAATTTTCTACCTTTCTCAATATCACAGAGGTTTGCCCTAGAAACCTTGATCTTGCGTGCAAAGTCAACTTGAGAAACATCATCAGCCTCTCGAAAACTTTTAAGAAATTTCCCCAAAGTCATATGGCCAAATTTCTTTTCTAAATCTTCGACTCCATAATATTTTTTAGTACTCATGCTTAGTCACCTCGACAACTTCGATAAATTCAATTGAACCATCTTTTTTTTCTACATAGATTGCTCGATAACTCACGTTCAATCGAACAGATCTCTGCCCACGCCTTGGCCCTTTCAAAGGTTCATCATGAAATCCAGATCGCTGCCTTACAGTTCTAAGGCCCGCCAGCTTGACCGCAGTTACCCAAGCGTAGAATTTTTCTGCGATCTGTCTCGGAACCTTATCAAGTTGTTTTTCAACTTTTAAAGTCCAAACAACCTGATGCGTGTCGTTCATCTCCATTTTGTACTCCAAATAGAAGTACAAGTCAAGAAAATATTTAGCTCGAAACTACTGCTCTCTGGTCGGCTCTGACAAAAAAGCACGAGTTTTGGGACCGAATCTCAGAAATCTAATTTTGCCAATTTCTTGCTAAAATTTCGACGCTTAGCATTTTCTAATGTCTAGTCTTTGACGATCGCGATAAATGAGGAATTCTTATTTGAAAGCAAAAACTCCCCAGCCCGTCTCTGACAAATTTAGCGTGCTATGATAATTAAACCCAATCATAAGCTTACCGTCTCTTTTGAAGGCCTTGGGTTTCGAGATAGTGTCATAGCTTGCAGACCAAGGCCCATTTTTCCCGGGCAGTTTTAAAAAGGTCTCTAAGGTCTGTTTTCCACTATGATCATATTCGTCGACGACGAGATCCCCATAGGACATCATGGTAACCACTGCGATTGTTCCGTCGTCTAATTCTTGAACATCATAGTTTTCCTCTGGACCAGGAGTCGCTATACCTTTTTTAACAAAGGATGAATCTGGTGTCCCATCTGAGTTGTACCGGTGAATAGCAAGAACGCTGACGGCGTAAAAACCTCCCTTTGAAGACAATGGACCAAAATGCCGAAAATAATTTCCTGCGGAATTCGAAAAAAGAGGATGAAAATTAAGATCTAAATGGCCGGTTGCATCTACTTTCTTTATGTAATTTGAAAGATAAAGAACCCCTCCGTCAGCCGTGGCCAGAAGATCCGATATGCCGCCATCCTGACCTTGGCTAAAGACGCCCTGGTTTGCGAAAGTCCCGTCTATATTCCCTCCTGACAAGAATCGAACAATTCCCGCACCAGGATCTGCATATGTATACAAATAGAAGGGGCCGGCAGGAGAAGCCACGATATGGCTTTCTGGATTAGCCTCCACCGGCACTTGTCTGAGTCCATTTGGTCCTAAAGATGTATCAGGGGAACCATTATTGAGGAGACCAAGGAATGACTCCTGGGGAAGAGCAACCAAATTGATAGTTTTTGTACCAGACAAATGAATTGTGTTTGGCTGAAGATAATCACTCTCAAGAATTCCAGCTGAGCCAAATTGTGGGTCAAGGGATGTCCCAGTTGGGAGAACTCTTAACGATAGGCCGTATCCATACCTTGTGACCGCTCCGCTCACTTCGGAGCTATAGGCAGCCATCTCCCACCAGTCTTCTTGATGATTATTGGGGAACGGAGCAACAAAAATACCCTGTTTGCCAAAAGAAAGATCTAGCACCTGTGAAGCATCAACTACCGGGAATGGTTTCTGGGCCCAGGTTGACTGCCATAAAATACAAATCACAAATATCAAAATAATATAATACGCTTTGGTTTTCATTGTGGCGTCCCTCCAATGGTGGGAATTACATCATTCCATCTTCCACCTTGTCAATTGTCTGACTAAAAGGGAACCCTTATAACACAAAAACCGACCTGGTTTGCACAGACCTAATGGGTATCGTTTGATTTTTGACCAACTTGAACGCGAACCATGGCCCGCTCAAGTTTTGCTTGGTATTTTTGAAACTGATGCTGTTCAAGATCCGCGCCGAGTAGGGTTTTTTCAGCCCGTTTCAAAGCTTCTACTGCTCGACCCACATCGATCATGTCCACAGTTTCTGCGGTCTCAGCAAGAACGGTGATGTGATCTTTTGAAACTTCAAGATATCCCCAACTGATTACAACCTGTTCTAAATCGCTTTGGTCTTGAAGTTTATAACGAAGGACACCTACGTCAAGAAGGGCCATCAATGGAGCATGGCCTTCTAAGATATTAAGTTCCCCATTTACGGTGGGAACAAAAACCTCACCAATGGCCACATCGGCCAATATCTTCTTTGCAGGTGTGACTAAAGATAAGGTCAGCATCAGTTTCCTAACTTCTTTGCTTTCTCGATAGCGTCTTCAATTGTTCCAACGAGGTAAAATGCTTGCTCGGGTAAACTATCATGCTTGCCAGCTAAAATTTCAGCGAAACTTCTAATGGTGTCTTTAATATCAATGTAGCGGCCAGGAATCCCCGTGAACTGTTCGGCAACAAAGAAAGGTTGACTCAAAAACTTTTGAATTTTTCGAGCGCGATTAACGACCAATCTTTGTTCTTCACTTAATTCATCCATACCGAGGATCGCAATAATATCTTGCAAATCTTTATAGGTCTGAAGAGTTTTTTGAACTTCTCGTGCCACACGATAATGCTCTTCACCTACTACAGCGGGCTCAAGAATTCTTGAGGTTGAGGCTAAGGGATCCACCGCCGGATAAATTCCAAGCTCTGCGATTTGACGACTTAAGTTTGTCGTCGCATCTAAGTGAGCAAAGGTTGTCGCAGGTGCGGGATCGGTATAATCATCGGCAGGAACATAAACCGCCTGAACGGAAGTAATTGAACCTTTATTTGTCGTTGTGATTCGCTCTTGGAGTTCACCCATTTCCGTAGCCAAAGTGGGTTGGTAACCAACGGCCGATGGGATTCGACCCAAAAGGGCTGAAACTTCCGAGCCTGCTTGTGTAAATCGGAAAATATTATCAACAAAGAGTAAGACGTCTTGGCGTTCTTCGTCACGGAAGTATTCTGCAACGGTCAGGGCACTTAGTGCCACTCGCGCGCGAGCTCCGGGTGGTTCGTTCATCTGCCCGAAAATAAGTGCTGTCTTTGCAAGAACTCCGGACTCTTTCATTTCCATCCAGAGATCGTTCCCTTCCCTTGTTCTCTCACCGACGCCGGCGAACACAGAAAAACCCCCGTGCTCTGTGGCAATATTACGAATAAGTTCTTGAATCAAAACTGTTTTACCAACCCCTGCGCCGCCGAAGAGACCAATCTTTCCACCCTTAGCATAGGGCGCTAGAAGATCGACAACTTTAATTCCCGTCATCAACATTTGCGCTTCAGTTGATTGTTCTTCAAAAGTTGGAGGAGGTCTATGGATCGGAGAAAATTTCTTCGAGCCGATTGGACCCATTTCGTCAATGGGTTCGCCAATGACATTTAAAATTCTTCCCAGAGTTTCGCGACCCACAGGCATGGAAATCTGAGCCCCCGTGTCTCGAACTTTCATTCCGCGAACCAGGCCTTCGGATCCGTCCATAGCAATTGTTCTAACGGTATTTTCGCCCAAATGTTGCGCGACTTCTAATGTCAGATTTTCCGGTCTGCTGTCCAAACCAGGATTGGAAAGTTTCAGCGCATTGTAGATCGCCGGAAGTTTTCCAACGGGAAATTCCACGTCTACAATAGGGCCCAAAACTTGTTTTACTCGACCTTCGCTCATTTGAGACTTCTCCTCTTACGCTATCTTATTTCAGGGCCTCAGCCCCGCTGACAATTTCCATTAATTCCTTAGTGATCGCCGCTTGCCTTAATTTATTGTAGGTAAGGGTAAGTTTTCTAATCATTTGCCCAGCATTTCTTGTGGCCCCATCCATCGCCGACATTCGAGCGCCATGTTCTGAGGCAATGCTTTCAAGCATGGCTCGATAAACTTGAATGGCAAAATGCTTTGGGACCATACTTTCTAAAATAACGTTGGGGGCTGGCTCAAAAATATAATCTCCCGCCAATTCTGAATCAGAACTCTCTTTGATGTCATTTTCTGATGCCGTCGCGGCCTCGGCACGAGTCATGGGCGCTACGGGCAGAATTTGCTCTGCAATAACTTTTTGGCTTATGGCCGATTTAAACTCATTATAAACAAGAATAATTTTATCGTAAGAACCTTCCGTATAATCTTTCATGATCTTTTGAGAAAGTTCCAGGGCCATTGAAAATTTGATCTCATTTACTAAATTTGTGATTGTTTCAACAATGGTCACGCCGCGTTTTTTAAAATATTCGTTGGCTTTACGTCCGACAAAAATAAAATCGACGGCCTTATACTTTTCTTTATTTTCTTTGTAGTACCGATCGGCAAATTTAATAATATTTCCGTTGAAAGCCCCGCAAAGGCCCCGATCTGAAGTGAGAACAACGAGCAAGACCCTTGATGCCTCTTTAGAATCAGTTAAAAGAGGGTGGCTAAATTCGCCTCCGCTGGCAAGGCGAGAGATAACAGAATGAATCTTATAGGCGTAAGGGCGGGCCGCCACAATAGCTTGTTGTGCACGACGAAGCTTTGCCGCCGAAACCATTTTCATGGCTTTGGTAATCTGCTGGGTATTTTTTGTGCTGGATATCTTTCGACGGATATCCTTTAAGCTCGGCATTCTTCTCGTCCCTTAGTCTTTACGCTTTTTTATTTGGATCAAAAACTGTCCCAAATTCTTTTAATGCTGAAACAAGCGTTGTCTTAATATCATCGGCCAACACTTTCTTGGTCGCGATGTCCGTATATAATTGGGGGTACTTTCTCGTTACGAACTCATGGAGTTCTTTTTCATATCGGCCAACCTGCTTTGTGGGAATGGTATCAAGATAGCCATTTGTCCCGGCGAAAATTGTAATAACTTGCTTTTCAACAGAGTTCGGTTGGTATTGCCCTTGTTTTAGGAGTTCAACAAGTCTTTCTCCTCGGGCCAACTGATTTTGTGTGGCTTTGTCTAAATCCGATCCGAACTGAGAGAACGCGGCTAGTTCGCGAAATTGCGCAAGATCCAAACGCAAGGTGCCCGCAACTTGTTTCATGGCTTTAATCTGGGCACTTCCACCGACTCGAGAAACGGAAAGTCCCACGTTGATCGCGGGTCTTACTCCTGAATTAAATAGGTCTGTTTCTAAGAAAATCTGACCGTCCGTGATTGAAATAACATTTGTCGGAATATAGGCCGACATATCGTTTGCTTGTGTTTCAATTATAGGAAGGGCCGTTAAACTTCCGCCACCAAGTTTATCACTGAGTTTTGCGGCGCGCTCAAGAAGTCGACTGTGAATGTAGAAAACGTCTCCGGGATAAGCTTCGCGGCCAGGGGGGCGGCGAAGGAGCAATGATAACTGACGATAGGCTTGAGCTTGTTTTGTCAAATCGTCATAAACGATCAAAACATGTTTCCCCAGATCTCGGAAATATTCGCCCATGGTGACGCCGGAGTAGGGGGCGATATATTGAAGGGGCGCTTGATCTGAGGCCGTTGCAGAAACAACGATAGTGTACTCCATGGCGCCATTCTTTTTTAGTCGCTCAACAACTTGTGCGACCGTGGAATTTTTTTGTCCAATAGCAACGTAGATGCAAATAACCCCGCTACCTTTTTGATTAATGATTGTATCGAGGGCTACTGCTGTTTTTCCCGTTTGACGGTCGCCAATTATAAGTTCTCGCTGACCGCGACCAATTGGAACCATGGAATCAATGGCTTTAATTCCAGTTTGAAGGGGCTCTTTGACGGATTGTCTTGCAACAATACCCGACGCTTTAACTTCAACTTTTCTTGAGGCCGTTGCTTTAATGGGGCCTTTCCCATCGATGGGCATTCCCAGAGGATTAACAACTCGACCTAAAAGCGCATCGCCAACGGGAACTTCGAAAATTCTTTTTGTCCTTTTAACGGTATCGCCTTCTTTAATATGACTATCTTCACCGAAAAGGGCAATTCCGACATTGTCTCTTTCAAGATTTAAAACCATTCCATAAATATTATGGGGAAACTCAACAAGTTCTCCGGCCATGGCATTATCTAGTCCATAAACTCGGGCCACGTTGTCGCCGACGGTGAGAACGGTTCCCGTTTCGGAGACCTCAATTTTCTTGTTATAATGTTCAATCTGCTCTTTAAGAACGCGACTGACTTCTTCCGCTCTAATTTCCATTTTAGTGGGCTCTCCTCTTGGTTAAAACTTCTTTCATAACTCGGAGCTGGGTATCCAGGCTGTCATCGAAAGTGAAACTTCCAACTTGAGCCACCAGGCCACCGAGAAGACCCTTGTCTTCGTGATATTCCAAAACTGCTTTTTTATTCGTATGTCGAGAAATTGTAACTTCTAGTTTTTGTCTTTCTTCCGGAGAAAGAGTTGAAGCGCTTACAACTTGGCCGCGGGCTACAGCGCGCGCTTCATCAACCACAGATTGAAATGCCGAGGCAATCTGACTTAGCAAACCGAAACGTCTTTTTTCTGCGAGAAGATGAAGAAGTGACTTCGTTTCATCTGAAAGAGCCTTTTTTTCAAAAAACTTATCAAGGGCCCCCTTTTGATCGTCGGCAGTGACTATGGGGGAGGTAAAGAAATAATTGAGCTCGGGCTCTTTTTGAACGGCAATAGAAAACTCTCGAAGCTCATTAAGTGCTGTATCAAGCTTGTTTTTTTCAGTGGTCAAGGCGTAAAAGGCCTTTGCGTATCTCTGAGCAGCCTCTTGACCCTTCACTGTACGGCCTCAATCTTTTCTACAAATTCTTTTTGAAGACGTAACTGATCTTTTTCAGCCACAGATTTCGTAAGAAGAGCCCTTGCCCCGGCCAAAGCTTGTTCCAAGACTTCGTCGTAGAGTTCAGCTCTGGCTTTCTCAACTTCATTATTGGCCGCACGCTTAGCTTCTGTTTCAATTGATTCGGAAATGCGCTTAGCTTCTTCAATCATTCTAATTTTTGAAGCTTCGCCTTCCGCCCTGATTTGATTAAGAATTCTTGTGGACTCTGTTTCGAGATTTCTAATTTTTAAAACATACTCTTGGTGTTTGGCCTCGGCTTCTTCTTTAAGTCTTTTTGCCTCCCTGATGGCCGAAGTTAAATCATCATGTCTTTTTGCAAAATACGCCTTAGCGGGCTTACGAAGAAAATAATAAAGAAGTCCCACAAGACAGAAAAAATTGATGGCTTGATAGAAAACAACTTTTGGAATTTCGTGTTCCACTAGAGCTTTCTCCCTAAAACGCGACTTGCAATCATTTCGCTAATTTGTGGCACCTGGGCTTTAAGAGAGTCCCTCGCCGCAACAAGCTCAGCGACAATTTTTTTCTTTGTTTGATCAACAGTCTCGCCGCCATGTTTTCTGGCCGCCGAAATGAGTTTGTCTTCCTCATTTTGACCTTCAGTTTTTAACTTCTCAAAAATACTTTGGGCCGCTTCATTCTGTGCTTTGGCTTTCTCTTGGTATTGAACGACGAGTTTTTCCGTATCATTATTAATGCTTGTCGCCTGATCAAGGCTGCCACCGGTGTTTTTCTTCCGATATTCAAGGTTGGCTTTGTAGGGTTTAATCAAAAAATTTGAAACGAAAAAGTACGCGATAAAGAAGTACGCCAGTTGAATCCAAAAGGTCTGATTGACACCGAGCTGAGTGAGTATCGCCATTTGAGCCTTCTATATAATGGTAATTTGAAAATCGGCTTGAGTTTTACATACTAATGGCGATTAAGGTCAATAAATTAATTGTCTCGGGGCATGGAGGTGGAGCCTTCAAAAACAACCCCCTCATCGATGCGAAGACTGGGGGTTGTAACGGTCCCTCTAATTATGGCGGGAGGGTGGGCAACGACCTTTTCGCGGGCCGAAATATGCCCCACTACGGTGCCGGAAATTATAACAACCGCCGCGTCAATTTGGGCGTGCACTTCAGCGCCTTCGCTTATGACCAAGACATCGTTTGTGAAAATTTCGCCTTTAAACTTTCCCGCAATACGAACAGTTCCTTCAAAGGTTAATTTTCCCTCGAATTGAGCCCCTTTATCTAAAACGGCATTGATCGAACCGCTTTCAGGTTCGGGATCGTGGGGAATGGTTGTCAAATGAAGGCGGTGGGCCATTCTTTAATTCCTATTTTTTAATTTTTTCAATAATTCGGGTCAAATCGTCATCGCTATAAAATCGGATTGCGATTGAACCCTTACCTTTATTATACAAAATTTCAACCTTGGTTCCTAGGGTCTTTGCAAGATCCTCTTCGAGACCTTTAACCAGCTTGCCTGCCACATCCATCTGAAAGCCGGCGGCATCGGATGCATTTCTCTTCAAGGTACCCTGAACAAGTTTTTCGGCAGCACGGACGGTGAGTTTTTCGCCGGTAATTTTCTTAGCCAGGGCCTTTTGTTTTGTAGGGTCGTTTAAAGCCAATAAAACTTTTGCATGCCCCGTGGTAATTTCTCCCTGAACAAGCATCTGCCGAACTTCCGGAGTTAAATTTAAAAGTCTCAGTGAGTTGGCAACCGTCACTCTGTCTTTTCCAACTTTTTGAGCAATCTCTTGCTGCCCTAAAGAAAACTCATTGGCCAATTGTTGGTAGGCCTCTGCCTCTTCAATTGGATTTAAGTCGTGACGCTGGAGGTTCTCAATAAGAGCTAATTCTAAACTTTCTTGGTCTTCTACTTCTTTTAGAATTACGGGAACCTTCTTCAATCCCGCTGCCTGCGCAGCTCTCCATCGACGTTCGCCCGCTATAATTTCAAAATGATCGGCATCAATTCGTCTTGCAACGATCGGCTGTAAAATTCCTTTTTCTTTAATGGATGCCGAAAGTTCTGCGAGTTTTTCCGGCGCGAATAATTTTCGCGGTTGATAAACATTCCCCGTTAATTTTTCTATATCCAATGACCAAATTCGCTGGGTATCAGGAATTGTCTGGGGCGGAGTAAGTATGGTCACCGCAGATTTTGGCGCGGCAACTGGAGGCGTGACGGTGAAGTTTTCAAAAACATCATCGCCAAGCAAGCTTCCAAGACCTCTTCCAAGCGATCGCTTTACGGGCTCTTTAGATTCAGCCATTGACTGGTACTCCTTCTTCTGCTGATGGGGCCGGGCCGCTTGCAGTAGCACTACGGTTCCGGTCATTTTGAATTCTTCGTACCAACTCTTCGGCAAGCTCACGATATCTTCTCGCGCCCAGAGATTTTTCATCGTAATCGATAATGCTCTTGCCGTGGCTCGGAGCCTCACTCAGGCGAACGTTTCGAGGAATTATAGAGCTGAAAACTTTGTCGCCAAAATGCGTTTGAATTTCATTTACAACCTGGTGACTTAAATTATTTCGAGCGTCGAACATCGTGAGAACGATTCCCTCGATACGAAGCTCAGGATTTAACCTTTTCTTTATGAGTCCCGCTGTATTCAAAAGCTGGCTCAAGCCTTCAAGGGCATAGTATTCACACTGAAGAGGAACTAAAAAAGTATTCGCGGCGGTAAGGGCATTGACTGTGAGAAGCCCCAGTGAGGGAGGGCAATCTATAATAGTAAAATCATATAGATCGGCGACAGCGGCGATTGATTCTCGGAGCTTATACTCACGACGCTCTGCGTCTACAAGTTCAATTTCCGCTCCAATGAGATCACTATTCGCCACTATTATATCTAGATTAGTCACCGAAGTTTTCACGATGGCGTCGGAGATATTCATTTGACCAATCAGAACATGATAAATATTTCTATCGTTGTATTCATGGCGCTTTATGCCTAGTCCGCTGGAGGCATTTCCCTGGGGATCCAGGTCAATCAAGAGTACTCTCTTGCCATTTTTGGCTAGAGACGCCGCCAAGTTTACCGACGTGGTCGTTTTTCCAACACCACCCTTTTGATTGGATATGCAAATTGTTCTCGCCATAGGTTGTTTTCCCTTCTTCTTGAAGAGATTACTAACCTTAGTTATCCAATTGCAAACCAATTATTTATGTTCCACGTGGAACATTACTTTGGTCGAGTAGGTTATTAGAGAACAAATGGCCTTTTCGCAGGCCGACAAGCTGCCGATTTACTAACGCGGGAGGACTGGATCTTTCTTCGATCGGAGCCACTGAATTCCAACTGAAACACAAGCCTCCAACGACGACGGCGCAGCCTTGCTCTCCAAATAAAGCAATTTATTGTTCCACGTGGAACATTTTGAGGGTTCGTAAAGATTTAAAGGGGAAATACCGAAGAGAGAGGGCAATGATATTGAGATTTGGGCTTATTTTATTCCTATTTTTGTCGTTGGTGGGATGTCGAAGGGCTCTGGAACATCCAGAGGCGAGTGATCCTGTGTACCGAGATCTCAAACGAGAAGCAAATAAGACTTACGGAATGTTCAAAGAGAAAGAAAAGAAGGCATTAGCGGCGAGAAAAGCCTTCGATGAGGCACCAATTAGAACTGGGCAGCGCCTTGACGCCCAAGATGAGTACTTCGCATCACTCCATGAACAAGAAAAATATGCGGAAAAGTATCGCTATCTCGTATTAAAGGCAGAATTAAGGCAAAAACACGACGCCGCAATCTATCCGCAGGTCTTTAAAGACAAAAAACCGTGGCCCGACACTGAACAGTATCAAGAATATGAAGTCGAAAAGCGTTTGGCGAATGCCCCAAAAGAGTGGGATCCAAATAATCGGATAAAACAGCGCCAATTAGCCTCAGAAGCAAAGAAAAAGGCCGCAGAATCTGCTGCAGAAGAGCGCCCGTAGATCGCAATCAATGGCGGCAGACCTTTATCGACTTTAAAATAGCGCGACGACCACCCTCTAGGGGCAACTTATACTCCCCTAAGACAGTGGTCTTCCAAACCTCGCTGGTTTTTTCTGGAGTTTCGTCTAGCTCGTTTTGAAATTCTTGGCCCTTGAAGTGATAAATGACGGCATTAGAACTAAACTTAGCGGCATTAACAGAAAGCATTCTCTTTAAAGGAGCAAAACCTCTTGCCATCGAAAAAGATATTCTTTCAGCTGGGAGATTCTCAAGGCGATCGCAAATGGTCTTTAGATTTTTTAATTCAAGCTTCAGTCCGAGCTGCTTGATGAAACCGATTTTTCTTTCATCGGAGTCCAAACAGAAAAAATTCAGATCGGGTCTTAGTATCGAAATCACCAAGCCAGGAATTCCATTTCCCGAGCCCAAGTCCCAAACCTCTGCTCCTTCAGGAAATTCCTTAAGAAAAAACTCGCCTCCTAATATGGCGTCGGCAAAATGGATGCGATCGGCCTCCAGTACAGTACTCGGTGAAATGAGATTTATTTTCTTTGTCCACTTAGTCAGGTCATCACTATAAATCTTCAGGCGGCTGAGGGCTAAAGGCTCAAAGGTCTTAAACCATTGTGGAATTCGCCATTCTTGACTCATAGCATTATTATGTTTTTAAGTTTATCTCGGCCCTTGAGATTAATGAGCAGGGCCTGAATTGCTGAGGGATTTACTCCGGAAATCCTAAAGGCCTGGCCAACGGTCTCGGGTTTAATTTTAACGAGCTTTTCTCTTTCTTCGTTTGAAAAACCAACGACTCCAGAAAAATCAAAATCCGGTGGAATTTTAAAATTTTCTAGGCGCTTGGCTTGATCGACAAGCTCATTTTGTCGACGAATATACCCTTCATATTTTACTGCGATCGCGACCTTTTCTATAGCCACGGCAGTTCCAGAAATTTTTGTGAATGCCTTCAAAATTGAAAATTCAATTTCTGATCTTCGCAGTAACTCTTCCAAAGTCGTAGGCTTCATTAAAGGGGCGCTTCCAATCTCCTTCAAAATGTTTTGAGTCTCTTGGTTGGGAACAAGAGAAGTGTTTTTTAATTCTTCGCGAATAGCGTCTACTTCACTCATTAATGAATTAAAGTTTTTTCTATCTTCATCAGAAATCAAACCTAGCCCATGGCCCCGCTCAAGAAGCCTATCATCGGTATTGTCTTCCCTGAGAAGGAGTCGATACTCTGCTCTCGAAGTAAACATACGATAAGGCTCTTCGGTCCCCCTTGTTACAAGATCGTCGATTAGAACTCCAAGGTAGGATTCGTGCCTTCCTAAAATCATGGGGTCCCGCTCTAAAATTTTCATCGCCGCATTTACGCCAGCCCAGAAACCCTGACCCGCGGCCTCTTCATATCCACTTGTTCCATTAACTTGGCCTGCCAAATAAAGACCTGAAATTTCCTTCGTTTCAAGAGTGCGTCTGAGCTGTGTGGGATGAATAAAATCATATTCAACCGCGTAGCCGGGTCTGATTATTTTTACGTTTTCTAGCCCGGGAATTGTTTTTAAGAATTCGTACTGAACCTCTATGGGAAGACTCGTCGACATTCCTTGGACATAAATAAGGTCCGTGTTTAGCCCTTCTGGTTCAAGAAAAGTTTGGTGGCGATCTTTATCTGCAAAGCGCACCACCTTGTCTTCTATGCTGGGGCAATAGCGGGGCCCTATTCCCTCAATCACTCCACAATAGAGTGGGGATTTATCCAAATTAGCTCGAATGATGTCGTGGGTTTTTTCGCTGGTGTAGCTTAAATAGCAATTCACTTGGGGAAGGCGAAGTTCTTTTATTTTTCTGCTAAAGGGAAAAAAATCTTTGTCGCCAGGCTGCGGAGTGGTTTTTGACCAATCAATACTGCCTTTATGAAGTCTCGCAGGCGTTCCGGTTTTTAATCTTGTGACTTTAAAGCCTAGTTCTTTTAAGTGTCCGCTTAAGCCAACACTTGCCTTATCTCCAGCCCGACCGCCACTGCTTTGACTCATTCCAACATGCATAATGCCGTTCATGAATGTGCCGGTTGTTATAATTGTCGCTTGGGCATGAATTCTCTTTAGATTTTTTTCATCATCCCCGACTAAAATTCCCGCACAAGTGCTACCTTCAATAAGAAGTCTTTTGACTTCCCCTTCCAGTGTTGAAAGTCGGGGTGTGGAAGAAATCACTTCCTTCATATAAGTAGAATAAAGATCTTTATCGCACTGAGCCCGAGAGGCTCTAACTGCAGGCCCCTTTTTAGTATTTAATCTTTTAAATTGAATCGTAGATTTATCCGTATTGACGGCCATCTCTCCGCCAAGGGCATCGATTTCACGAACAATATGGCCTTTTGCCAGGCCCCCAACGGCTGGATTACAAGACATATAGGCAATGTGTTGTAGATTTGTTGTGACCATTAAAGTTTTTAAGCCGAGTCTTGCGGAAGCAAGGGCCGCCTCACAGCCCGCATGACCCGCACCAATGACAATAACGTCGTATTTATTTTCCAATGCAAAACTCTTTAAAGACGCGATCCATAACGTCTTCGCTCACGTTTTTACCAAGAGTGTTTTCAATAGCACTTAGCGCTTCGCGAAGGGAAAATGAAATGAGATCAGGAGAAAGGTCTTTCGCAAGAGAGGTTTTTGCTTCGTTTAAGCTCAATAGCGTCTTTTCTAAACCTTCCTTTTGCCTTTGGGTGGAAATCGCGCCGTCAACCTCGCCGCCAAAACTTCGCTCTTGGGCAAGCTTGAGGAGCGCATTAACCAGACTCTCTATTCCTTGCGCAGCTATGGCGCTTGATACTATGGCGTTGTAGTTTTCCAGTCCAAAAAGAGAAAGGGCGCCTATTGCATTTGAATTCAAGTCGCTCTTGTTAAAACAAATCAGGGTTCTATTAATTTCTAGTTTTTTGATTTCTTCAACGTCTTGGTTACTAAGGCCTTGGGCCCCATCGACAACGTAAACTATAATATCAGCGCTTTTGATTTCGTCGTAGGCCCTGACGACCCCGTGGCCCTCAACTTTTGTTGTCGCTGATCGAAGGCCCGCTGTATCGACGAAGCAAAAAAACTGTCCTGCTAAATTGGCTTCTGCTTCGATTGTGTCTCTGGTCGTTCCTGGATTTTCATCGACAATGCTTCTTGAGGCCCCCAAGAGAGCATTGAGAAGGCTTGATTTTCCGCCGTTTGGCTTTCCCGCAAGAACTGTTCTTAAGCCAAACTTTGTAACTCGACTTGGAAGATACGTTTTTAGCAAATTTTCAACATTTTCAATAACGGGGATCAAGCGCTTCATCATTTCGGAATATTTCACGGGCTGGATGTCTTCAGTAGTGAAATCAATGGAGGCTTCGAGGTTTGCGAGTAAAAAGATGATTTCTTTTTCAAAGGCGCTCAATTTCTCAGAAAGGGCTCCTTGAATATTTTTAAGGGCCAGGGCTGCGGCCTGCGGGGTTCTTGCTTGAATAATTTCTAAAACACTTTCGGCTTGGGCAAGATCCATCTTGTTATTCATGACAGCGCGATAGGTAAATTCGCCGGGACGGGCAAGTCTAGCCCCCGCCGACAAAACGGCGCTCAAAACTTGGCTTGTAACTTCAATTCCGCCATGACAAATAATTTCTGCAGCCTCTTCGCCTGTAAATCCTTTGCCAGGCGAAAAATAAAGCATGAGAACTTCGTCTAGCTTGTTTTTTGATTGGGGGTCACACCAAAATCCGTAGTGGGCCCGATGGGACTCCCAGACTGTCGTGGTCGCCCCCGACACAAATGACTTTTTTAAAATCTCCGGTGTCTGCGAACCAGAAATTCTGACAATGCTGAGGGCTCCGATTCCCTTGGCTGTAGAAATAGCCGCAATGGTTTCTTGGTCGCCCAACATAAATCCCTTACACGAAATTTTCGTCTTGTCTTGACGACGTTATTTTAATTTTTTTACAAAATCCTTCGCCCACACTCTGAGACTTCACTCTTGTGTCTTCGGCAAGATAGCGGTGAACAACTTTACGTTCCCTAGGAGGAAGGGCTCTTACGTAAGAAGGCGTTCCTTTTTCCAAAACATGACTTTTAAGTTTTTCTGCGAGATCTCTGAGGTCTTGGGCTGAGGCCTCCATAAAGCCGTCGCAGTCCACGTGGACATCGATTTTTTGATCTGGGAATTTATTTTGAAGCATGCGCTTAACAAAAATTTGAAATGAATCGAGAAGAACGCCTTCGCGACCCGTAACAAGAACTCCGTCGTCGCCAAGAAAATTGACAGCAAACCCCTCGGCTGTTTCGTCAACAATCGCTTCGAGCTTAAACCCCGCGCGCTCTATAACTCCGTCCAGCGCATGTTGAACTGCCTCCTTGGGCACGCCAGGGAATTCTGATTTACCCTTGCCGAAAAGTTTTGAGAAAAAGTTGGCCATGTCGTTAGTCCTTTCGTTTTTAGTTAAGTTCGTCGAACAAGGGCAGGCTGAGCGGCCCCGCTGCGATCTTTCATCATATAAACTTGTTGGATGACTCCAAAAATAGTGCTTACAAAAATATAGAGCGTGAGTCCCGACGGAAGGCTCATCATTAAAAATGCAAAAAAGAGCGGCATAAACATCATCACTTTTGCTTGGGCCGGATCCATAGTGTTGGGAGTGAGTTTTTGCTGAATAATCATTGAAAGCCCCATTAAGGCAGGAAGAACATAGTAAGGATCTTTCATGCTGAGATCATGGATCCATAAAATAAATGGCGAATGGTATAGCTCAATTGAGTTTTGTAAGACTTGATAGAGGGCCCAAAAAATCGGAAGCTGTAGGAGAAGTGGCAAGCAACCCCCAGCCGGGTTTACTTTGTTATCCCTCATAAGCTTCATCGTTTCTTGATTGAGTACCTGTGTATTGTCCTTATGAATTTCTTTGAGCCTTTTTAGCTCAGGCTGAATCTTCTGCATTGATCGCATTGATTTAAAAGATACGTAAGTAAAAGGGAAAGTGAGGGCTCTCACCAATACGGTCAAAGCAATGATTGCAACCCCATAATTATTGAAAACTTTGTAGAGATATTTCATAAGTTCAAGAAGGGGAAATGCGATCCACGAGAAAAAACCAAAGTCTACAACTTGAGCAGCCTGATCATCAACTTGTTTGAGGTCGCTCAGAACTTTTGGACCCGCATACATTTCGAGACTGATATTTATCGCGCCCGATTGATCAAGGACAGGATAATTCATTTCTAAATAAGAGTATTCATTCCGATGAACGGACTGCCCCGCGGGAACAACGTTTCCGCGATTAAAAAGAAGTGTTGTAAAGTATCTTGAGCCTAAAGATGCAAAGTGCGTTTGTTCGTAGGTTTTCTCTTGGGCGTCTTTGGTGGTTACAAGGTGACGATTAGTTTTTGTCCCGTGATTAAAAAAATACTCTTGAATTTCTTGGCCGGCGCCGCGATTAAAAAAAGAGCTGCCAGAGGAAGCTTGTTCTCCGGGTGCGGGCTGAGAAACTTGTAAAACTATGTTTTGAAACCCTGCGTTTTTGCCGTCGATCACCGTTTGGTCTTTAATGATATATTTTTCGGGGACCACGGTCAGGGTTTTTGTAATTGTCGCACCGGCGTTACTTGCGGTCAGTTGAACGGCTTCTTTCGAAATTTCTTTTATCGTATAAATTAGGGAAGAAAACCTCGGGTCGATATTCCCACCTTTTACGTCGGTTAAAAGATAGCCGGGCTCTCTCGAGGAAACTAAAACAATGGGGTTTCCCGCTCTGTCCGTGTATTTTTTTAAAACAACTTCTGAAACTCGGCCGCCATGATTAGAAACTGAAATTTTCCAGCTGGGATCTTCGTAACTCCAGGTTTTTTCCGGAGCCTTGTTTAAACTATCTTTAATTTCTTCGGGCGATGAGGGGGCGTTAGCTGAAGGTTGAAATAAGGGTTTTTCGTCCGGAGTTTTATTTGATTTTGTCTGCAAACCGCCATTGACTACTGCAGGCGCAGCGGGCTCTGGGTATTTTTTCTCTAAGTATTGTTGCCAGCCAAACCACACGAGCATGCAAAGAACAACGACAACAATGGTGCGCCCATCAAAAGTACTCTTAGGTTCCACGTGTTAGAGCCTCCTTGATAGTTTTTTCTTCGGGGGTTACGGGATCAGCTCCGCTTTCACCCCAGGGGTGACATCGCAGGAGGCGCCCGACGGTTTTAGCCGCGCCCTTTTTAACCCCATAAATTTTAAATGCTTCCCGTGCGTAGATTGAACAAGTTGGAGAAAACCGGCAGCGAGCGCCAAATAGCCCTTCAAAAAGGCCAGAAAAAAGTCCTCTATACAGATCTATTAATACAATGGCCATACTAACGGAGATTTCGGATAAGAGCTTCCAACGATTCGTGGAATTGCTTTTCAAAATCTTTAAACTTGGCATTTTTAAAATCCTCTTTTTTTAGCCGCTTGCTGCCGACAAAAACATTTAGGTCAATGGCCGTTTCAACTTTTTCCAAATTCGCTTTACGGTAGAGTTCTTTACTCCAACGTTTGTAGCGATTTCTTATAACCGCAGGACCTATGGTTTTCGGCGCCGTGATTCCAAACCGATGAATGGAAACATCGTTTCTCCTGGCATAAAGGACAAAAAGCTCCTTGCGCACGAACTGACCCTTATATGTTTTTAAGTAATCAGTCCTACGTCTGAGATAACCCTTGCGGATATTTTTACTATTTTGAGCTGATGGTGGGGGCAAGACGCTTACGACCCTTAGCACGACGGCGACTCAAAACGGCCCGACCGTTTTTTGTTGCCATACGGGTTAAAAATCCATGGGTTCTAATGCGTTTGCGACGACTTGGCTGAAATGTGCGTTTCATTTATGATCCTTCTCACTTCTGTTTACGACAGACTCTAAAAATTACGTCTAAGAAATTTACTTTCAAAAGAGGCTAAATAGACACGATTACAGGAATTTTGTCAAGGAGTTGAAACTTATCCACAAACCTGTTAGATGTTGTGGATAATTTTTTTCAGGGGATGTAAACAAAGGCCATGACAACACCACAATCAATTTCTCAAAATGACCTTTGGGAGCGAGTCAGACTCACTCTAAAAGACACCACAAATCAAAGGCTTTTTGCGACGTGGCTAGAAGACGCGTCATTAGACGCCATTGAAGAAACGGCCGTTGGTAAAATACTCAAAATTGGAGTTCCGGGGCCTTTCTATAAAGACTGGATTTCTTCAAATTTAATGCCCGATTTGGAACGAGCCTTCTCAAGCCAAGTTCCACAGCCATTTAAAATCGAATTGGTCGTTAATCAAAAGAAAACTGATGCCCCGAGCACCACCACATCTATCGATGATTTTGAAGTTCCAGCCAATTCTGTCGAAACCGCTGCTCCAAAACGCGACTTTCTAAACTCAGAATATACGTTTGGTACCTTTGTTGTGGGTCAGGGAAACCAGTTTGCTCACGCCGCATGCCATTCTGTCTCGGAAAAACCGGGGAACGATGTAAACCCCCTCTTTATTTGTGGCCCTTCAGGAACTGGAAAAACCCACCTCCTAAATGCTGTAGGAAACGCAGTTCGTGAAAAAAGACCTCATATGAGGATTTGCTACATTTCCGGCGAACGCTTTATTAACGATGTGGTCACAAGCATTAGACATAACCAAATGGATAAGTTTCGAAGCCGATATCGCGAAAAATACGACTTCCTTATAATAGATGATATCCACGTTCTTGCTCGAACCAATTCTTCCCAGGAAGAGTTCTTTTATACCTTCAACGCCTTCCATGAAGCGGGTAAGCAAGTCGTCGTTGCGAGCGATAAACTTCCTCGGGAAATGGACGGGCTAGAAGATAGAATTCGCACCCGTTTAGAGTGGGGACTAACCGTGGATATTCAGCCCCCCGATGTTGAAACAAGGATGGCTATCCTTCGCTACAAAGCTGAAAAGAGCGGGGTTTTTGTAGCGGACGAGGTTATTAGTCTTATTGCCCAGTTTTCAAGAAAGAGTGTTAGAGAGCTTGAAGGCCATTTGGCTACAATTCGAATGTACTCAGAACTTCGGTTCGTCCCGATCACAATGGATTTGGCCCGTGAGGTCTTTTCGTCGGTATTAAATCAAGAAAAGACGGGCCTTACGGTCGACGAGGTTCAAAGAATTGTAGCGACCCACTATAGTGTTACGGCTCGAGACCTAAAATCTGAGACCCGTGTGAAAACTATTGTAAAACCAAGACAAGTGGCAATGTATTTGACGCGGAAAATCTTAGATTTAGGCTACGCTGAGATCGGTCGTGCTTTCGGCAACCGTGATCACACAACTGTTTTACACGCCGAAGCAAAGGTTAAGGATCTGCTTGCTGAAGATTCTGATTTTAAAAGTGAGGTCAGCCGTTTAGAGACCCAGATCAACAATTCACAGTGGACAAGAACGTGAGTTGTGGATAACTGTGTTAACAACTTTTCGTGGAAAACTTTGAAGGTGGCTTTTGCACCTTTTTTGAAATCTTATTCAGTTTTGATTAATGAGGTTGTGATGTGTTTAACAAACGTGATTTTAATAGGTTAGTAAGTAACTACAGTTATCCACATAACCTACTACTACTAACTGTTTTTTAAAAAAAATATTAATAGTCATTAAAGAGAGGCATAAAAGGAATGAAATTTGAGATCCAGAAAAATGACTTTTTAAAGCTCCTTCAAAAAACTCAAAACATCATTGAAAAAAGAAACACAATGCCTATTCTCTCTAATGCACTTCTCATTGCAGAAAAAGGAAAGGTTTCAATTTTTGCAACAGATCTCGAAGTGAGTATCAAAGACGACATTACTGCTCAGGTTGAAGAGGAAGGTAAAGTAGCGGTGAGTGCAAAGAATCTCTTTGATTTAGTTAAAGAACTTTCTGATTCCACGATAACGGTAACCAGAAAAAATAATAATTGGATTGAATTGAAAGCCAAGAAAGCCGTTTTTAATATTGTTGGAGCGGCCCCGGACGAATTTCCCGCTTTTCCACAATATGGAACTAAAGATTTCGTGAGAGTTCAAGGGCAAATTCTAAAAGATATGATTGAAAAAACTTTATACAGTGTAAGCAACGATGAAACGCGTTATCATCTTAATGGAGTTTATTTTGAAAGAGCCACAACTTCTGGGAATACAAATTTCAGAATGGTGGCAACGGATGGTCATCGTTTGAGCCTAATTGATAAAAAAGTTGAGATGCCCTTTTCATCTTCCAAATCAGAGGGCGTAATTATTCCAAAAAAAGGTCTTCATGAATTAAAGAAACTTCTTGAGAATGAGGAAGGTTCTCTTGAGATGGCTTTTGAAGGATCACACCTCATTGTGAAGCGAGAGAATACAGTTTTATTAATTCGCCTCATAGACGGAAAATATCCCAATTATCAACAACTCATACCCTCTCGCTTGATGAAGCGAGTGGCCGTTTCAAGAAATGAACTTTTGGCCTGTTTGAGACGGGTATCGTTACTCTCAAATCAGAAGAGTAAAGGGATTACTCTTTCAATTAATAAAAACACCATGGAGATTTTTTCTAATAACCCCGAAATTGGGGATGCAAAAGAAGAAATCGATGTGAAGTATTCAGGTGATGCTCTGAAAATAGGGTTCAATGCGAAATATCTCATGGATATTCTAAATAATATTCAAGACGACGAAATTGATATTGAACTCAATGATCAACTCTCACCTGGAATTTTAAGACCCGCAAATGATTCAAGTTATACTTGCGTAGTCATGCCTATGCGCATTTAGTTTCTTTCGAGTGAAAGTCTCTAGGATTAAGATTCGTCAATTTAGAAATCTTCAAAGTATCGAAGTTGTTCCGGATAAAATTTTAAATGTGCTCGTTGGGGACAACGGCCAAGGCAAAACAAGTTTTGTAGAAGCCCTTTATTATCTTTCGACACTTAAAAGTTTTAGAACGGGCAAAACGTCGGATCTTGTTCAAAAAGATCAAAATGGCTTTCTCATTGAGGCCGATGTTCAAACGTCTTCGAATCTAGGCATGACTTTAAATGTACGGGTTGTGGATAAGGTTCGAACCCTCTTTTTAAATGAGAAGCCTACATCCAGTTCAAAATTTGCAACAAAACTTAGGGCCGTCGTTTTTAGTCCGGAAAGCCTCGCCTCCATCAAATCGGGGCCCGAGGCCCGAAGAGATCTTATTGATCAGGCGGCCTATCAATTGTCGGAACGGGCTGCCCAGGCGCAAAGAGACTTTTCAAGGGCTCTGCGGCAGCGTAACGCATGTCTGAAGCAGGTTAAGAATGGGGAACTGACTCCAGAAATGGGCGAAGATATTTTAGGAAGCCTTGAATATAATTTTCTAAGTACTGGAGCCGAGGTTATTGAAGAAAGACTTCTTCTTTTAGATAAAATTTTTCCTAAAATTGATGGAATTCTGGAAAAAATCACGGGAGTTAAGGATTCATTAAAATTTAGCTATCAAAGCGGTCAAAGGCCTTGGATTGAACGTAAAAAAGACAAGATTCTGGATCGATTACGCCACGAGTTAAATTCCGTTGAAAGGCGTCATGCGGAGCGTAGCTCAGGGGTCACATTAACAGGGCCACATAGACACGATGTGTCGTTTCTATTTAATGAGAATGACTCTAGAATTTTCTGTTCTCAAGGCCAGCAAAGAGCCTTCATTTTGGCTTTCAAAATAGCAGAGATCGTGTATCATAGTGAAGCTTTTGGGTCATATCCTCTGTTACTTCTTGATGACGTATTAAGTGAGTTCGACGAACACAAACGTCGCTTCTTAATTGAGTTCTTACGGAACAACGAAGCACAGACTTTTTTGACCACAACTGACCAGACTCATTTTTTAAAAGACAGTCGGGTTTTTCAAGTAGAAGCCGGACGAGTTCAGGGGACTTAGCGCGCTTGGAATTCGAAAAAATAAGGGAGCCAATGGCCACCAATACTGAAGCAAAACAAAGTTATTCGGCTGATTCAATTAAAGTTCTTGAAGGCCTTGAAGCCGTTCGAAAAAGACCGGGTATGTACATCGGCGATACGGGCGCTCGCGGACTTCATCATCTGGTTTATGAAGTTGTTGATAACTCCATCGATGAAGCCCTTGCCGGGCATTGCAAAAACATTCTTGTAGAAATCCATGCAGATAATTCCGTTTCTGTTGATGACGACGGTCGTGGCATCCCCGTTGATATGCATAAAGGTGAAGGAATTTCTGCGGCCGAAGTTGTTTTGACAAAGCTGCACGCGGGCGGAAAATTCGATAACGATTCTTACAAAGTTTCTGGCGGACTTCATGGCGTTGGTATCAGTGTTGTAAATGCCCTCTCTGAAGTTTTGAATTTAGAAATAAAACGAAACGGAAAAGTTTGGAAACAACAATATAAAATAGGAAATCCACAAGCTCCTCTAAAAGCCGTTGGGGAGAGCGATAAAACGGGGACCAAAGTTACTTTTAAACCAGATAGCGATATTTTTGAAGTCACCGAATACAATTACGACACCCTGGCCAACCGACTTCGAGAACTTGCATTTTTAAATGCGGGAATTAAAATTAATTTAAAAGACGAGCGAACCTCCAAGCATAATGAGTTTTATTATGAAGGCGGCATTAAAGAATTCGTTGAATATATTAATAGATCAAAAACAAAACTCCATAATCCGCCGATTTACTTTACTGGTAAGAAAGACAATATCGAAGTGGAGATTTGCATGCAGTGGAATGATTCTTACTCAGAATCTCTTTCTACCTACTGCAATAATATCAATACAATCGAGGGCGGAACCCATCTCGTCGGCTTTAAAACCTCACTGACAAGAACAATTAATAGTTATGCCCAAAAGGCAAATCTCACTAAAGATTTAAAAGAGAGCCTTGAAGGCGATGACATTAGAGAGGGTCTTGCGGCCATCGTCAGCGTTAAGGTTCCCCAGCCTCAGTTTGAAGGTCAAACAAAGACTAAACTAGGAAATAGTGAAGTCAAAGGGCTTGTCGAGGCCCTTGTAAATGACAAGTTTGCTGATTTTTTAGACCGCACTCCCAATGTGGCTCGGACGATCACAAGTAAATGTATTGATGCTGCTCGTGCAAGGCTTGCCGCAAGAAAAGCAAGAGAACTGACCCGACGAAAATCAGCTCTTGATGGCGGAAGTTTGCCTGGGAAAATGGCCGATTGCCAAGAGCGGGATCCTGCCCTTTGCGAACTCTATTTGGTCGAAGGGGACTCTGCCGGCGGCTCTGCTAAACAAGGTAGAAATAGAAAAAATCAGGCCGTACTACCCCTCAAAGGTAAAATTTTAAACGTAGAGAAAGCACGCTTTGATAAAATGCTTTCTAACGAAGAAATCAGAATGCTTATTTCGGCCCTCGGCACAGGAATTGGAAAAGAAGATTTTTCTGCAGACAAAATTCGTTATCATAAAATTGTAATTATGACCGACGCCGACGTCGACGGTTCTCATATCAGAACGCTGCTACTGACTTTCTTTTATCGACAGATGCCTCAGATTGTTGAAAGGGGATATCTCTACATCGCCCAACCGCCCCTCTTTAAAGTTAAAAAAGGAACGAGCGAACGTTACATCAAAAATGAGATTGAACTTACAGACTATTTACTGAGCGCAGGCCTAGAAGATGTGGAAATCATTGGCGCCAAAGCGGATAAAAAAAGCCTGCGCTCGGTTACCACGAAAATTCAGAAGTTCGATCGCCTTTTAAAGGCAATTTCATCTCAGCACGATCAAGACGTTCTCTATTTTATTATTAGCAATGTTTGGGATACCGATAATATTTTAAAAGACCAAACTAAACTCAAAGCGGCCCTTCAGAAAATGGAAGCGTCAGTTAAAAAGGAAGGCTCAGCTGGCCTTACTTCAGTTAGTTTTGAAATTAAAGAAGACAAAGAACACGGCTGTTTCACGGCTGTGGTTTCTACGGTCAGGAACTCTGTTAACCT
>Ga0207037_10022_pt1 | contig 51353 bp, 42 predicted proteins | sample Alteio_BWMinCont_75_FD_153268 | JGI IMG/M metagenome (GOLD analysis project Ga0207037, IMG submission 153268) | Enriched cells from forest soil in Barre Woods Harvard Forest LTER site, Petersham, Massachusetts, United States -... | ecosystem: Environmental > Terrestrial > Soil > Temperate forest >... | reverse complement strand
TTCAGCAAAGGAACAGAATACCTTAAATTGGAATATTTTATGGGAATGGCTTTATTCTATGATTACTATAAGTAGGCACTATCTTTATATATGCATTACCCATATTAGTTACACCAACTCCGCCTGCTTCTCCGTCTTTTTCGCGTTAGTTATAGAGACCTGTTGAACCAGGTTCCCGGCCAGTTCGTTAAATGCTATGGCTTGTGGAGTATCAATTTGCAATGCAGCCGGTCTTCCGGCATCGCCTGCTTCGCATATACTTTGTACCAATGGTATTTGTCCAAGGAAAGGTACATGCAACTCTTCTGCTAAGTTTTTAGCTCCGTCTTTGCCAAATATGAAATACTTATTGTTTGGTAATTCAGCGGGAGTAAAGTATGCCATGTTTTCAACTATGCCCAATATAGGTACATTGATTCCTTTTTGCTGGAACATCGCAATAGATTTACGTACATCGGTAAGAGCCACATTTTGAGGCGTGCTCACAATTACCGCCCCGGTAATTTGCGCCCCGGTAACCAAAGAAATTTGTATATCGCCTGTTCCGGGAGGCAGGTCAATTAAAAGATAGTCAAGCTCACCCCAACTGGCATCGTTAATCAGTTGCATTAATGCTTTAGAAGCCATAGGTCCGCGCCATACAACCGCTTGTGTGTCGCTTAAAAAGAAACCTATGGAAAGTAGTTTTACCCCATAATGTTCCAGTGGAATCATCCATGTTTTGCCATCTCTGTCTTCCAGCAAAGGTTTTTCTTGAACAGCATTGAACATAATAGGCACCGAAGGTCCGTATATATCTGCATCTAACAAGCCAACCTTAGCGCCTTGTTTGGCAAGTGCAACGGCTAAATTAGAAGCAACGGTAGATTTACCAACACCTCCTTTGCCCGAGGCAACGGCTATGATATTACGTACACCCGGCAACACATTTTCTTTAGTCGTTCGCTTTGAAGTAACCTTCGAACTCATGGTTACATTCACATCCGCTTCTTTATCTACATAATATATCACTGCATTTACAGAAGCCTTATGGATCATTTCTTTCATAGGGCAGGCAGGGGTGGTAAGTACAACCGTAAAGCTTACTTTTTTACCATCAATCTTCAAATCCTGCACCATTCCGAGGGTGACAATATCCTTATCAAAATCGGGGTCAATTACATTCTTTAATGCTTCTATTACTTGTTCTTCAGTTATCATAGTTCTAAATTTTGTGTAAAGTTATATATAATGCTCGTTACAGCTTTAATTCTGTTGCCGGGTCCCAAAACAGTTTCTCAAAATTGACAATCGTATCTTTTTTCACCTTGATGCCTTCTTTTTTCAGCAGAGCTTCCATCCCCGGAGGCGGAAAATGATGTTTGCCTGAAAGTTGCCCTAAGCGGTTTACTACACGATGCGCGGGTATCGGAGGCTTCTGGGAATGGGCGTTATTCATAGCCCATCCCACCATCCTGGACGATTGTGACGAGCCGAGGTATTTGGCAATAGCTCCATACGAAGTTACCCGTCCTTTTGGAATCTGCCGGGCAACCTCATATATCATATCGTAAAAATCGTTCATGCTTTAAAAGAGACGCAAAGTTATACCATATACTTTTACTTAACATTACCTTAAGATTGGGATATGTGAATTTTCCGTATGTTTGTTGAGTTATAGGACTATATAAACTATGAAAATCGCGATATTATCACGCAGCCCTGAATCTTATTCTACCAAACGCCTGGTAGAAGTGGGAGCTGCAAGAGGCCATGAGATGGTTGTGCTCGATCACCTGAAATGTGTATTAGTAATTGAACAAGGCAAGCCCCACGTATATTATAAAGGCGTGGAAGTAACCGATGTAAATGCTATTATTCCCCGCATTGGGGCATCGGTAACGTTTTACGGTTCTGCTGTAGTGCGCCAGTTTGAAATGATGAAAATCTTTTCAGCAGTAGAATCTCAAGCCCTCGTGCGTTCGAGAGATAAGCTCCGTTGTTTGCAACAGTTAGCTAAAATTGGGATACCTATTCCTAAGTCGGCTTTTGCATATTCGCCTCGTACCGTAGATGATGTAATTGACCAGGTAGGTGGAATACCCGTTATTATTAAGCTGTTGGAAGGTACACAAGGATTAGGTGTTATATTGGCTGAAACACGCATTTCGGCTAAATCAGTTATTGAAGCCTTTTTAGATGTGCAGGTAAATATATTGGTACAGGAATTTGTGAAAGAAGCCCAGGGTGCTGATGTCCGCGCTTTTGTAGTAGACGGGCAGGTAGTAGGCGCTATGAGACGCAAAGGGGCAGAAGGAGATTTCCGTTCGAACTTACATAGAGGCGGCAGCGCTGAAGTAGTGAAACTAAGCAGCCAGGAAAAAGCCCTCGCTATAAAATCGGCCAGGCATTTAGGCTTAGGTGTTGCAGGCGTAGACATGCTGCCAACCAAACGTGGCTATATTGTGAATGAAGTAAACTCATCACCCGGATTAGAAGGCATTGAAAAAGTAACAGGTAATGATATAGCAGCAAAGATTATAGACTACTGCGAGCGCAACGAACATATTGATTAATCAGCCATTTTGGCCATACAATATTTGATAATAAAGATGTACAATTATCAAATCAGCAAATTATCAAAATTAAATCATGGATTTTTTATCTCCCTCCAACTTTACCGATTACGAACTTATTGATTGCGGCAACTTTGAAAAGTTGGAACGCTTTGGGCAATATATAACCATCCGTCCCGAACCACAGGCCATTTGGAATAAAGCGCTAAGCAATACCGATTGGGAAAAGAAAGCACATGTGCGTTTTGTTCCTAATTCAAGCTATGCCGGCAATTGGGATAAATTGAAAACCATGCCCGATAATTGGGAAGTAGGGTATAATCTGCCTAACGGCCCAACAATACGGTTCAAATTATCGCTGACTTCTTTTAAGCATGTGGGCATTTTCCCTGAACAGGCAGTTCACTGGGACTATATATATAGGAATATGTCTTCTTTTAAAGGAGCCGAAAAACCACGCTTCCTTAATTTGTTCGCTTATACCGGGGGAGCCTCTTTAGCTGCCAAAGCAGCAGGTGCGGATGTAGTTCACTTAGATGCAGTGAGGCAAGTGGTTAGCTGGGCAAAAAACAATATGGAGCTTTCAAATTTGGATAATATACGCTGGCTGATTGAAGATGCTATGAAATTTGTAAAACGTGAAATGAAACGTGGCAGCAAATATCAGGGTATTATATTAGATCCTCCCGCATACGGACATGGCCCTGATAAAGAGCAATGGAAACTGGAAGATAACCTGAATGAAATGGTAAGCAGTGTTTTGCAAATTTTGGCTCCTGAAAAACACCTGCTGATTCTCAATACGTATTCACTTGGATTTTCGTCATTAATTATTGAAAACCTGCTGAAGAAAAAATACAAGAACCTGCAAATTGGGGAGCTGTTTTTACCATCGACATCGGGGTACAAATTACCCCTCGGGGTGTTCGGAAGGGTTGTTTCTGATTTGTAAACATGTTGATTATAAGCTATTTTTGGAGAAAGTTTGGTTATTCCGAAATAGATATTCAACTTTGCAACCCGAATTATATAATTTAAAATTGTGAATTAGGAATCAGAAGTTCGAGCCCTCCGTAATCCAATTACTAATTCCTAACTGTTAATTCCTAATTGAAGAGATGGCTAAAAACTTATTGATTGTAGAGTCGCCCGCGAAAGCAAAAACGATCGAAAAATATCTTGGGAAAGATTTTATAGTCAAGTCTAGCATCGGACATATACGCGACCTGCCTGAAAAAGGCATAGGTATCGATATTGCCCACGACTTTGCTCCTGAATATGTTGTTTCCCCCGATAAAAAGAAAGTAGTAAGCGAATTAAAAAAACTGGCCAAAGAAGCTGAAGTTGTATGGCTTGCAACGGATGAGGACCGGGAAGGAGAGGCCATTGCATGGCATCTGCTCGAAGAGCTTGGTGTAAAAGAAAGTAAAACCCGCCGAGTGGTTTACCATGAAATTACCAAAAGCGCTATTGAAGAAGCTATTAAACATCCTCGCAGTATAGATAAAGCCCTGGTAGATGCACAACAAGCAAGGCGTGTGCTAGACAGGTTAGTAGGATATGAACTTTCACCAGTATTATGGAGAAAAGTGAAACCATCCTTATCTGCAGGAAGAGTTCAATCTGTTGCTGTGCGACTGATAGTGGAGCGCGAAAGGGAAGTAAACAGTTTTGTATCTGTATTCTATTTTAAAGTTGATGGATTATTCAATGCCAATGGCGCCAATTTCCATGCTGAATTAGATAAGAGATATACTAATGAACAACAGGCAAACGATTTTCTTACCAAAATAAAAGGAGCGGAATTTTCTGTAAAAGATCTTGAAAAGAAACCGGCTAAACGTTCTCCATCTGCGCCATTTACCACTTCAACCCTACAACAGGAAGCGAGCCGCAAGCTTAGTTTTTCTGTGCTGCAAACAATGCGTGTGGCACAAAGCCTTTATGAACGAGGCGATATAACCTATATGCGTACCGACTCCGTAAACCTCTCGCAACAGGCCATTAACGGAGCTAAAGAAGAAATTGAAAAAACATTCGGCCCCAAATACGCTCAAACACGACAATATAAAACCAAGTCTTCGGGTGCACAAGAGGCCCACGAAGCTATTCGTCCAACGGATTTTTCAGCCAAAGAAATAGATGGTCATAATGATACAGAAAGACGGCTGTATGACCTGATTAGAAAGCGCACTATTGCATCGCAAATGGCCAATGCTGAAATTGAAAAAACAGTTATCACCATCGGGCAAAATGCAACACAAGATAATTTTATAGCAACCGGAGAAGTAATCACTTTTGATGGATTTTTAAGGGTTTATTCTGAATCGGATGATGATGTGGAAGAGCAACAACAAGAATCAGAAACGCTCCCTGCGGTGAAGGCAAATGACAAACTGAACTTTATAGAAGCAAATGCTACTCAACGGTTCCCTTCTTCCCCACCACGATATACTGAAGCAAGTCTTGTAAAAAAGCTGGAAGCGCTCGGCATTGGCAGGCCTTCTACCTATGCGCCTACCATTACAACTGTGCAAAAAAGGGGATATGTAGTAAAAGAAAATAAAGAAGGAACGGCAAGACCATATAAGGTACTCACACTCAAAAACGGGGAGATAAAATCGACCACCAAAACTGAAATTACCGGTGCCGAAAAATCTAAACTTTTCCCAACCGATATTGGTTCAGTTGTAACCGATTTCCTGATTGAAAACTTTGGCGAAATACTAGATTATAATTTCACAGCTCATGTAGAAGAAGAGTTTGATACGATTGCAGAAGGCAAATTATCGTGGACAAAAATGCTTCATACATTTTATAATCCCTTCCACATCACCGTTGAAAAAGCAACTGCCGTAAAGGAAAGAGCTTCGGGTGAAAGATTGCTTGGACAAGATGCTAATGGTAAAAACGTATATGCTAAAATAGGCCGGTATGGACCTATGATCCAAATCGGAGACATTACTGCAAAAGACGACGAAGAGATTAAAGCAGAAGATAAACCCAAATACTCCAAATTACGTGCTGACCAACGTATGGAAACCATTACCTTGGATGAAGCCCTCAACTTATTCAAAATGCCTCGTAAAATAGGTGTTTACGAAGAGAAGGAAATGAGCGCAGGTATTGGCCGCTTTGGTCCTTATATCCGGCACGATAGTAAGTTCTATTCTATTCCGAAAGAAGATGATGTATATACGATAGATGAAGTACGAGCTATTGAAGTGATTAAGGACAAGAGGCAGAAAGAAGTCGAAAAGACAATTAACGTATTTGCGCACGATCCTGAAATAAGAGTGCTCAAGGGCCGCTTCGGACCATATATTACTATGGATAAGAATAATTATAAAATTCCGAAAGGTAAAGATGCAGCTTTATTAACCCTCGAAGAGTGCCTTGAGATTATTAAAAACGATACATCAGCAGGAAAAAAGAAAAGAGGCTTTACTCCAAGAAAAAAAGCGGGGAAGTAAAATCTGATTCATGGAAATAGAAAGCTACCTCATACCATCTGATATAGAAGTTCAGCCTTATGAAGCGCACCAATGGGGTAGTTATATTAAGACATATAAACCTTCTTCTTTTCCGGATTTAGATAGAGTAAAGGCAGTCCTTATTGGTGTTGGCGAATCACGCAATTCAGCCAATAATGAAGGTTGTTCTAACGCACCCGATAAAGTACGGGAATATCTTTACAAGCTATCTGTCATTTCAGGAATATCATTAGCTGATATTGGGAATCTACGGCTTGGCAATTCTGTAAGTGATACTTATCATGCCGTCCAATTTGTTTGTTCAGAGCTATTAGAGAAGAATATTATTCCCATCATTATCGGTGGTAGCCAGGATTTGACCTATGCCAATTACCTGGCCTATCAAAAATTGCAACAAAGCGTAAATCTTGTTTGTATTGACCGAAAAATTGATTTAGGTGATTCAGAAGAAAGCATTGATAGCAATTCTTATCTGCATACTATTATTCAGCATCCATCGGCCTTGCTTTTCAATTTGAGTCTTGCAGCTTATCAAAGTTATTTTGTAAATGATGCCGAAATAGAAACATTGAAAAAAATGTATTTCGATGTGTACCGTCTTGGACATATTCAATCGAAAATGGAGGAAGCGGAACCCATTGTAAGGAGTGCCGATATATTAAGTTTCGATATGTCCGCTATCCGGCAATCAGATGCTCCGGCATGTGTTAACACTACCCCCAATGGTTTGTATGGTGAAGAAGCCTGCCAGATTATGCGCTATGCAGGAATGAGCGATAAACTCTCTTCGATGGGCATTTATGAGCTTAATCCTGAATTGGACAATCGTGGGCAAACAGCTCATCTCGCTGCCCAAATGATATGGTACTTTTTAGAAGGGGTTTCAAACCGCAAGAATGATTTCCCGGTTATTGTCGGGAAAGATTATATGAAATACAGGGTGGCCATACCCCAGCCCATTACAAAAGGCCAAGCGGATGGCCATGAATTGGTGTTCTATAAAAGCCTTAAGACAGACCGTTGGTGGATGGAGGTACCATTTAAAGTAGATGATGATAAATCGAAATTTGAGCGACATCATTTAGTGCCTTGTTCATACGATGATTATTTGCTTGCTTGTTCGGAAGAAATGCCCGACCGCTGGTGGCAAGCATACCAGAAGCTGAATTAAATCTGTTCTATTCCTACAGAACTTTATGGATAAGGACCTCCTTTATAAAATCGGAATTACTTTTATTGACCATGTTGGAGATGTTACATCAAAAGTGCTTATATCCTATTGTGGCAGCGCCGAAGCTGTGTTTAAAGAAAAGAAACAAAACCTGCTGAAGATACCGGATATTGGCGCTGTTACAGCCGAAGCAATCGTAAACCAGGATATTCTTCACCACGCTGAAAAGGAAATAGCATTTATTGAAAAAAATAATATTCGCGCTCTTTTTTATTTAGACAAAGATTATCCCTTACGGCTTAAACAGTGCAATGATTGCCCGGTTGTTTTATATTATAAGGGAAATGCCGACCTGAATGCCGAGCGCATAGTGGCTATGGTTGGAACCCGGAATGCAACCGACTATGGCAAAAAAATGTGCGACACAATAGTAGACGGACTGAAGGATTCAGGAGTATTAATTGTCAGCGGGCTTGCGTATGGTATTGATGCTGCAAGTCATAAAGCAGCCTTAAAATTTGGATTGCCAACTATAGGGGTTGTGGGGCATGGCCTTGATTCTATCTACCCGGCAGAGCATTTTAATCTTGCACAAAAGATGCTCGATAATGGAGGACTGTTAACCGATTTCATCAGCGGAACAAAATTGGCGCCTGAAAATTTCCCCAAACGAAACCGCATTATTGCAGGTTTATCGGATGCAGTGGTTGTAGTGGAATCAAAGTGGGCGGGTGGGGCAATCATTACTGCAGATATTGCTTTCTCTTATAGCCGCGAAGTATTTGCAGTTCCTGGGCGCAGCGAAGATATTTATTCACAAGGGTGCAATAAGCTAATCAGGCAAAATAAAGCAGGTCTTATTCAATCAGCCGATGATTTACTGGATAGCCTGGGTTGGAAGAACACTAAAAAGAAGAAGAAACCCCAAGTTGCTTTATTTAACGACTTAAAACCACAGGAAGAGGCTATTGTGAAGGCATTGCAGGCGCAAGGCGCGCCTATGCACATAGATGATATCGCCATACAAGCAAATCTATCTCCCGGTAATTTATCTACATATTTGCTTACCCTTGAGTTTGCAGGAATTTTGCGTTCATTGCCGGGTAAAATGTATTCATTATAAAGAATTTTGTATTTTCGTATAACCAAATAAAATGGCATACGCATGAATACAACTCCCCTGAAAAGTAAAGGATATTATTATACTGCAGCTTTACTTACCACCATCGCGGTTTGCCCGTTACTAACTATTTATTTATCCGTTTTTTTTATTAGTGATAGCACCTTGGAGGAATTACTAACAAATCCGATTTTCGGATTCTTTGTCTTGTTTGTTATCCTTGTCGTTCCCCTATTGCTCGTTTATTTATCTGGCAGGAAAAATAACCTCGATAAGCTTGAATACTATTTGATTGTAATACTGTGTTACATAATAGGTTACATTATGCTTTTCTATGGGGTTGATAAACTGATAAATAAACAGTTTGTTGTTTTCTATAAAGGATTAGATACCAAACTAAGCGATGTAGATTCGTATACCTTAACATGGTACTACTTCGGACGGTCCAATGTGCAGGTTTTCATCATGGGGCTTTTGGAGACTATCCCTGCCTTATTGCTACTCTTTAGGAGAACCCGTTTTATCGGAGCCGTTACCATGCTTCCTGTTGTTGCCAATGTATTGGTGACGAATATTTTTAACAGGATATCCCCATTCACATTATTTGCTATTTCATTGTTGACTATTTTCAATGTATTTGTGATATATTCTTATAAAAATGAAATAAAAGAATTATTGCAAAAAATAAGTACATCAAGTAAAGCTATAACAGCCAATCGCAGGAGAGGCATCTTAGTAATAAAGATAGTATTCTGGGTATTTATTATTTCAACCATTGGACTTAAAACCATGTCTTACCTGCGTAATAGGAAGGATTTTCTCTATGGCAACGGAGCTTATGTTCTGACTGCTCTAAAGGTGGATAACAAAACAATCAGCATGGATAGCATCCCGGCCACCTGGTATAAAAAAATATACAAAGAAAAAGACAGGAGATATACGTCTATTGTAAATGGAAAAGATAGCGAGCAGGGTGCAAATGTGGTGTTTTATCCCAAGCACGATTCCATTAGAATTGCAGCCACCCGTTATACAGAATACGACAGGAAAATAGAAAGTGCAAGCACCATATTTAAGGGTATTTTTCAATTACTTCCCAATAATGAATTGACAATGAAAGGAGAACAAAACCATCATAATATAGAAGCTGCTTATAAGAAGCTCCCGTTCAATGATTATAATTGGTGGTGGTAAGTTCATAACACCTTGATATATTTAGATATTGTTTAATTAATCGGTTTATTGGCGGGGTTTTCTTACTTTTGCTACCAGTTAATCCTACGAGTGAATTTCTCTGCTTTTCATAAAAATATTTCTCAAATAAAATGGATTTACATTTTTGTTGTATTCATTTTACCGTTGGTTTATATTGGATGCAATAATTCATCCAGGCCTAACTATATTGCTGCACCTGATAAAAATGAACGGAAAATAGATATAGTAACCCTGCTTATAGGGAATGGTAATAATTTTTTTAGATCGGTTGAATTAGGGGCAGACACCCAAACAGTACTTCATTCTGAAAAGAGAATCCCTGATGAAAATGATACCGGCGACATAAGTTATTCCATGCCGGTAGATACGCTGCATCCTGATTCTGTGAGTGAGCCTATAGATTCTGTTAACTATTTTACGATTACGTATTACTTTGATAAAGGAAAACTGAATGAAATAGATGAGGATATTTTCCTGGCAAACGACACTGCTGCTGCCAATATCATGGGCAGACTTACGGATTACCTCAACTCAAAATATGGAGACTATGCGAGCCAGAATGACAGCCGGGTGTGGAGCACCACGCGCAATGGAAAAAAACAATGGGTAACCCTGAGTGACCAGAGCGAAGAGTACGATTACGGAAAACTTTTGCTGGTGTTTTATAGTGAAGAATACTAAAACATCAATCTATTTACTTCGATAAAATGGATAACACGCTGCTGGAAGTAAATAACCTCACAGTTGAATTCGCTACCGAAAAAGGCCTGGTTAAAGCTATTAACGGGATAAGTTATTCGGTAGAAAAAGGACAATGTATTGGTATAGTAGGAGAATCCGGTTCAGGGAAAACGGTTTCATCGCTCGCGCTGATGCGTCTTCTGCCACGCTCGGGAAAAATTTCGGGCGGAGACCTTATTTTTAACTCCAGGCAGGGGAAAACAGTCATTCAAAACCTGTCGGAAAAAGAAATGCGCAGTTTTCGTGGTAACGAAATTGCTATGGTTTTCCAGGAACCGCTTACTTCGTTAAATCCTGTGCTAACCTGTGGAAGCCAGGTAATGGAAGCCATTATGTTACATCAGCAGGTCTCTAAAAATGAAGGCCGCAACCGTACCTTGGAATTATTTAAACGTGTAAAACTTCCAAGACCTGAAGCCCTATTGGATTCTTATCCGCACCAGCTTTCGGGTGGGCAAAAGCAACGGGTGATGATTGCCATGGCTATATCGTGCAACCCTTTGTTGCTGATTGCAGATGAGCCCACAACGGCACTTGATGTAACAGTTCAAAAAGCTATTCTTGAATTGTTGAAGGAATTGCAGGAAGAGAATAATATGAGCATTATTTTTATATCGCACGATTTGGGCGTGATTGCCGAAATAGCAGACAAAGCACTGGTAATGTATAAGGGCGATATTGTTGAGCAGGGTAGCATTTTAGATATTTTCTCTAATCCGCAACATCCCTATACCAAGGGATTGCTTGCCTGCCGTCCGCCATTGTATAAACACTTACATATTCTGCCAACAGTTAAAGATTTTCTGGATGACAGTAATAAAACTGAATATATTTTATCGGATAAAAACATCATCACGCCAGAGGAAAGAAAAAATTCCCGGCAAAAACTGTATGCGTTAGAGCCAGTGCTGAAAGTGGAAAACTTGAAAACATATTTTCCCATTCATAAGGGCGTTTTAGGTAAGACTATTGATTATGTAAAAGCGGTAGATGACATTAGTTTTGATGTATACCCCGGTGAAATATTGGGTATTGTTGGGGAATCAGGTTCAGGTAAAACAACGTTAGGCAGAACTATTTTACGTTTAATAGAACCTACATCGGGCAGCATTAATTATAGAGGAACAGATATCCGGAAGCTTTCCACGGAAGAAATGCGTCAGTATCGAAAAAGGTTGCAGATTATCTTCCAGGATCCCTATTCATCGCTCAACCCTCATTTAACTGTTGGCGAATCGATTGTGGAGCCCATGCGGGTGCATGAAATTCTGAATAGTGAAAAAGAACGCAAGGCAAGGGCTATTGAATTGCTGGAGCGCGTAAATATGAATACATCGCAGTTTAATCTGTATCCGCATGAGTTTTCAGGTGGGCAGCGGCAACGTATTTGTATTGCGCGGGCATTGGCTCTTAACCCTGAATTTATTGTGTGCGACGAATGTATTTCGGCATTAGATGTGTCAGTTCAGGCACAAGTGATAAATTTGCTGTCGGAACTGAAAAAGGATTTCGGATTTACTTATTTGTTTATTTCGCATGATATTTCAGTTATTAAATTTATTTCAGATCGCATGATTGTGCTATACAATGGAAAAATAGAGGAGATGGGAGATTCAGACGAAATCTATTTTAATCCGCAAAAGGAATATACAAAACGCTTAATTAATGCGGTTCCGAGAGGAACCATTGAAGATATTAAAGCGGCAGTGTCTTCTAGGCATTCATACAGAAACGAGAAATATTAATAGAACAACAATGACCGATTCAAAATTATATATCTACAATACCCTTAAAAGGGAAAGAGAACTTTTCACTCCGATGCATCCGCCATTCATAAGCTTGTATGTATGCGGACCAACGGTTTACGGTAATTCCCACTTAGGCCATGCGCGCACCTATACTGCCTTTGATGTGATATACCGCTACCTGCTTTATTTAGGCTACAAAGTACGCTATGTGCGAAACATTACGGATGTGGGGCATTTGGAAAACGATGCCGATGAAGGTGAAGACAAAATAGCCAAAAAAGCGAGGCTAGACAAGCTGGAGCCTATGGAAATAGTGCAACTTTATACGCTTGCCTTCCATAAAAATATGCGGCAACTTAACAACATGCCACCGTCGATTGAACCCCGTGCATCAGGCCACATCATTGAACAGATAGTAATGATTGAAAAAATTATCGAACACGGATATGCTTATGTATCGCAGGGTTCCGTTTACTTTGATGTGCAACGATTTGAAAAAGATTATCCGTATGGAGAACTTTCGGGAAGAGTAACGGAAGATTTGCAGCATAATACCCGTGAACTTGACGGACAGAGCGAAAAGAGAAATCCACTTGATTTTGCTTTATGGAAAAAGGCAGCGCCGGAACATATTATGCACTGGCCATCGCCCTGGAGCGAAGGCTTCCCGGGTTGGCACATTGAATGTTCGGCCATGAGTGCAAAATATTTAGGCGAAACTTTTGATATACATGGTGGTGGAATGGATTTGCTTTTTCCGCACCACGAATGTGAAATAGCCCAGTCATTGGGGGCCAACGGCAAGCAGCCTGTACGCTATTGGATGCACAGTAATATGCTTACTATTAACGGGCAGAAAATGGGCAAATCACTCAATAACTTTATTACGCTGGATGAACTTTTCAGTGGGAACCATCATTTGCTCGAAAAGGCTTATAGTCCCATGGCATTGCGGTTTTGTTTGCTACAGGCGCATTACCGGAACCCAATCGATTTCTCTAACAAAGGATTGCAGGATGCCGAAAAAGCATACGACAGATTGAGTGGTGTATATCTCTCGCTGAAAGATATGAATTGGGATGGAGCAACTATCCAGGATGATACAGAAAAATTATTGTCGTCCTTTGAAAAGGAATGTATTGATGCCATGAATGACGATATCAATACCGCTATTGTTATTTCCAATATGTTCAAGGTTTCACCTGTAGTAAATCAATTTGCCACAAGTGGAAAAACAGAAGGCGTAAGCAAAGAAACATTTGAAAAATTTAAAAATGCCTACTGCACTTTCTATACCGATATATTAGGACTTATTCCGGAAGAGGATACTACTCAGAATAATGAAGATTTCGGCAAACTGGTAGATAGTATGCTGGAAATGCGTTACGAAGCGAAAAGAAAAAAAGACTTCTCATTGGCTGATGCAATACGGAACATGCTCTCCCGTTTTGTTACCTTGCAAGATTCAGCCGATAAAACAACCTGGAAATATGAAAAGAAAAAATAAAGTAATTGCAGCAAGTTTGCTGGCGATATTGCCAGGATTCATATTATTCAATGGATGTCATCATAATGAAAATGGTGCGGCTGTTTTCTCATCCGATACGGCGAAAAGAGCTGTTGAGATAGCAGTAACAGTTCCTTCGTTCAATGCGGATAGCGCATATAACTATGTGAAGGAACAGGTTGATTTTGGTCCCCGTATTCCGGGAACAAAAGCGCATCAAGAGTGCCTCAATTTTATTGTTGCCCAACTAACCAAGGACAGTTTGCATCCTATCATTCAAGAATCGAAGGCAAGAACATTTGATGGAAAACAATTCAAATTTGAAAATATAATAGCACAATCGGAACCTAATAATAATGTACGTGTAATGTTATGTACGCATTGGGATACCCGCCCCTGGGCCGATATGGATACAGTTGACCCTGACAAGCCATTTGACGGCGCCGATGATGGAGGTAGCGGAGTAGCCGTATTGTTAGAACTTGCACATCATTTGAAAAACGCAGGTATTGGCGTTGATTTAGTGTTTGTTGATTTGGAAGATTACGGTCAGCAAGATGGAGTGAATGGAGAGGATACTAAATATCCTGTGCAAGATAATACCTGGTGCACGGGTTCACAATATTGGGCCCGGAATCTTCCTACCAATTATATCATGCCGCGTTACGGGATATTGCTGGATATGGTAGGTGGCAAGAATGCCTTGTTCCCAAGAGAGGGTACCTCTGATTCTTTTGCCCCTCAAGTTGTAAATAAAGTTTGGGATATTGCAGCACGTATAGGCTATGGTAATTATTTCACACAAGATAGGACCGGTCCAACCATTGATGATCATTTATACATAAATAAATTGGCAAATATTCCAACCATTGATATTGTTCATTATGATGTGAAAACCCATGACTATCCCTATTTCCATCACAAGCATAGCGATAATATGAGCGTAATAGATAAATCTACTTTGCAAGTGGTGGGCACGACCCTGCTGAATGTTATTTACAGGGAAAAAACTGGTTCCGTAACACCTTGATTCTTTCATGAAAAAGCGATTTCTCTTTTTTATTTCACTGCTTATCCAATGCCATTTATTTTCACAGTCTTATTATAAATATTGGATACAATTTACAGATAAAAATAATAGTCCGTATTCTGTTGGTAAGCCTTCTGTGTATCTGTCGACACGGGCAATCCAGCGGCGTACAAAATATAACATACCGATAAAGATTAACGACTTGCCTCCGAATCCTGCTTACATTGACAGTGTAGTTTCTAAAGGAGTGAAATTGTTAAACCGCTCGCGATGGTTTAATGCTATTAGCATTGATGCTGTGAGCGCTTCCGATACGGCTGCTGCGATGACAAAAATAAGAGCCTTACCATTTGTGAAGAGCTCAAAGTTTGTAACCATAATAAGCCCCGGGCAGAATAAAAATGATTTTATTGAAGTGATAAATACGCGCTCTCCTATGCAGCGAAATAGTATAGACAGTGCTGCTTTTGATAGTGCTTCAAACAACCAACGGCACATGATTGGCATTGATTGTCTTAATAATACGGGCTTTCGTGGGAAAGGCAAACGCATTGCACAAATTGATGCGCGCTTTGGCATTGCTAATAAGCTTCCAGCATTCGACAGCTTATATAACAGGTCGGGTATATTGGGAACATGGGATTTTGTTTGGGAAGATACTAATGTGTATGATGATACCAATAATGCAGATTACCATGGTCAGATGGTGTTATCGTGCATGGCCGGAAATCTTCCGGGACAATTTTTAGGGGATGCTGTAGATGCTGATTTTTATTTGCTCCGCACAGAGGATATTCAAAGCGAATACCAGATTGAAGATGATAACTGGACTTCTGGTGCTGAGTATGCTGACAGCGCCGGAGCCGATGTAATCACTTCATCACTGGGATATACCACATTTGATGATCCAAATACCAATTATACATATGCCGATATGAATGGTAAAGTAGCTGTAGCGAGTAGAGCCGCCACCATAGCGGTAGAAAAAGGCATGGTTGTTTGCGTAGCAGCAGGAAATCTTGGGTCTTCTCCCTGGCGTTATGTTTCATCTCCGGGCGATGCCGACAGCATACTCACCGTAGGTGCAGTTGATGCTAATGAAAATTATGCTCCATTCAGTTCTACTGGTCCTACTTCCGATGGTAGACTAAAACCTGATGTAGGTGCACAAGGTGAAAATACTGCGTTGGCTTCTCCTGGTGGCGGGGTTACATACGGAAGCGGCACTTCTTTTGCCACTCCGCTTATTGCAGGTGCTGCTGCCTGTTTGTGGCAAGCTGATACTAACGCTAATTGTGTACAAGTAATGCAGGCTATCCGCGAAAGTGCAAGCCAATATACCCAGCCTGATTCCCTCTTAGGATATGGCATTCCCGATTTTTGCCTTGCCAGAACCATTTTAACAGCACTAACCGGAATAACCAAAAATAAAGTTATAACTAATCTTAACAAAGTTTATCCCGACCCATTTAGTGATAATATTACGGTTTCATTTTTCTCTTCCACCGTTCAAAATGTGAATGTGAGAATGTTCAATACATTAGGACAAATCGTAAATCAAAAAGAGTGGAAAGTAGCCGGAGGTGGCAATACGCTTATTAGTTTGGGTGGTATGCAAAACCTTCCTGCCGGAGTTTATATTGTTGTTCTGACAGATGAAACCGGTTCTGTTTTTACTTCCAAGGTGGTGAAGTAGTAGAGAGTCTCAACTTATAATTTACAACAATATGGCTGAATGTATTAAATGCGGTGCTTATACAAAATTTAATGGTGGCCTTTGCAAAGAGTGCTATTATGATAAAGTTAATAACACTATCTCCGAAGATTTCGACGAATCTTATGGACTTTCAAAAAAAGAATATGACTGGAGTAAGGGGATGATAAAAGGACGCATTGCAGAAACACTTATTCAGGAATTATTTCTTACGCTTGGATATAATGTATTCCGCTATGGGATGGAGAATACAATTCCCGGAATAATGGAGCTTTTAAAAGGTAGCCATTCAGAGGTTGCACTGCAAATTAGAAAAATGCCTGATTTTGTTATCCAAAACCCACATACAAAAGAATTTTATTTTGTTGAAGTTAAATTTAGAACTAGTGAGAAATTTAATTTCAAGGACCTAGATAAAAACTATCCTTATGAAAATGTGTATATTGTTCTTGTCTCCAAAAAGCACATTAAGTGTATAACTATTGCCGAGTTAAAGCAGGGAAAAGAAATAACACCGGATTCTCAAAACTATTTAGGAAACAGAAAAGAGTTTGAATTAAACAAAGAGGTCATAATTGACTTCTGTGAATTTGCGGTTCAATTTTTTGAAAATGTTTAACTAGCTTCGCTCTTCCCACACCCTGCAAATATTCACTACCACCTCGGCAGCTTTTTGCATGTCTTGAACACTTACCCATTCTTGTTTGCCATGAAAAGCATGCTCCCCTGCAAAAATATTAGGACAAGGCATTCCCATGAATGAGAGGCGTGAACCATCGGTTCCTCCACGTATGCTTTGGTTATGGGCTTTAATGCCGGAACGTTTTATAGCTTCTTCCGCATATTGAATAACCTTCGGGTGTTGGTCAATCACCTCTTTCATGTTGCGGTACTGCTCTGTAACCGTAAATTGGTATGTTGAATGTGGATAGTTCTTCAATACTTTTTTTGTGATTTTTTCAAGCAGAGCTTCTTTCTCTTTTAATCCTTCCGTTACAAAATCGCGTATGATGAACTTAAGTGTGGCTTGTTCCAAACTGCCACTTATAGAGGTAGGATGAACAAATCCCTCCATTCCTTCGGTAGATTCAGGCGACAGTATATCTTTTGGCAATTCATCGATAATAGCAGATGCAATTTTGATGGCATTTTCCATTTTTCCTTTTGCAAATCCGGGATGAACACTTACTCCGGTTATGGTAATGGAAACCGCATCGGCAGAAAAATTTTCTGCTTCAATATGTCCGAGTGATTCACCATCCATCGTGTAACCATATTGCGCGCCCAGTTTTTTCATATCTACTTTGTCTACACCCCTGCCTATTTCTTCATCGGGAGTAAATAATATGCGGATAGCTCCATGCTTCACTTCCGGATGATTCATTAAATACTTAGCGGCAGCCATAATTTCAGCCAACCCTGCTTTGTTATCAGCGCCAAGTAATGTAGTTCCGTCGGTGGTTATAATATCGTTGCCAATTTGGTTAAGCAAATCGGGATGAGCATCAGGAGTGAGTATCTGTGTTTTATCATTGGGTAACTGCATGTTTCCCCCCTGATAGTTTTTATGGATAATAGGGTTCACATTGACACCACTGCAATCAGGCGAAGTATCCATATGCGAACAAAAGCATAATACCGGCACGTTTTTGTCGGTATTAGATGGAATAGTGGCATATACATAGCCATATTCGTCCAATTCGGCATCGGCAATGCCCATGGCTTTTAGCTCTTCCAGCAAAACCTTGGCCAAATTCTTTTGTTTGGCTGTAGATGGAATGGTTGGCGATTCAGGATCTGATTGGGTATCAATCTTTACATAGCGCAAAAAGCGCTCGGTTACGTCTTCTGGTATAATCATAGGGCAAATGTAATAAAATAGTGATAAAATGTAAGCTGAAAGCCTTAAACCGACCCATCTCTTACCTCTTCTTTATCATCTCTATTTTTAGTAACTTTGCACCACCAAAAAACAGCCATGGTTGAAGAAACTGACGAAATAAAAAACAAGGTAGCCAATAGCAGTTTGGAACCGCTTAACCTGGGTGATTTTTATCCCGAAGGGGAAAGAATTAGTATTGACTTGAAAGACCATCTTTTTGAGGGACTTATTTTGCGTGAAAAAGATTTTCGTGCCTACCTTAAAAATGAGGATTGGACCAAATATCAAAACAAGTTTGTTGCCATCACTTCTACGGCCGATGCTATCATTCCGCAATGGGCCTATATGTTGATTGCTTCAGAGCTGGAGCCATACGCTAAAAAAGTAGTTTCAGGAAACAGGGATACTTTAGAGACGGTAATATACACCGAATCGCTCAGGGAAAATTTGCATCCTGAAAATTATAAAGATAAAAGAGTGATGATACGTGGCTGTGGGGACAAGGAACTGCCTTTATCAGCCTTCTCAGATGCGGTCGCATTATTAAAACCGTATGTAAAAAGTATTATGTATGGCGAAGCATGTTCCAATGTCCCTATTTACAAATCAAAATCTGAGGTGCAAGCTTTATAAACTTGATGAACTTGACAAACTTTATAAATTGAATTATGGAAAATCAACTTTCTCTTATAGAAGATGCCATTACCGATATCAAAAATGGCAAATTAGTTATAGTGGTAGATGATGAAGATCGCGAGAATGAAGGTGATTTCATTACGGCTGCCCGCAACGTTACCCCTGAAATGGTAAACTTCATGACCAAGCATGGCAGAGGTCTATTGTGTGCTCCTGTTGAAGAAGACCGTTGCCGTGAATTGGGATTGGAAATGATGGTTACTCAAAATACATCGCTTCATCAGACTCCGTTTACCGTTACGGTAGATTTATTGGGACATGGCTGTACTACAGGAGTATCTGCGCATGACAGAGCGAAAACTATACAGGCATTAACCAGTATATCTGCCAAGGCATCAGATTTTGGCCGCCCCGGGCATATATTTCCGTTGCGGGCTATGAAAGGTGGAGTACTTCGCCGGGCCGGGCATACTGAAGCTACCATTGACCTGGCACGCTTGGCAGGATTTGAACCCGTAGGCGTTTTGATTGAAGTGATGAACGAAGATGGTACCATGGCACGCCTTCCTCAATTATTGGAGATTGCTAAGAAGTTTGATTTGAAGGTTATCTCCATTAAAGATTTAATAGAATACCGTCTTGCCAAAGAAAGTATCATATCGCGCGACATAGAAGTAAAGATGCCTACCCAATGGGGCGATTTTAAACTGATTGCTTACCGTCAAACTACAAACGATCAGGAGCATTTAGCATTAGTAAAAGGCACCTGGAAAAAAGATGAGCCTGTGATGGTGCGCATGCACTCCTCCTGTGTTACCGGAGATATTTTCGGCTCTCTGCGCTGCGATTGTGGTTCACAATTACACAAGGCTATGGAGATGATTGAAAAAGAAGGTAAAGGTGCAATAGTTTATATTAATCAGGAAGGAAGAGGCATTGGATTACTTAATAAACTGCGTGCATACAAGCTGCAGGAGGAAGGGCGCGATACAGTAGAAGCCAATTTGGAGCTTGGCTTTAAAATGGATGAACGCGACTATGGTGTTGGTGCTCAAATATTAAGAAACCTGAATATATCCAAAATCAGACTGATGACCAACAACCCTAAAAAGAGGGCAGGTTTATTAGGCTACGGACTTGAAATGGTTGAGAACATACCCTTAGAAGTCACATCGAATCCTCATAACCATTTCTATCTTCAAACAAAACGGGATAAGATGGGGCACGATCTTCATTTGGACGAAAAAAAGTAGATTCGCTCTCATGTTGTTTAAGGATATAATAGGACATGGCGCATTAAAGCAGTCCATCATAAAAAGTATTAATGAAGGTAGAATAAGCCATGCTCAAATGTTTTTGGGAGCGGAAGGAAGTGGCGCATTGGCATTGGCTCTTGCTTATATTCAATATCTATTTTGTGTAAATAAAACCGAAACCGATTCTTGCGGAAATTGTAGCCAATGTCATCGTATTGCAAAACTCATGCATCCCGATGTGCATTTTGTTTACCCGGTTGCCTTATCAAAAGAAAAAGGGGTGGAAAAAAGCTCTGATTTATTCCGTGAATGGGCAGAGGCATTTTTGGATGACCCTTATCTATCGCTTGGCGACTGGATGGATTTTATTGGTGCAGAGAACAAGCAGCCTACCATTGCGGTTGAGGAAAGCAAAGACATTTTGCACAAGATGAGCTTGATGGCCATGGAAGGTTCCTACAAAACGATGATAATATGGATGCCGGAAAAGATGAACCTGTCTACTGCAAATAAATTATTGAAAGTGTTAGAGGAACCACCAGATAAAACCCTTTTTATTTTGGTTTCTGAAAGCGCCCAAATGCTTACCACCATACTTTCACGTACACAGCTAACCAAGGTTTTGCGTTGCGAGGAAATTGAAATAGCAGGAGCCTTAATAAAAACTCACGGTCTCTCTCAAGAAGCCGCTTCGGCTATCGCAAAAGCCTGTGAAGGCAATTACCGCCTGGCCCAAATGATGGTAAAAGGTGAGGTAGATGCCGAATTCAATATGCAGCGCTTTCAGCAATGGATGCGTGTATGCCTGAATATGGACGGATTAAAGCTTTCTGAATGGGTTAATGAGACGGCCACTATTGGCAGGGAAAAGCAAAAGCAATTCCTTGCGTTTACCATTAAAACCATCCGTCAAAGTATTTTGCTCGGTTTGAATTATCCTGCAGCTATTAATCCTGCCGACCAGGATTTTATGACTAAGTTCTCCCCTTTTATAAATTATGAAAACGGTGCTTTTATGGTAGATGAACTCAATGATGCCTACTATGCTATCGAGCGTAATGCCAATGCGAAGATATTGTTAATGAGTGTCTCCATAAAGCTTCATACCTTGTTTCCCCAACGAAGGAAGACGGCTTGAGACCTCTTTATTTCTTGTCCTACATTAATAAATGAAGGGGATAATCGTAGTATTTTTGCATTGTAAAATTTAATATAATTATTATGAAAACTAAATCAATTCAACAAATACTTCCGCCACCTGCTCCACACATGGTAGGAGACGGATTTCGTGTACATAATTTCTTCCCGGGCGGATATGATATGGGACTGGCCCGTATGAGTCCTTTTTTCATGCTGGACTATAATTCCAAAGTAGATTTTCCGGGAACCGATAGTCCGCGTGGAGTGGGGGTACATCCTCACCGTGGATTTGAAACCGTTACTATTGCTTATCATGGCAAGGTGGCTCACCACGACAGTGCCGGAAACAGTGGTGTAATAGGTGAAGGGGAAGTGCAATGGATGACTGCCGCATCGGGTATATTGCATAAAGAATACCATGAAAAGGAATATGCCAAAAAGGGCGGCCTGTTCCAAATGGTGCAACTGTGGGTAAACCTTCCGGCAAAAGATAAAATGTCGAAACCCAAATACCAGGGCATTACAAAAGACCAAATGGGTAAATACGAAATACCCAATAACGGTGGAGTAGTGGAGGTAATAGCCGGAGAATTCGACGGTGTAAAAGGCCCTGCATATACATTTACTCCCTTGCACATGTATAATGTTCGCATAAAGAAGGGCGCTACCCTAACATTTAATCTGCCGGAAAACTTTAACACCGGTATATTAGTGGTAGAAGGGAAAGCTAAGGTAAACAACGAAGAAGCAGATACCGACCATTTTGTACTCTTTAAAAATGATGGGGAAACCATTACGCTCGAAGCATTAGAAGATAGCATTTTGCTGGTGTTAAGCGGAGAACCTATAAACGAGCCCATTGCTCCGTATGGTCCCTTTGTGATGAATACCAAACAAGAATTAATACAGGCTTACGAAGATTTTAATACAGGTAAGTTCGGTCATTTGGAAGACTAAGGCCCGATGCCGGACTGGCAATAAATTGAAAGCCCCAACTCTTTATTGAAGTTGGGGCTTTTTTCATTATATAAAGTATCTTTCTACTGCTCTGGTACAAGGATAAACTTTGCGTAGTTATCCATATTGAAATATTCGGTGGCTAGGCGTTTAAAGTCATCATTGGTGAGGCTATCCACCCATTTATCAAACGTAAGAATATCGTTTAGGTTCTCATCGTCTTTATATGCTTGCAAAATAGCATTTAACCAAAACTTATTATCTTTCATATCCACTTCTCTTTGTCTGTGGAATGTTTCTTTGATTTTCTGTATGTTCACATCTCCTGCGCCAAATTGCTTAACGGAATCAATCATTTTAAAGGTAGCATCAATCAAGTCATTTACTTTTTCCGGAGCACAACCAAAATTGATGTTAAACCTGTATTCTTCTTTGGGATAATGAGATATTGTACCTCTTGCCCCCACGCCATAAACATCGCCCATTTTTTGGCGCAACTGCTCTCTCAGCTTTATGCTCAATAGGGATGAAAGCGCCTCCATATTCCGCGCATCCGTAAGGCTGAATTTTGCGGGTCCCGTAAACACAAGCTGAACAGAACTTTTTGGCTCTTTACCTTTAGTTACTGTTTTTGAAACTATACCGGTAGGGTATCGCACACCTTCATCTTTCCATTTGTGTTCGCCGCTGCCTTCCGGCAGGCTGGCCAAATAGGTTTCTACAAATTGTTTTATACTGTCAGGTTTAAAGCTACCTATGAAAAAGAACGTAAAGCCTCCGACGTCGGAAAAGTTTTCTTTATAAAAATTAAATACTTTGTTCTCATCTATTTCGTTTAACAGGTTTACCGTAAGGGGGCGCCTGTGATAATTATAGCTACTCATGATCGTTTGTATGGTATCGGCAAATACACTAGATGGGTCGTTACTGCGGTTTTGCACAAATCCCTTCATTTGCGCTATGAGTGCTGAAAAGGCAGTATCATCCTTGCGCGGCTGGGTAAAATGGAGGTTCATTAATTGGAAAGCGGTTTCCATATCCTGTGGTGAAAAGCTTCCGTTAAATCCTTGTGATAGATCCTGCATATTGGGTGATACTTGCACCACTTTCCCGGCTAAGGTTTTTTCCAGTACGGTAGAATTGAAGGAACCTATACCGGATTCATCTTCGATTTGAGCAGACATGGAGGCTGACATATAGTCTTTATCAGATGCAATGGACGTACCACCCCACCTGTATGCACTAAACAAGACCTCGTCATTTTTAAAATCAGTTGGTTTCAAAACAACTTTTACATTGTTGGAGAGTTGCCATTCAGTTATGCCTAGTTCTTTTATTTGTTTTTCTGCCAATATTGTTCCGGGTACGGGCTTAGCTGCCATAAGCGGGCTATTGGGCATCCTGTCTACATAAGGAGTGATGTGCGCCTTTTTCACTTTATTGAATATACTGCGGATAGTCTCATCTGAAGGAAGCAAAGCACTATCCTTCTGCGGGGCCTGGATAATAATAACGGTATTGCGCCCTTTATTAGTTATCCAATCTCCGGCTACTTTATTTACTTCTCCGAGGGAGATATTATCTAAATTATTTTTACAAAAAGTATATACAAAATCAGATGAAGGAACAGGCTCTTTTTCCAGGTAAGCATTAACATATTCCGATACATATTTTCTCGATTCAGTTTTATCCTCCTCTTTTACCGCAGTTTCTTTACTTCTCATAAAGTCCTTTTTTACTCTTTCCAATTCACCGGGGGTAAATCCGTATCTTTTTACCTTCTCCAGTACGCCTAATAATCTTGTCAGCCCGGTTTCAACCCCGCTGTCTTTAACAAGTACAACAGCGCTAAAGGCATCCTTGGTTCGCACCAGTCCGCTAATAGTGGTTCGTGAATAAAAAAATGGAGGGTTAATCTGTTTTTGCAATCCCAGTAATCTATTATTAAGCATCATTGAAAATAAATCATAGGTAATATCCCTCCTGTAATCGGCAATCGTTCGGGTATATGTTTTATCATGTTTTATTTCTATCTGAATGGCTGTGTAAGGCGCTTCTTTATCGGTGGCTTTAGCAATGAGTAACTTTTTATTATCAGGTACCTGAAAAGGAACGAGTGGCCTTGGGTTAGGTTTATCAGGAACATCACCGAACTTGGTTTTAATCATCTGCTCCATTTTATTTACATCGAAATCTCCTACTGCCACTACAGCCATTAATTCAGGACGGTACCAGTCCAAGTAAAATTGTTTTAAGGTAGCATGAGAACAATGTTGCAGTACATCTAATTTTCCAATCGGAATGCGGGAAGCATACTTGGAGCCTTTAAACAATACAGGCCAGTATTGGTCGTTCATTCTCTGGAAAGCGCCTAATCCAAGCCTCCTTTCAGAAATCACAATGCCCCGTTCGTTTTCTATTTCAGCAGAATCAAATAGATTTAAATGGGTCCAGTCATACATAATCTGTATAGCTTTATCGAACACTTTTTCCGAATCGGTGGGTACCTGCATCATGTATACGGTTTCATCGAAACTGGTATAAGCATTTAAATCGGCGCCAAATTTGACACCGGAAGACTCCAGAAAATTTATAATATCATTCTTCTTGAATTCACCCGTTCCGTCAAATGATATATGTTCGTTAAAGTGAGCCAATCCCTGCTGGTCGTCATCTTCTTCCATGGAGCCTGCATCTACAACCAATCTAAGTTCTGCACGATGTTCTGGTTTTACATTTCTCCGGATATAATATTTCATGCCATTGGATAATGTGCCTGTTCTTACAGAATCATCCATGGGTATGGGTTGGTCAGAGTTTTGGGCATTCGTTTTGTAAGAGGGAATTATCAATACGGCAAATACCATAATGAAAGCGGAAAATAATCTTTGCAATTGTTTCATACGTACCTATAACATTGTTTATTCCCCACAAATGTATTATTCTTTTCAAGCAACATCTGGATAGTATCGTATCCTATTTTTTACATTTTTTCCAATCACTTCAGAATTTATAATGCAACAAGTACCTTATTTAATCGGGTTTTAAAACTGTGTAGTACCGAGTTTTTAACAATCGTAACATGGGGTTAATATTTCCCGGAAGACTTTTTATTATTCTAAAACTACCCTCGAAAGCCTTTTGATTATAAGCTTTTCAGGCTTTTTAATATTACCTTATTGTTAAGGCCATGGGGCAAAAGTTTTCAACAAGTGGGAGAAAGTGGTAAAATGTGGGAAAAATTGACTTAATTTTACACTGCTGTAAAAAACAACCATGGGCGCACTGATAGGAGAATATGAATGCAAATTGGACGAGAAAGGCCGGCTGATGCTACCTGCTGGTCTGAAGAAGCAATTGCCGCCCAAAGAGCAAAAGAAGTTTGTGGTCAACCGTGGATTTGAAAAGCAATTGAACCTGTATCCGCACAAAGAGTGGGAGAAGATCACGGCCCAGATAAACGAACTAAACCTGTTTGTGAAACAAAACCGGGAATTTGTGCGTAAGTTCAACAATGGTGCAACTGAAGTCGAAGTAGATGGCTCCGGCCGTGTGTTGCTTCCCAAAGCCCTTATGCAATACGCGGGGATAGACAAAGAAGCTATTCTTTTTGCGCATTCCAACAGGATAGAAATATGGTCGAAGGCAGAGTACGATAAGTTTATGAAAGAAGGTTCAGATGATTTTGCAGCATTGGCAGAGCAAGTGATGGGGAATAAAAAAACAGAATTGTAAATGTATCACAAGCCGGCACTGCTTGAGGAAAGTATAGAGGGGTTAAATATTAAAGAGAGTGGAATTTATGTAGATGCAACATTCGGCGGTGGGGGACATGCAAATGCGATATTGGAAAAGCTGAAAGATGGAAAGTTGTTTGTTTTTGACCAGGATTTAGATGCACTTGAAAATAAAAAAGAAAACAAAAATTTATATACAATACATGCCAATTTCAGGCACATGAAAGAAGAGTTGAAGGCAAAAGGTATCATTGGTATAGACGGCATTATTGCTGATCTGGGAATCTCTTCCCACCAAATCGACACCCCCCAACGCGGCTTCTCTACCCGTTTTGACGCCCCTCTCGATATGCGGATGAACACCACTGAAACCAAAACCGCTGCCGATATTATTAATTCATATACAGTATCAAAACTTACACTTATCTTTTCAGAATATGGCGAAATTGCTAATGCACATCGCTTAGCTCATATTATCGTAAAAGCGCGGGCAGAGCAGCACATTCATACTACAGGAGAATTGATACATGCGATTAAAGAATGCACGCCAGTGCAATATCCAAATAAATATCTGGCAAAAGTATTCCAGGCATTGCGCGTAGAGCTAAACCAGGAGATAGATGCATTGAGGGAGTTGCTTATGCAAAGCACCCAATTAATAAACACAGGTGGAAGGCTCGTTGTGATTTCCTATCATTCACTCGAAGACCGCCTGGTTAAGAATTTTATGCGTGCCGGGAATTTTGAAGGGATACCAGTCAAAAATATGTATGGGCACGACATCCGCCCCTTTAATCCGGTAACCCGCAAACCAATTATTCCGACCGAGCAAGAAACAGAATTGAATAACAGGGCGAGAAGCGCCAAACTAAGAGTAGCAGAAAAAGTAGCATGAACAGGTTGATCGCTGACATAGAAAAAGAAGAACAATTGGCCAAAGGAAATCCTTCGGAACAGGTTGTTGATGCTGTAGAACCGCTAGTTAAAAAATCTGCCAATAAAACTAAGCAGGGTTTACTGTCGGTAATAAGCGGGGGCTTCCTGGCGGGAGAAAAAGCGCTTAGTTCATTGCCATTTGTTCTGTATATAGCTTTCCTGGGGATGCTTTATATAGCCAATGGCTATTATGCTCACAACCGTCTGAAAGACCTAGATTCATTAGATAATACCATTACCGAACTGCATATACAATACATTATAGCAGAAGATAAGCTCATGTATTTAAGTAAAGAATCAGAGCTTGATAAAGCAACAAGTAGTATCGGGCTGAAAGAAGCAGTTGTGCCACCTGCTAAAATAATAGTGTACAATACCGCCAAGAAAAAGTAATGGAAGCGAAGAAGGACATAGTGCTCCGCACATACCTCTTATATATACTTATGAGCTTTCTGGGGATTGCTATTTGTGCCAGGGTGTTTTTTATACAGCATGTGCAGGGTGCTAAATGGAAACAAGAAGAAGCTAACTTCACTACTTCTTTCCGCACCATCGAGGCGGTGCGCGGCAATATCTATGCCGAAGATGGCGGCCTACTTGCTACATCACTTCCGTATTTTGATGTCGCTATGGATGTAAATACAGAATACATGACCGATGACATTTTCGACTCTAATATTGATTCGTTAGGTATATGTCTTTCCAATCTTTTCAAGGATAAATCTTCAGAAGAATATCTTAAAATTTTGAAGAACGCCCGTGGTAATGGAGAACGATATGTAATGCTTCACCACTCAGTATCTTATGACGAATTATTATTAATGAAACATTTCCCGCTTATACGTATGGGAAAGTATAAAGGAGGATTGATTGTAGCTCAAAATAACCGCCGCGAACTTCCTTTCAAAGACCTTGCTGAACGTACTATAGGATACGAAAGAGATAATGTACAACCTGTTGGATTAGAAGGTGCGTATGACTCTTACCTGGCAGGTGTAAATGGCCAGGGCCTGATGACTAAAACGGCGGGTGGCGTGTGGGTTCCTTTAAACAACGAACAAAATCTTCAACCGCAAAACGGCTGCGACCTTATTTCTACTATCAACTTGAATTACCAGGATGTGGCAGAAAATGCATTGCGTACACAGCTTTTCCTTCACCGTGCCGACCACGGATGTGTGATATTAATGGAGGTAAAAACAGGTAGAGTACTTGCCATTGCAAATCTTACCCGTAGGGATACTTCCAATACCTACCAGGAATTATACAATTATGCAATAGGCGAATCTATGGAGCCCGGTTCAACTTTCAAACTATTCTCGCTATTGGTGGCTATGGAAGATGGGCTTGTCAACAGTACTGATAGCGTAAATCTGGAAGGCGGACAGCATACCTATTATGATCGTGTGATGAAAGACGCGGAGCATAATGACGAAGAACGTGCAACGGTAAATGTGCAACGTGCATTCGAGCTTTCATCGAACGTAGGTATTTCCAAAGTTATTTATAAGCATTATGCTACACAGCCTCAAAAATTTGTAGATGGCTTATGTCGGCTTGGACTAAACCACCCCTTAAACCTGAGTATTCCGGGCGAAGGTGCGCCCAGCATACCCAATCCGGGAAGCAATAATTGGTATGGAACAACACTTCCATGGCTCTCAGTAGGCTATGGACTCACTATGACTCCCTTGCAGACATTAACTGTTTACAATGCAGTTGCTAATAACGGAGTAATGGTGAAACCCCAATTTGTGGATGCCATAACGAGAGATGGTAAAGCAATAGAAAAGTTTGAGCCGATTGTTATGAATCCTTCTGTATGTTCTTCCTCCACGTTGAAAAAGTTGCGTAAAATGCTGGAAGGAGTCGTATTACGGGGCACTGCAAGCAATTTGAGAAATACAGTATATGCTATTGCAGGCAAAACAGGTACTGCGCAAATTGCTTCCAAAGGGCAGTATAAAGTAGCATTGAAGGCGAATTATCGGGCTTCCTTTGTAGGATATTTTCCGGCCGATAATCCGCAATATTCCTGTATCGTAATAGTTAATTCTCCCAGCACAGATGGATATTATGGTAATATAACTGCTGGCCCTATTTTCCGTGAGATTGCAGACAAAGTATATGCGAGCAGCATTAAAGTGGATCCTCCTATTGATGACTCTGCGCGTACAGAAAATAATAATAATCTTTTCGTGAAAAGTGGCGATGCAAATGACATTTATAAAGTTTTTCAATCACTTGATATGAAATGTCAAACTCCATCGGATGCATCATGGATCGGTTTTAACGTGCAGGATTCTACATTACGGGCGATGGATTGGAACCCTCAAAAGCAATTGGAAAAAGGTATTATTCCTGATCTTAAAAATATGGATGCGGAAGATGCCATTTACCTGCTTGAAAATGCCCATTTGAAGGTTAACATTATAGGTTCGGGTGCCGTAAGAGAACAATCTGTGGAGCCGGGTACTAGCTATGCTAAAGGTCAAAGAATAACTCTAAAACTATCGTAAGTGGAAAAGATGTTGAGAGACATATTATACAAAGTTGCACTTACGGAAGTGATGGGCACTACCTCTATGGCCGTTTCGTCTGTGGAATTTGATTCAAGGAAAGTTTCGAAAGGATGCCTTTTTATAGCTGTGAGGGGCCTGACAGTTGATGGGCATAATTTCATTACGCAAGCAATTAAAGACGGAGCTGTCGCAATTATTTGTGAAGAAATTCCTGAAAAAAGACACAGGGGAACAACATACTTAAGGGTTGTAGATTCAGCCGAAGCGCTTGGTATTATTGCTTCAAATTTTTATGACCTGCCTTCTGCTAAACTAAAATTAGTGGGCATTACAGGTACAAATGGAAAGACAACGACTGCTACTTTATTATATAAACTATATAGCAAACTGGGATATAAAACAGGACTTCTTTCCACAGTTAAAAATCAGATTAACGATCAGGTTATTCCTTCTACCCATACCACTCCTGATGCGTTAGAATTAAACAGACTATTGCACGAGATGGTTGTGCAAGGCTGCACGCACTGTTTTATGGAAGTAAGTTCCCATTCAGTGGTACAAAGGAGAATTGCCGGATTAATCTTTGCAGGCGCTGTATTTACCAACATTACGCACGATCATTTAGATTTCCATAAAACTTTTGATGAATACATTAAAGCCAAGAAGAAATTTTTCGATGATTTGCCAAAATCAGCTTTTGCATTAGTGAACAAAGATGATTCGCATGGACTGGTGATGTTGCAAAATACTAAAGCATCCAAGAAAACATTTGCCTTAAAGAATGCTGCAGATTATAAATGTAGGATTATTGAAAACACTTTTTCCGGTCTTGACTTGACAATAGACGGACGTGAAATCTGGATAAAACTGATTGGCACTTTCAATGCTTACAATGCTCTTGCTATATATGCTGTGGCTATTTTGTTAGGAGAAAACAAGGAAGAAACATTGAAGACTCTCAGCAGCCTGGATGCAGTGGAAGGAAGATTCCAGTATACAAAGGCTCCCAATGGAACCATCGGAATAGTTGATTATGCACATACACCTGATGCATTGACGAATGTGCTTTCTACTATACATGATGTTCGTGCAAGCAAGGAAAAAATTATTACGGTTGTTGGTTGCGGGGGAGATAGAGATAAAACCAAACGCCCGATTATGGCGTCCATAGCCTGTGAGAAAAGCGATAAAGTAATTTTTACTTCTGATAATCCACGCTCCGAAGAACCTGCTGAAATTATTCACCAAATGGAGCAAGGGCTTACGTTAATGCACAGGAAAAAATCCCTCGCTATTGAAGATCGTAGGGAAGCTATCAAAGCTGCCTGCCAATTGGCACAACGCGGCGATATTATCCTGCTTGCAGGGAAAGGACATGAAAAATACCAGGAAATAAAAGGAGTGAAATATCCTTTTGATGATATAAAAATACTAACGGAAACACTAACACTACTGCAAAGCTAATGCTGTACTATCTTTTCCATTATCTGAGAGCACACTATAATTTGCCGGGAGCAAATGTATTCAACTACATTTCATTCCGTGCGGCCTTGGCTGTTATTATCTCCTTATTGATTTCAATGGTATTTGGCAAAAAACTTATCCGTTTGCTGCACAAAAAACAAGTAGGTGAATCGATACGCGATTTAGGACTGACGGGACAAAAGGAAAAAGAAGGAACCCCAACCATGGGCGGCCTTATTATTCTTGCCTCTATCCTTATTCCTACTTTGTTGCTCGCCCGGTTAGAGAATGTATATGTATTGCTCATGCTCGCTGTCACCATTTGGTTAGGTACTGTAGGGTTCCTGGACGATTATATAAAGGTTTTCAAAAAAGATAAAAAAGGATTGAGCGGTGGATTTAAAGTATTTGGGCAGGTTGGAATAGGCCTCATAGTTGGTTGTACGCTTTATTTTAATAGCAATGTGGTGGTGAAGGAAAAAATTCACAGTGCACCTCAAACCATTATTGGAGGACAGGAAGCAGGGATCAGTGATCTGCCGAAATATGAAAATAAATCTGTCAAATCTATGGAAACTACTATTCCATTTATCAAGAATAATGAGTTTGATTATTCATGGCTCATTTCATTTTTGGGTGATGGATATAAAAAATGGGCATGGCTAATTTTTATACCTATCGTTATTCTTATTGTAACGGCGGTTTCAAATGGGGCCAATATAACCGATGGGATTGATGGGCTCGCAACAGGTACTTCCGCCATTATTGGGGTTACGCTTATGCTGCTAGCCTATGTGTCTGGCAACTATGTTTTTGCAGATTATTTAAATATTATGTACATCCCCAATTGCAGCGAACTGGTAATATTTATGAGCGCTTTTGTAGGGGCATGTGTAGGTTTCTTATGGTATAATTCCTATCCGGCGCAGGTTTTCATGGGCGATACAGGTAGCCTTGCATTAGGTGGTATCATTGCTGTTTTTGCCATTGCCATCCGGAAAGAATTATTACTTCCGCTCCTATGCGGAATATTCTTAATTGAAAATTTATCAGTGATGATACAGGTGAGCTACTTTAAATACACCCGGAAAAAATATGGTGAGGGAAGACGCATTTTCAAGATGTCGCCCCTGCATCACCATTATCAAAAAATGAACCTGCATGAATCAAAAATTGTATCCCGCTTTTGGATTGTTGGAATTATGCTCGCAGTAGTAAGTATTATAACACTGAAATTAAGATAGCGATGAACAGTGCAAAGAAAATAGTGGTTTTGGGCGCCGGTGAAAGCGGTGTGGGCGCAGCTATTCTTGCACGTAAGAAGGGTATGGAAACATGGTTATCTGACAAAGGAAAAATAAAACTTAAGTACCTTGAAATGCTACAAACAGAGCAGATTCCTTATGAAGAAGGTACACATTCAGAAGATAAGATACTCAATGCTGATGAGGTTATAAAGAGTCCCGGCATTCCTGAAAGTGCAGCATTGATACAAAAAATTAAAGCAAACAATATTCCTGTTATCTCAGAAATAGAATTTGCTTCACGGTATACAAATGCAAAATTGATTTGCATTACAGGTAGCAATGGTAAAACTACTACTACTCTTTTAACCTATCATATTTTTAAGAAGGCAGGATTGAACGTAGGGTTGGCCGGTAATGTGGGCAAGAGTTTTGCTTACCAGGTAGCTACTGAGAATTTCGATTATTATGTATTGGAGTTAAGCAGTTTCCAATTGGATAATATGTATAAGTTCAAAGCAGATATTTCCATCCTTCTGAATATTACGCCTGACCATCTCGATCGCTACAACTATAATCTGGAGGAATATATAAACTCCAAATTCAAGATAGTACAAAATCAAACTTCCGATGACTCTTTCATCTATTGCCTCGATGATGAAATAACGAGTAAGGAAGTTGAAAAAAGAAATATAACCGTAAAAAAATATCCTTTCTCAATAAAGCAACCTGTGGAAGAGGGAGCAAGTTTAATAAATCAGGAGCTAGTTTTTAATGTAAATAAATCTTCATTCTCTATGTCAGCAAACAGATTACCATTACCAGGTATGCACAACATTTACAACTCAATGGCCGCAGGAATAGCCGCCAAGGTGATGGACATTCGCAAAGACAGTATAAGGGAGAGCCTTTCTGATTTCCGCAATATTGAACATCGCCTGGAATATGTTGCTACTATTCATGGTGTGGAGTTTATCAACGACTCCAAAGCCACTAATGTGAATTCAGCATGGTACGCGCTGGAAAGCATGAGCAGGCCTGTGGTATGGATTGTAGGTGGTACTGATAAGGGAAATGACTATAGTATTTTAAAAGATCTGGTAAAAGAAAAAGTACACACTATTGTTTGCCTGGGAAAAGACAACCGGAAAATTATCAGTGCATTTTCTACCATCGTTCCGGTTATAACAGAGGCAACTAGTGCAAAGGAAGCTGTTACGAAAGCATATAAGGCAAGTAAGCAGGGAGATACAGTGTTGCTTTCTCCGGCCTGTGCAAGTTTCGATTTATTTGAAAATTATGAAGACAGAGGCAACCAATTTAAAGAAGCCGTAAGAGCATTATAGAATGAAAGCGATACTGAATCATATAAAAGGCGATAGAGTTATCTGGATAATAGTGCTCCTGTTATCTGTGGTATCTATTCTTGCCGTTTATAGCTCGGTAATTACCCTTGCTTACCGTAGCCGGTCAGGTGATGCGACGTATTTTTTAATCAAACACATTATCATTTTATTGTTTGGTTTTATGCTGATTTATCTGACCCATAATATCAAATACACTTATTATTCCCGCATCTTCCAGGTAGCGTTGATCCTCTCCGTACCCTTATTATTATTCACCTTGCTGAAAGGAGTAAATGAAGGAAGCGCTTCCCGGTGGTTGCAAATACCGGGTCTTGGGCTCACCTTCCAAACATCCGATTTTGCCAAGCTTGCACTTATTGTGTATGTAGCCCGAACTATCACGTTGATGCAAGATGACATGCGGAATTTAAAACGGGGAGTTATAAGTGTAACATTACCGATATTGCTCATCTGCGGATTAATATTTCCATCCAATATTTCCACAGCGGGTTTGTTGTTTATTAATTGCATGTTCATTCTATTTATCGGAAGAGCAAGCGCAAAATTGATATTCACTACGCTGGGAATAGCCTTTGCAGGAGGGGCATTATTTATATTGATCGTATTTGCGTTTCCTCATATTAACAACCGTATCGCCACAGCCAGATCGCGTATTGAAAGTTTTACAAAAGGTGATAAATCAAGCAATTACCAGGCAGACCAGGCTATGATTGCTATTTCAACCGGCGGAACTTTTGGCAAAGGCCCCGGCAATAGCGTGCAGAAAAATATTTTACCTCAGGCTTCTTCCGATTTTATCTATGCCATTTTAGTGGAGGAATATGGATTTGTAATGGCCATGGTAATGGTTTTCTTTTACCTCGCTTTGCTATTCAGGGGCGTGCGGATTGCCACGCGAAATCCGAAAACATTTGGAAGCTTGCTCGCGATAGGTCTTACATTAAGCTTGGTATTGCAGGCTATGGTAAATATGTGCGTGGCCATCCATTTGTTGCCTGTAACGGGGCAGCCGCTTCCATTAGTAAGTATGGGAGGAACATCGATATGGTTTTCGAGTATTGCTATAGGTGTGATTTTGAGTGTAAGTAGAGAAGGAGAACAGGAATCAGAAACAGAAAAACAAACAGAAAACGTTGTCGCAGCAACTTAAAATAATAATCAGCGGTGGTGGCACAGGCGGACATATTTTTCCCGCTATTGCCATAGCCCTTGCAGTAGAAGAGATGAGACCGGGGACAGAAATATTATTTGTCGGAGCTATCGGAAGGATGGAGATGGAAAAGGTGCCTGCCGCCGGGTACAAGATAGAAGGCCTTGAAATAGCCGGTATTTCCCGTTCCAATATGTTCAAGAATATTTCTCTGCCTGTTAAGGTTTTAAAAAGTGTGAGGAGCGCAAAGGACATAATTTCTGAATTTAATCCCGATGCTATTGTGGGGGTAGGCGGATATGCCAGCGGACCTACACTTTGGGCCGGAATTAGGAAACATATTCCAACACTTATACAAGAGCAAAATTCGTATCCAGGAATTACGAATAAAATTTTGGGGAAAAGAGTCAACAAGATATGTGTGGCCTATCCCGGAATGGAAAAATATTTCCCTGCTCATAAATTGATCATGACAGGAAACCCGGTAAGGCAGGATATCAGTGATCTTGCGACTAAGCGCAACGAAGCAAAGGAATATTTTAAACTGGATGGAGGTAGCATACTCCTTGTTATTGGCGGCAGTTTGGGTGCAAGAACCATTAACCATGCTATAAAGAATGCACTGCAACTTTTAAATGGTAATAATATCCAAATTATCTGGCAAACAGGAAAAGCATTTTACCCTGAAGCTATTGAATTAGCCAAACAATATACCAATATCAGAGTATATGATTTTATTGCAAAAATGGATTATGCCTACGCGGCAAGCGATGTCGTTATATCAAGGGCAGGAGCTATTTCGCTGGCAGAACTTTGTATAGCAGGTAAGCCTTCTATTTTGGTTCCATCTCCTAATGTGGCAGAAGACCATCAGACTAAAAATGCTAATAGCCTTGCGGATAGAAATGCAGCTATCGTTATTAAAGATGATGTGGCTGTTCAACAATTGGGGACTAAAGTGATAGAACTTGTAAATGATACAAATTGGCGGAAGTTGTTAAGCGAAAATAGTAAAGCGCTTGCCATAACTGATTCGGCTAACAGAATTGCAAAAGAAATAATTGAACTATCAGGAAAATGAGATTCGATACCTTAAAATATATCTATTTGGTTGGCATTGGCGGCATTGGTATGAGCGGCCTTGCGAGGTATTTTAAATCGCTGGGTAAGTCAGTGAGTGGCTATGATAAAACACCTTCTTCATTAACTCAAGAAATGGAAAACGAAGGAATCGCGATTCATTATGATGACGACATTGCATTGATTGATAAAAATGTTTTAGAACACACTTCTCCTGCTGATACATTAATCATTTATACTCCTGCCATCCCGAAAGAACATAGCGAATTAAACTATTTTATTGATAATAAATATAACTTACACAAACGAGCAGAAGTGCTTGGATGGATCACCGAAGGGCACTATACCGTGGCTGTTGCCGGTACCCATGGGAAAACTACTACCTCAACACTTGTAACACATATTTTGCGCTCATCCGGAAATGAATGTATGGCATTTTTGGGTGGGGTTTCGAAAAATTATCACACTAATATTTTATTGAATAAATCAGGAAATGAAAATAAAGTGATGGTTGTAGAGGCTGATGAATACGATCGTTCCTTCCTTACACTAAACCCTGATATTGCTATTATCACATCTGTCGATCCGGATCATCTGGATATATATAACGATTCATCGAACATGGAAGAATCGTATGCCCTGTTTGCCGATCGGATTCATGCAGAAGGGTGCCTGATCACAAAAGAAAAAGTGCAATCGGTTATCAAACATAAAGGCAAAACGCAATTTTATGCCCTCAACCAACAGGCAGATTATTTTGCAAAAAATATAAATACTCAAAATGGCCGTTATACCTACGATGTAGTGACTCCTTATGGAGAAATCAAGTCAGTTTCGCTTGGAATAAATGGACTACATAATGTAGAGAATTCCATTGCTGCTACAGCCGTAGCTAAGATGATGAACGTGGATGATGATAACATCCGCAAAGCATTGGGAACATTTGAAGGTGTTGAACGCCGCTTCGATTACCGGATAAACACTCCTTCACTTGTATTCATTGATGATTATGCGCATCACCCGGAAGAAATAAAGGCGTGTTTGAGTTCTGTAAAAGCAATGTACCCCGGAAAGAAGATTACAGCCATATTCCAACCTCATCTATATACGCGTACACGCGATTTTGCCGATGGTTTTGCAAGAAGTCTTGAATTGGCAGATGAACTCATCCTGCTTGATATTTATCCCGCTAGGGAATTGCCCATTGAAGGAATTACTTCATCCATGTTACTTGATAGAATACAGTTGAAAAATAAAAGACTTTGCACAAAAGCAGAATTGGTGGATGTGGTAACTTCCAATATGCCGGAAATACTGCTAACAATGGGAGCCGGTGATATTGACAGGCTTGTAGAACCTTTGAGAAATGCTTTATTAAAGAAAACCGCATGAAAAAACGCATATTGATCATATCGGGTTGGGTTGTGCTGGTAGCAGGAGCATCGGTATTGCTGGGATTTGCAAAATCAAAGAGAAGTAGTACTCCGTGCAAGTCGGTTAATATCAGTATTCAGCAAAAAGGCAGCAGAGGCGTCTTTATTACTTCAGAGCAAATACGTGCGCTCATTGTGCAACAGGAGCAGAGCGTACTGGAAGGAAAGTCCATGGATAAAATAAACCTGCGCGAAATTGAATCCATGTTGAAAGATAATTCCTACATCATCGATGCACAGGTATATGCTACACTCGATGGAGATATTAATGTATCGGTAACTCAAAAGAACCCGATTGCCCGTATAATGACGGCGAACGATGAAAGCTATTATGTTGATTCGGTTGGGTATTTTATGCCACTTACTGATAATTGTACTCCGCGTGTATTAGTTGTGAATGGTTATATCGATGAGCCTTATTCATTCAATTATACCAGGAATGCAAAAAAAATGGAGACTGACACTTCAGTGCATTCGCTGCTGCCATCAGTATATAAAATTGCTTCCTATATCAACAGCGATGCATTCTGGAAAGCGCAAATAACACAAGTGTATGTGGATAGTGCCAAAGAATTTATGCTTATTCCCCGAGTAGGATGCCAACATATTATTTTAGGCGATACCTCGGATCTGAAACAAAAATTTGACAAACTGTTCGTGCTTTACAAAGACGGTTTCAATCGTAATGGGAAATGGAATGAATACGCAACTATCAATCTTAAATATAAACACCAAATAATCTGCACTAAAAAATAAATTCTATGGAAAACAAATCAAAGATCATCGTAGGCTTAGACATTGGCACCACCAAGATTGTGGCTGTTGTGGGCCGCAAGAATGAACAGAATAAAATAGAAATACTGGGTGTCGGAAAATCCGAATCGCTTGGCATTGCGCGCGGAATGGTGCGTAATATTGACCAGACGGTTACCTCTATTGAAAAAGCAGTAAAAGAAGCTACTGAAAAATCGGGTGTTAAAATAGAATTTGTAAATGTAGGTATTGCAGGTCAGCATATCAAGAGCCTCCAGCACCGCGGCGTTTATACCCGCATTGATTCTTCTAAAGAAATCACGCAACAAGATGTGGATGCTTTAATCGACAGCATGGAAAGGCTCGCCATGCCTCCGGGAGAAGAAATTATTGAAGTGCTTCCACAGGAATATATTGTAGATAATGAAGTGGGAATTAAAAATCCAATTGGTATGGGTGGAGCGCGATTGGAAGCCAATTTCCATATTATTACCGGGCAAGTTGCCGCAGCTGCCAACATTGAAAAGTGCGTAACCAAATCGCATTTACAAATGAGCGAGCTCACGTTGGAAGCACTTGCTTCTTCTGATGCAGTACTAACTCCTGAAGAAAGAGAAGCCGGTGTGGTGCTGATTGATATTGGTGGTGGTACAACAGATGTTGCAATTTTCCAGGATGATATTATTCGCCATACGGCTGTTATACCATTTGGTGGAAACGTAATTACAGAAGATATAAAACAAGGCTGCCAAATTATACAGGCACAGGCTGAACAACTGAAAGTGAAATTCGGTTGTGCAATTCCTACCGAATCGCAAGAAAATGAAATCGTAGTAATTCCAGGCTTGAAAGGTAGACAGAACAAGGAAATATCGGTTCGCAATCTTTCTGCTATCATACATGCACGTATGTCGGAAATATTAGAACATGTATATTATGAAATCAAGAATTCCGGTTTTGAAAGAAAACTGATTGCAGGTATTGTAGTAACCGGTGGCGGCGCGCAATTAAAATATCTTCCTCAATTGGTAGAATACATCACCGGCATGGATACCCGTGTGGGTTATCCGAATGAACACCTTGCTTCTGGAAATTTCGATTTGAGCCATCCTTTATATGCTACCTCTGTAGGTCTTGTTATGAAAGGATTTGATGAAAACCAACGTAACCAGATTATCCAGGCTGAACAAGCTACGCCAATAAAAGTTACTGAAGTGGTGCAACACTCTAACGTGAAAAATAAACGCAGCATGATGGAAAGATTGTATGCCGGCGCAGTAAACTTTTTCAATGAAGATGTAGATGCCGCAGCCAAGAAAAAATAAATAACAACAAGCAACACATAATCCCAAATAACCTTAAATAAACACAGTCATGATTAACTTCGATTTACCAACAGACAGATCTTCCATCATCAAAGTAATTGGTGTAGGAGGGGGCGGCAGCAATGCAGTCAACCATATGTTCCGCGAAGGAATAAAAGGCGTTGATTTCATTGTTTGCAACACCGACCAACAGGCACTAGATATTAGTCCTGTTCCATTAAAAATAGCGCTCGGCTCAGGCCTTACCGAAGGCCGCGGTGCAGGCTCGCTTCCGGAAATTGGAAGAAGGGCTACCCTGGAAAGCATAGAAGACATTAAGAAAATATTAGGCACCAACACCAAGATGGTATTCATTACCGCTGGTCTTGGTGGTGGCACCGGCACAGGTGGAGCGCCTGTGATTGCACAAGCTGCAAAAGAAATGGGCATCCTTACGGTGGCCATTGTAACCGTTCCTTTCGGATTTGAAGGGAAGAAAAGAAAATTGCAAGCCGAAGAAGGTTTGAAAGAACTCCGCGAGCATGTAGATACCATTCTTATCATCAACAACGATAAGCTGCGCGAAATGTATGGCAACCTGAAATTGGGGGATGCGTTTGCCCATGCCGATGATATTCTGAATACCGCAGCGAAGAGCATTGCAGAAATTATTACGGTTACCTTACACGTTAACCTCGACTTTGCCGATGTTCAAACGGTGATGAAGGAAAGTGGTGTAGCCATTATGGGTTCTGCAAGTTGCGAAGGTGAAAATAGAGCCATCAGAGCGGTAGAACTTGCACTCACATCTCCATTGCTGAATGACAACAATATCAAAGGAGCACGCTATGTGCTATTAAATATCACTTGTGGTTCTGACGATATTACCATGGATGAGTTGGGGGAAATTACCGACTTCATACAAGAAGCAGCGGGTCAAACTGCCGATATCATTAAAGGTTATGGTATTGATGAAACACTGGGCGAGAAAATAAATGTTACACTTATTGCAACAGGGTTCAGTGCAAACCCAGTAACAACTTTTACTGAAAAGAAAGCGGAAAGGGTAATGCGTCGTTTAGATGAGCTAACTACCCAGGCTCCTGCTGCTGTTATTCCTGCACCCGCTGTAGTTGCTCCTGTACAAGAATCGATGGAACCTGTATTGAAAAACCCACCTATAGAAATAGCTGCTGAGTACACACCTGAAGCCGCTCCGAAGCAAGAAACACCAGGTAACGAACCTTTCATAAAACAACCTATGGAAGCTATAGCCCCTATTGCAGAAAATAAACAGGACATAGAATTTGAAATTGTAAAGAGGCCATTGGATGACCAACCTCGTACTCCCTTGTTATTTAATATTCCTCAACAACAACAGCCTGTTGAAAACAGACAACAACAAAATGAAAAGGTTGATTTGACAGATCCTGCTTTTATTGAAGAACAACGCAGGAAATCGCAAGAAAGGATTGAAAAGCTGAAACAATTAAGCTATAAATTGAGAAGCCCTTCCGGAATTACTGAGCTGGAAAACGAACCGGCTTACAAAAGAAGAAACATTGATTTGGGCGAGACTCCGCATTCATCGGAATCAAACCAATCACGGTTTACGCTTTCAGAAAATGAAGATAAAAAGGCAGAGTTGAGACAGAACAACTCGTTCCTTCACGATAATGTAGACTAAGAAGAGGGATTGTATTTAGAAAGGTTTATTGGGCAAATACGACCGGCATTCCACATAGGGTGCCGGTTTTTTTATTTGTGTCGGATGCCCGACGGGCAATTAAAAAGCTACAATAGTAATGGCTTTTGCTTCTCCTATACCTTTATATTTCTTTAGGTCGCTTAGAGAGAGCTTTCCCAGTTCATTCAGATTATTATGGGCATTTTTCAGAATGGATTTACATACATCCACTGCCGATTCGCCACGGGTACCCGAACCAATAAGGATAGCTAATAGTTCTGCATCCGAAAGGGCTGCAGAACCTTTAAGCATAAGTTTTTCCCTGGGACGGTCTTCTTCTGCCCAACTGCGTATGCTGTTTATTTCTTTTAGTGCTTCTTCAGACATTTTTATCCGGTAGGTTACAAATATACATTTTGAATTAAAGATTGGAACTATTTTATTAAGTTGGGTGAAAAAACATAACAACTTATTTATCAGTATCCAATTACCGATTGTATTTTTAATTCTCCCATGTATTTTTCTTTTAGTTTTGTAAGAATGAAAAATAAGTATTCACTTATTGCATGTTGTATCATAAGTATTGTGCTCATGCAATACCGTTTGTCTTACTCCGGGCTTGATCCTAATTATACCCTGAAGGTTACCACTTGGGATGCACTCGGATACTACATGTACCTGCCTTCAGCGTTTATATATAACGATGCCACACAATTGAAATGGTTTCCCGATATAGACAAAAAGTACCAGGTATCGGGCGGCTGGGTTTATCAGGCTAATATTTACAAGAATAATAAGTATGTGTTTAAGTACCTGGGTGGGGTAGCTATTATGGAAATGCCCCTGTTTTTTGTCGGACATTGTATTGCTAAAGCCAGCCATTATAAAGCTGATGGGTTTTCACCGCCATATCAATATGCTATTGCGTTTGGGGTATTGCTGTATTGTTTGCTATCTGTCTTTTTACTGAGGAATATTTTACTCCGTTTTTTTACGGATAAAAATACAGCCATAACGCTTTTGCTGGTTATGCTTGCTAGTAACATCATTCAGTATGTGGCTATTGATAGCGCCCAAAGCCACGGACTGATTTTCCCTTTATATGTATTAATACTATACTTTACCATCAAGTGGCATGAAAAACCTAAGCTGCTTTGGGCCTGCCTTATTGGCTATATTATTGGATTGGCTAGTATATGCCGCCCTACAGAGGCCATTATGTTGTTTATTCCCTTGCTTTGGAATACCCACACCAAAGAATCGGCACGTGAAAAATGGGCATTAGTAAAGCAACATAAAAAGCATGTTGTGTATGCTTTGGTGTTTATATTTTTAGGGGTATTGCCCCAACTTATATATTGGCAAATTGCTTCCGGTTTTTTTATCTACAATGTAGGTAGCAAATGGGTTTTCTTAAATCCATTTTTCCGGGTGCTTTTCGGTTGGGAAAAGGGTTGGTTTATTTATACGCCGGTTACCATTTTCTTTATTGTGGGTATGTTCTATATGAAGAAATACCCATTCAAAAAATCGGTTATATGGTTCTGTCTTCTCAATATTTGGATAATTATATCCTGGTTCGATTGGCGTTATGGTGGTAGCTATTCCACCCGTGCTTTGTCGCATTCCTATCCTGTGTTTGCATTGCCGCTGGCTGCATTTGTAGAATATATCAATGGTAAAAAATGGAGATATCTGTTTTATGCGTTGGGAATGTATCTTATTGGGGTTAATCTCTTCCAGATTGTACAGTATAACCGCACAATATTACACTACGATGATATGAACCGGAGATACTATACAAGCATATACATGAATCCTCACCCCACTCCTTTAGATATGAGTTTGATTGATACGAATGATTATCTCAGCAATGAAAAGGGATATATAGAGCAGGTACTTGTTCATATTGATACGGTTCGCCATTTGCAAGTATCGTCTAATACTCCAATAGCATTACTAAATACTACCATTTTGCCTGACTCTATATATAAGCCTGCTAAAGAAGCATGGCTCAAAATTGAGGCAGAGATAAAAATTGACAAAGGGTTTTCGGAAAGTTATTTAAACTCGGAACTTAAAATTGGTAATTCTGTCAAACACAACCGAGTAAGGTTATTCAGTCCCATTAGCATTCAAGGGGGCACAAATGAGTATTCTTTTTATATAAAGTTGCCTGATTGTTCCCACAGGGATAGGCTACAGCTATATATACGTTCCGGTAGTGACTTTGATGGGAAAGTAAATAAGATAAAGGTTACAAGCTTTATGAAGTAGTTTAATGCTTATTAATATTGCAGTGTAGCTTGTTTCAGTGCATATACACAAACGTCTCCCCGTTGCAGTATTAGTCTATCGATACAGCTTTTTATTCCGGTATCTTGTTGCACTTTTTTTGAGTCGGTATATAGGTAAGCAGCTCCTTGGGAAATCATTTCTTTCAAACTTTTCTCGTCTAACCAGTCATTGTCAAATGCCCATCCCTTTTTGTTTATATAATAGAACCAGATGCAGCTCGATTCATCATTCCCTACCACACATAGTTTGTTATCTGGTAGAATATTCTGTAAATCATTTTTATACGTAAGAAGATTGGCGTTGAATCCCGGGTCAATGGTATTCCAACGGTGGTCAGCGCGTAGGAATGCTGTGATGGGAAGAATACACAGGGCAGCTACAGAAACGATTCGCAATATTTTTTTTGGGTGGGAAATTAACTTTTCAGCACCATATCCGACAATTATAAATATCAGTGGTAAGAACGGAAACATATAATAATCGTGCACAGTATTAATCATGTTCATCTCAAATAAAAAGTAGAGTAACACACTAATACCCCACCCAAAAAACAAAGGGAATAGAGGATGCCTGTACTTTTTAGAAGAAAACAGCAGAAAAAATCCGGCAAAGAAAAAGAGTAATGAACCGTAGTTAATTAAGAGTTCCGGGAGGATAGATATTAAATTGCCCTGGAGTATATCCAGCAAGTTGGAGATGTCTTGCTTGCCCGCAGATAGAACGCCGGTTACTATACCATTTCCTTGCCAGGTTCCCACTACTTTTACATACCATAGAGCAGGCAGAAAGAGAATAGCAAAGAAAATAAGACCTATTTTAATAAAGGAGTTTATTCCTATTTTGCGAATATTCATAAGTAGATAAACCACAATACCTCCGATGTAAACCACAAAAGGCATCTTTGATAAGACAGATAGACTAATAAAAGCAGCCGACCAAATGGCATAAACGTATTCTGGATTCTCTATCCATTTGAAGAAGAAAGCCATGCCATAAATAGAGAGGCAGAGTGCAAGGTTATCGGGCATGGGATTGAGGGTATAGTAATAAAAGACCGGTGAAAAGTTGAAACACCAAGCTCCAAACAAGGCCAGCCTATGTATTTTAAATATGTTGTAAAGCAACAGGTAGATTCCCCATATGCTAAATAGTCCTATTATAAAGGATAGTATGCGGGTAATAATGAGATGGTCCCCAAAAATCTTATAGAAACAGGCAATCCCCCATTGCATAATAGGGAACTCCATGCGAAATATACCCGACCCATTTCCGCGATTACTAATTCTCGGTTTAAGGATATTAAAATCTTCTCTATAAAAACTCAGGATGGTGTTTTGAGTTTGGGTTTGCCTCCATACATGGTAACCTACAAGGTCTGTTTTGAATATATGCCAATGCATGCACAAGCTAAGCAAGGGAATAAATAAGAACAATATAGCCTTCCTTTGACGGAAGAAGAATGCTTCAATCATTTTACGATGGTAGTTGTAACTGAATTTGCCTTCAAATATAATAGTCCATATACATAAATGGGTGATTGACAAACGCGAAAGACATATAAAAATACCTGAAAGTACCCTGTAATTGTTAAATAATGTTAGATTTTACAATGTTTTCTAAGAATAATAATTAAATTTGCGACCGTAGTATTAGATGTTATATGTATAAAAAGTTACTTATTATAGGTTTGTTGTTGATTCCCTGTGTATTTGTTAATGCCCAGGCAACAGCAACTTCTGCACCGGCTAGTGATCCTAATGCGCCTGTTATGGCCTTTGACACAAAAGATCATGATTTTGGCACTTTTGAGCAAGATGGAAATGGTACTTACCTGTTTTTGTTTACCAATACAGGCAAAGAACCTTTGGTTATAAAAGAAGCTCATGGATCATGCGGTTGTACTATTCCTAAATGGCCGCACGACCCTATTTCACCCGGTCAAAAGGATACTATTAAGGTAACATATGATACTCACCGTGTAGGCGATTTTCACAAAACAGTCACAATAACCTCTAATGCAAAAGAATCTCCGGTAGTATTATCTATTCACGGAAAGGTAACTGCCAAACCGGCAGTGCCTAGCTTTCCTACCGATCCGGGCAATAATACCAGCGGGGCTCCGTTTTCTTCTAATTGGGACAATCATTAATTTAATATCAACCAAAAAATCGATTCAATCATGAAAAAACTTTTATCTTCCATTACATTAATTGCAGCGCTTGCTTTATCAGGTAATATATATGCACAAGCTGCTCCTGCTCCTGCAACTCCTGCAGCTCCCGATCCAAATGCTCCTGTAATGAAATTCGAACATGATACCATTGATTATGGTACCATTCCTCATAATGCAGACGGTTATCGCGTATTCAAATTTACAAATGTTGGAAAAGAGCCATTGCTTATTACCAATGCTCATGGTTCATGCGGATGTACCGTTCCTACCGCGCCTACTGAACCGATTCCACCTGGACAAAATTCAGAAATCAAGGTTCACTATGCAACCGACAGAATTGGTGCATTTACCAAAACCGTAACTCTTACCAGTAATGCTAATCCACCTACAAAAGTTCTGGTAATTAAAGGTAATGTATTATCTGATCCACCAGTAGCAACGCCTGCTGCCGCTCCTGCTAACGCTGCACCGAGCACCAGCGGTCACTAATTGGTATATAATTTTATTTAAAAGTCTGTTCAAGTTTATTTTGAACAGACTTTTTCTTTTTAGTAAATTTAGAGATGAATAAAATCCGGATCATTAATATAGTTATTGTAATTCTATGCGGGCATTTTTGTGCTGCTCAACCGGTTATGATCATGGATAAAAATATACACCACCTGGGCTTTGTGCGGCAAGGTGATACACTCCATTTTCAATATAAGTTTATCAATTCAGGTAATCAACCTTTAGTAATAACTGATACTAAAGTTGAATGCGGTTGTACGGGAGTTAATAGACCTCTAACCCCTGTTTTACCCGGCAAGCAAGATAGCATACAGGTAGTTTTTCATACTAACGATGCCATTGGCAGACAGGACAGAACTGTAACTATATTGTCAAATGCCTCTAATTCACCCGTAGTAGTAAGATTTAAATGCGTGGTATTAAAGGCTAAAAAATAAACCTGTAACAAAGCAATTATCGATTATTTTTGTACTTTAATTGCTAATAAATTTACGCCATGCAAACTATCGAAACCTACAATTTTAAAAATAAAAAAGCCCTTGTAAGGGTAGATTTCAATGTTCCTCTTGATGAGCAATTAAACATAACCGACGATACACGTATAAAAGCGGCTATACCGACCTTAAAAAAAATATTGAAGGATGGAGGTTCTGTAATCATCATGTCGCATTTGGGTAGACCTAAAAATATACCGGAAGATAAGTTTTCATTAAAACATATTGTACCATCCCTCAGCAAGCTTTTAGGTGTAGAAGTAAAATTTTCAAACGATTGTATTGGTGCAGCTACCAAGGTTATGAGCGATGCCTTAAAGCCTGGTGAAGTTTTATTGCTCGAGAATTTACGTTTTCATGCCGAAGAAACCAAGGGCAGTGTAAGCTTTGCAAAGGAATTAGCTTCATTAGGCGATGTGTATGTGAACGATGCATTTGGCACGGCACACAGGGCTCATGCATCTACTACTATTGTTGCCCAGTTTTTCCCTCATGATAAATTATTTGGTTATTGCATGGCTTCGGAACTCACCAGTATTTCTAATTTATTTACAAACCCTAAAAGGCCACTTACCGCTATTCTTGGTGGAGCAAAAGTATCGGGTAAAATTGCCATAATAGAAAACCTGATGGATAAGGTAGATAACCTTATTATAGGTGGTGGAATGGCATATACCTTCATTAAAGCAAAGGGTGGAAATATAGGTAGCTCGTTAGTGGAAGAGGATAAAATAGAAACTGCTTTGAACGTAATTGAAGCTGCTAAGAAAAAAGGCGTTAAACTCTATATCCCTACAGATACAGCCATAGCAGATGCCTTTAATAACGACGCCAATAAAAAATTTTGTGCTATAAACGAGATTCCCTCCGGTTGGCTGGGCTTGGATATTGGTCCTGAAACTGAAAAAGAATTTGCAAAAGTAATAGAATCATCAGGGTCTATTTTGTGGAACGGGCCTATGGGAGTTTTTGAAATGAGCAATTTTGAACATGGTACTAAAGTGGTTGCTGATGCTATTGTGAGTGCTACAGCAAAAGGAGCCTATTCGTTAGTTGGAGGTGGCGATTCAGTAGCTGCAATTAATAAATATAACCTGGCAGATAAGGTAAGTTATGTATCAACTGGTGGAGGAGCAATGTTGGAATATATTGAAGGTAAGGAACTTCCCGGTGTGAAGGCTATACAAGAGGATGTTGAAAAGATAATAAAATAAGTTCTCCACATTCTTCCTTTCACCGTTAAATTTGCAACTCAAATAAGCGAAATGTGTTAGAACATCTCAAAAAAATAGTCAGTATATTCCGTAATAGGTATATTACAGCAACGGTGTTGTTTGTATTATGGATTGCTTTTTTCGACCAGACAAGCCTTATTTACGATATACATCTTACCCGGAAAGAAAATCAACTAAAGGCTCAAAAGGTGTATTACGAAAAGCAGACCCAGGTTGCTATTGAGCAGTTAAAAGAGCTGCAAACAAATCCGGCTAATATGGAAAAGTTTGCCCGTGAAAAATATTTCATGAAGAAAAGTAACGAGGATGTATACGTTCTTGTTGACAAGAATAATAATCTTGTAGATACACTGAATATAAAGGCAAAATAATCAGTTTTAAAAATTCGGCCTGAGTAGATATTTGCTATAGAAGTTGTCAATTATCTTAACCACTTCTTCCGAAGTATCCACCACATGAAATAGCTCAAGGTCTTTTTCATCTGCATTTTGTTCTTTTTCTATCACCATATCTTTTATCCAGTCAAGCATGGGTTCCCAATATTTCTTTCCTACTATGATGATGGGAAAATGCTCCACCTTGTTGGTTTGGATAAGTGTAATAGCTTCAAAAAGTTCATCTAATGTTCCAAAGCCTCCGGGAAGAACAACAAAGCCCTGGGCATATTTCATAAACATGACCTTACGTACAAAGAAGTAATCGAATCTCAATAGTTTATCGCGATCAACAAAGGCATTGTCTTTTTGTTCGTGAGGTAATTCAATTTCCAATCCTACCGAGCGTCCTCCACCTGCCTGCGCTCCTTTGTTGGCAGCTTCCATAATGCCGGGGCCTCCACCGGTAATAACACCATACCCATGACGGGTAAGTTGGAAGGCTATTTCTGTGGCTAACTTATAATACTTATGACTCGGTTTGGTACGTGCCGAACCAAAAATAGATATACAAGGTCCAACTTTTGCTAATGTGTCAAATCCATGCACAAACTCTGACATCATGCGGAATATTTGCCACGAATCGGTTGCCTTTATTTCGTTCCAGTTTTTTTCCCTGGAAACTTCACCTGATCTTTTATCAGCAGCTTTCTTAGTCGTCTTTTTCAATTTTGCCATAAATTGTGTAATTTATTGTAATTCTGCAGCTAAGTATACGGAAGTCAGGCTCTTTTTGTTTTTGCTTACCTTTTCAGGAGTACCTTCCACAATAACTTCTCCACCTCGTATTCCGCCTTCGGGGCCTATATCAATAATGTGGTCAGCCACCTTTATAACATCTAAATTATGTTCAATCACTATCACCGTGTTTCCATAATCTACTAGTTTATTAAGCACATCAAGCAATAGGCGGATATCTTCAAAATGCAAACCTGTAGTGGGTTCATCTAAAATATAGAGGGTATTTCCGGTGCCTCGTTTCGATAATTCTGTTGCCAGTTTTACACGCTGTGCCTCTCCGCCTGAGAGGGTGGTAGATGATTGTCCTAATGTAATGTAACCAAGCCCTATCTCGTTAAGCGTAGTTATTTTTTGCGTGATATGCGGTATCTCTGAGAAGAATTCTACCGCCTGTTCCACAGTAAGGTTAAGCACATCGTTTATGGATTTTCCTTTGAAACGGACTTCCAGTGTTTCACGATTATACCGTTTGCCGCCACAAGTATCGCAAACAACATATACATCCGGCAAAAAATTCATTTCAATCTTCTTCAGCCCTGCGCCTTGGCAGCTTTCGCATCTTCCGCCCTTCACATTGAATGAAAAGCGTCCGGGGGCATAGCCTCTAATCTTTGCTTCGGGTAGTGAAGCAAACAAATTACGTATATCGGCAAACAGATTAACGTAGGTTGCCGGATTCGAACGAGGTGTGCGCCCGATGGGCGATTGATCTATTTCAATAATCTTGTCTATGTGATTAATGCCTTGTATAGAAGAATATGGGAGCGGAGTAGCTTCCGACTTATATAAGTGTTTGCTTATAATCGGATACAAGGTTTCATTTATTAAGGAAGATTTTCCACTGCCCGAAACACCGGTAATGCAAATCAGTTTGCCAAGAGGGAAAGACACGTTTACATTTTTCAAGTTATTACCCTTAGCTCCTTTCAGCACAATTTCTTTTCCATTCCCTTTTCTGCGGATCTTTGGAACCTCAATAGTTTTCTTGCCTGAAAGATAATCGGAGGTGAGTGTAGGTTGTTTTAAAAAATCGTTGGGCGCTCCTTGCGCAACTATGTTTCCACCATGCGAACCTGTTCCCGGGCCTACATCAATAATCCAGTCAGAGGCGAGCATCATATCCTTATCATGCTCTACTACTATAACGGAATTGCCACTATCGCGCAAGTTTTTCAAGGCATCTATCAACCTATGATTATCGCGTTGATGGAGGCCAATGCTGGGTTCATCTAATATATACAATACACCCACTAATCCCGAACCTATTTGTGTGGCAAGGCGTATGCGCTGTCCTTCTCCGCCCGATAAGGTGCGGGCACTCCGATTTAATGTGAGATAATCGATGCCTACATCCAGCAAAAACCTGGTGCGGCTCCTCAATTCCTTCATCACATCTTTTGCAATAATTTTTTTCTTGCCTTCAAGGCTTGCCTCAAAGTTTACAATCCAATCGTATAAAACGCGGGTATCCAGATTAGCGAGATCGGCAATATTTTTGTCTTCAATTTTGAAGTAGAGAGCTTCCTTTTTTAAACGTGCACCCTTGCATTCCGGACACACGGCTTTATTCATAAATTCAGCTGCCCATTCTGATATGCCAGGGCTATCCGTATCTCGTCGTTGGCGGTCAATAAAATTAATAATACCCTCAAAACTCATGGAGTAGGAATGACCACTACTTTGAAAATTTTCCCGCACTTTTAATATTTCATCCGTACCATATAATATGGCATGCAAACCCCCTTCGGGTATTTTATTTACAGGTGTATCAAGGGTGAATCCATGCTTATCAGCAATAGCCTCCAATTGGTGGAATATCCAGTTGTCTTTTCTTTTTCCCACGGGTGCAATAGCTCCGTCACTAATAGAAAGATGGGAGTTGGGAATAATTTTCTTTTCATCAATTTGTAATACTTCGCCTAAGCCTCCGCAATTAGGGCAAGCTCCGTAGGGCGAATTGAAAGAAAATAAATTTGGTGCCGGTTCATCATATGATATCCCCGAAGTAGGGCACATGAGGAAGCGGCTATAGTGAGAGACTTTTTTCTGTTCATCTAATACCATAATTACTCCTTTGCCTTGTTTCATAGCCAGAGCAACCGATTCAGCAATGCGTGATTTAGATGCATCGGTAACATCAATGCGATCAATCAGTACTTCAATGTCGTGTATAGAATACCTGTCGGCATGCATGCCTGAACGTATTTCCTTTATTTCCCCATCGAGCCGCACCCGCGAAAAACCACTTTTACGGAGCTGTTCAAATAATTCGCGATAGTGCCCTTTTCTTCCTTTTACAACAGGTGCCAGCAACTGAATTTTTTTTCCGTCGTATTTTGAAATAAGCAGGTTAATAATTTGTTGCTCAGAAAACCTTACCATTTTTTCGCCTGTAACGTAAGAATAGGCTTCTCCTATCCGGGCAAAAAGTAAGCGTAGGAAATCATATATTTCTGTAATTGTTCCAACTGTTGAACGGGGATTCCTGCCTACTGTTTTTTGTTCAATGGATATAACAGGACTTAACCCTTCTATTTTATCTACGTCGGGGCGTTCCATGCCTCCCAAAAACTGGCGGGCATAAGCTGAAAGAGTTTCAATATAGCGGCGCTGCCCTTCGGCATA
>Ga0207037_10019_pt2 | contig 51899 bp, 49 predicted proteins | sample Alteio_BWMinCont_75_FD_153268 | JGI IMG/M metagenome (GOLD analysis project Ga0207037, IMG submission 153268) | Enriched cells from forest soil in Barre Woods Harvard Forest LTER site, Petersham, Massachusetts, United States -... | ecosystem: Environmental > Terrestrial > Soil > Temperate forest >... | reverse complement strand
CAAACGTTAAAGAACTTCTGAAATCAACTGAATATGATACGGAAGTAACCGTGCAGGGATGGATCCGTACGAAAAGAGATAGTAAACAAGTGGTTTTTTTAGCCATTAATGATGGCTCTATCATACATAATATACAAGCCGTCGCCGCTATTGATGCCTTTCCTGAAGAATTGCTGAAAAGCATTACTACCGGGTCTTGTGTATTAGTAAAAGGTACTCTTGTTAAATCGCAAGGGCAGGGACAAGCGGTGGAAATACAAGCCAAAGAAATAGAAATATACGGCGGCGCCGATGAAACTTTCCCTTTACAAAAGAAAGGCCATACATTAGAATTTTTGAGAGAGATTGCCCACTTGCGTCCACGCACCAATACCATTGGCGCTGTGATGCGCGTACGCCATGCCATGAGCTATGGTATACATAAATACTTTAACGATAACGGATTTTTTTATTTGCATACCCCTGTAATTACCGGCTCGGATGCAGAAGGAGCGGGAGAAATGTTCCGTGTCACTACATTGGATATGAATAATCCTCCAAAAAATCCTGATGACACGATAGATTACAAAGAAGATTTTTTTGGAAAAGAAACTAACTTAACGGTTTCCGGTCAGTTGGAAGCTGAAACTGCCGCTATGGCTCTTTCCAAAGTATATACGTTCGGACCGACATTCCGTGCTGAGAACTCTAACACCCCACGACACCTGGCTGAGTTCTGGATGATTGAACCTGAAGTGGCATTTAATGATGTGCATGATAACATGGACTTAGCTGAAGACATGCTAAAGTATTTAATAAAATATGCGCTGGATAACTGTATAGACGATTTGACCTTTCTAAATAATATGTACGATAAGGAATTGCTCAACCGTTTGAATATGGTGAAAGATTCCACCTTTAAACGCATTAGCTACACCGAAGGCATTGAAATTTTAAAATCAGCCATGAAAAAATTTGAGTTTAAACCCGAATGGGGGGCTGACCTGCAAAAGGAACATGAGAATTATTTAGTTGAACATTTCAAATGCCCGGTTATGGTTACCGATTATCCGAAAGGCATCAAAGCATTTTACATGAAGCTGAATGAAGACGGCAAAACAGTAAGGGGCATGGATGTACTGTTTCCTTATGTGGGTGAAATAATGGGAGGTTCACAACGGGAAGAAAACTACGATAAGTTATTAGCACGAATTCGTGAAATGGGATTGCCCGAAAAAGAAATGTGGTGGTATCTTGAGTTGCGCAAATTCGGAACAGCACCGCATGCAGGCTTTGGGCTTGGGCTGGAACGACTCATTTTATTTGTTACGGGTATGAGTAATATACGCGATGTCATTCCATTCCCTCGCACTCCCAAAAACGCAGAGTTTTAATTTAAAGCCATTAGCTGATAGCCAATAGCCAAACACATGCCAGAACTTCGCCAGACCCAGCAATTAAAACAGCAACTAAAGCTTACGCCCAACCAAATATTGGTGCAGAAGCTATTGCTTTTACCGATGGCATTAATGGAACAACGCATCAAGGAAGAAATAGAAAATAACCCAGCCTTAGAAGATGGCAGCGAGGTTGCCGATGACCCTAAGGAAGAACTCTCAGAAATAGAAAACGAAGGTGAAGAGTATAGTGAGGATACCCGTGATGAAGACTATGACGATGGGGAAGATTTCATGGAAGAAAGCGAAGAATATGTGCCTGCATATAAATTAACTTCGAATAACTATGCTGAGGAAACTAACCGGGAATCATATTTTGCCGATTCATCCTCTTTCCAGGATTCATTGCATTTTCAACTGGGATTAAAGGATCACCTGAACGAGCGCCAGCAAATGCTTGCCGACTATATTATTGGCAATATTGATGATGATGGATATTTACGTCGGGATCTGTATTCCATATCGAATGATGTTACTTTCCAGCAAAATATCCTGACCGATGAAAAAGAACTGGAGCCACTGCTGAAAATAATACAGGAATTTGACCCGCCGGGAGTTGGAGCAAGAAACTTGCAAGAGTGCTTGCTCATACAATTGAAAAGACAGGAACATACTGATGCGTATACGAAACTTGCTATCACTATCCTGGAAAAAGGATTTGAAGAGTTCTCTAAAAAGAATTACGAGCGACTAAAAGAAGTAGTAAAATGTGATGAGGCATCGTTGAAAAATGCGGTGAATGAAATTATAAAGCTTAATCCCAAACCGGGGCAGGCTTATGCTGATGCAGCCACCAATGCAGCACAGGTAGTTCCTGATTTCGTAGTTGCCAATTCAGAAGGCGAATTGCAAGCTGCCCTCAATGGAAGAATATCGTCTACTTTGCGCCTCAGTCCCGTGTATGTTACTATGGCCGAACGAAAAAAAGGGATGGATAAAATGCAGCGCGAAGCGGCATCATTTGCAAAATCGAAAACAGAAGCAGCAAGTGGTTTCATTCATGCTATCAGGCAACGGGAAGATACGTTGCAGAGTGTGATGCAAACCATTCTGAATTACCAACAGGATTATTTTGCTTCAGGCGACGAAGGTAAATTGAAGCCCATGCTGCTAAAGGATATTGCAAAAGCCACCGGGCTTGATATATCTACCATTTCAAGGGTAGTAAGTAGTAAATATGTTCAAACCAATTTTGGTACGTTTTTACTGAAAACACTTTTCTCTGAATCATTCCAAAAGGAAAGTGGAGAAGAAGTTTCGGTAAACGAAGTGAAAAAATTGATGCAGGAAATTATTCATAACGAAGACAAGAAAAAGCCCATCAACGATGATGCACTAGTAGTTCTGCTTGAACAAAAAGGATATAAAATAGCACGCAGAACAATTGCTAAATACCGTGAAGCTATGGGCCTGCCAGTAGCACGAATGCGAAAAGAAATTTAATACTAGAATGGGAAAACAATTATGGACTTTCATATCGTACCTTTTTCATCCTGCACTTATGCCCACAGTGGCAGTTCTTGTGGTTTTATGGTGCGATCCTAATCTTTCGAGTTTATTTTTTAATGAGAAATCCTTGTTGATTGTAGTTGCTGCTATATTGGCATGTACTTATATATTACCACTACTCGTAAACTATGTCCTTCTTCTGTTTAACAAAATTTCAAGCCTATCGAACCCCACGAGGACGGACAGACTCTATATGCTCAGCTTTGCAGCGCCTTTTTTTATTCTTGGCTATTACGCTTTCCATAGCATACCAAGTATGGGAGAATCGCTGAAAGTATTTATGCTGGGGTTAAACATATCTCTTATTATAACACTCATCGCTACTATGTTTACCAAGGTAAGCTTTCATAGTGTGGGTGCAGGCGGGCTACTTGGAACCGTAATCGGCTTAATGAAATACACTCAGCAACATCTCATCATGTGGTTACTTGGGGCATTTGCCATTGTAATACTGACTGCCTTGTCGCGCTATAAATTAAAAGCACACGAACCATTCGATATCTACCTGGGACTTATGATTGGCATTGCTGTTCAATCACTGGTACTATTTTTTGGGGTACACCAGATGGTGTTATGAACTTATTTCCCGGTAATCTTAAACTCGGTACGACGATTTAGCTGACGGCCTTCATCGGTGGCGTTGGTTGCAACAGGATGAGCAGAGCCATATCCTTTAGACGTAAGCCTTTTAGCCGCAATGCCATGTGCTACGAGGTAAGTAACTACTGCTTTTGCCCTCGAAGCAGATAAGCCTAAGTTATACTTTTCCGTACCCTTATTATCCGTGTAACCTGATAGTTCAATCGTCATGGCAGGATATTTTTTAAGCAGGTCTATTACCTCCTGCAATTCAGGTGTAGATTCTTTTCTGAGGGTAGCTTTATTAAAGTCGAAAAATATATTCCGCAGGGCGATATGGCTACCTACTTCTAATGGTTGGAGCGCTATATTCTTTACAAACTCCCGGTAGTGCGAAGAATCTGTCATATCTATATTGGCAGAATAAAAAAGATGGTTCGGAGCCGTTATATATATCCCATAATTTACACCTGATAAAAGAGAAACCACATATTCTCCGGTCAGGCTATCGGTATTGAAATTGGCAATTATTTTATTCTTTTTATTATCCATCAGTTCAATGGAAGCAAGCAGAGGTTTATGGGTATTTGAATCAACTACCACTCCTTTTAAAAGTGCTTTGTTCGATATAACCGTAACCGCTTCCGAAGTCATCACATCGGTAATATTGGCAGTCAGCCCGGATAATGCACTTGGCCCAATGCTTGCAACTACAGGTTTTTCAGGGCCGAGGAAGGTGATCATATAAATATCCATATCTCCTTTCCCACCCTTTTGATCGGAAGAATAGTAGGCATGTTTTTTATTAGCTGTCAAAGTGAAATAAATGTCGTCGCCCGGCGTATTGATAGGATATCCCATATTTACGGGAGCAGACCATTTTCCACTATCATACACAGATTTAAATACATCATATCCACCCATGGTGTTATGTCCCGTAGAACTGAAATAGAGCGTCATTCCATCCGGAGTTACATAAACTCCTTCTTCATCGTATTCGGTATTGATAATGGGTCCCAGGTTTTGCGGAACACTCCAGTTACCCTTATCATCCTTTGTGATTTTGTAAATATCGCCCATTCCATATCCACCTGTGCGATCACTTATAAAGTAGGCTGCTCTTCCATCAGATGTAACCGAGATAGATGATTCTTTCGCCCGAGAATCTATTGCCTTGCTTAAGCGTTGAGGATTAGACCATGCTTTGTTCGCTCCCAGGCTGCTCTGGTATATATCTCCATTGTTACTGATACGGTATGTATATAAAGTCTGCCCGTCGGGCGACAAGCCAGCGGTAGCATTGTCTGATTTGGCATTAATAACATCGCTCATTTTTCTCGCGCTGCCCCACGTGCCATTCTTAGAATAAGATACAAATATATTTTCGGGGCCTTCGGCATCTCTCGGATCTAATTTTACTTTTTTTGAAATGGCTGCTGTCCGTGCTGTATAAAACATTTCTGATTCATCAGCCATCACCAGCGGATGATATTGTGGAGACTGGTCATTAATGGAATCTCCCAAATTATCAACGAATGCCCTAACAGGAACCTGGCTCAGTTGTTCCCCATTATTGCATTCCTGAATTTTTCTTCGCACATCATCTATCTCAGCGCCCTGCTTAGGGGTAAGCGTTTGCAGGTATACATTGTATTCCATTTTTGCTTTTTCCCAATTCATGGTTAAATGATATGCCCTTGCCAAATAATAATGTGCATCGGGGGCAACTACTGCATTTATCTGAATAGCTAATTCCAGGTATGAAACCGCCTGATCTTTATACATGGAATATATCATGCACTTGCCAAGCTTATAATTCAACCTGGCATTGTCGGGATTGAATTTTTCAGCATTCATGTAGAAAGGAACTGCATAGCGGTAATAATGCACTCCCATATTATAGTAATAGTTCGCTTGCTTGATGTCTTTAACCGCTTGTTTATATCCCTTCTTGTTATTCTTAAAATTCTTTTTGATGAATTCTACATTCTTTACCTGCACCTGCCCAAATGCAGTGTATGTAAAGAATACAAATAAAACTAAGGTAAACGCCCTGCGAATAGCACCAATCTTATATGTAGAATTACTCCGCATCATTTGCAATCTTTTGTATAATCATTTGCCACTGTTACTCCATATTGTGCAGCTTGCTGCCAATCCTGGCAGGCATCTTTCGGCCGGCGCATCATTTCTTCTATAATTCCCCTATTCAGGTATGCAGTTCCATTGGCGGGTTTTAATTTAATCGCCTTATCACAATCGGCTTTTGCCTTATCATTATTATTCGTGCGATATTCTACCAGGGCGCGGTTGCAATACGCATCGGCATTGGTAGAATCAAGCTGAATGGCTTTATTGAAATCAGTAAGGGCATCGGGATAGCTCTTTTTAGCAAGATATACTACACCCCTATTGTTGTATGCATCTGCATATTGCGCATTCATCGCGATAGCCTCTGAAAAAGCTTCTATAGCTTCATCATTATTACCTGCCTTATATTCGGCGTTACCTAAGTTATTGTAGGTAGTTGCATTTTTTACAGAAGCCAGCGATATCCTGTAATCATCAATGGCTGCATGATAGGTTCCGAGTTCATAATTGCACACCCCCCTATCATTATATGCTTCAGAAAAATTCGGCCTCGAACCAATAGCTAATGTAAAATCGGCTAACGCATCTTTATAATTTTTTGAAAGGGCTACTAATTCGCCCAGGCAATACCAGGCATCTGCGCTACCCGGATTTTTCTTTACGAAATGTGAAAAAGCATTAATGCCTTGTTCTTTGTTTCCCAACACTATCTCTGTTCTGCCTAATCCATACCAGGCTTTTTCATCGTTGGAATCAAGCTTTAATGCCGCTTTGTAATCGCTTTCAGCATTTTTATAATCAGCTTGTCTTAAATGTGTATTTGCCCGTGCAAGATAAGCCGGTTCAAATTTCGGGCTGCCCGAAACTGCTTCATTAAAATTACTGAGTGCCGTAGGATAATCTTTTTTTGAAAAATTGTCCAGCCCTTTATTGTAGGCCATTTTAGCAAGCTGTTCGGGAGTTTCTTTAATCGTTTTAACGGTGTCGTGCTTAGCCCTAGGAGGAGTAACACCCGGTGCCTGCGCCATCAATTTGACGGTTAATACGAGCAGTAATAATGTAGCAATTTTACATTTCATACTTAAAAACCAAATAGTTTTATTCCTGCTTCAGCCGATATAACACGACCGCTGCTCTGATTTATATAGGCCAGCAAATCATCTGTTGCAATAAAGACTTCAAACCCACCCATAAGAGCCACGAAAACACCTGCCGGAACTACGTTAGGAAATTCTTTTTCACCGGCATAGCCAATGCTAACATTCATTAAGTTAAAGAGATTGATATGTGCGCCTACAGCTACATAAGGATGTAATAAATTCCCTTCTACCGTATTTAAAGGTGCTACCATATCACCCGAAAGCAAAATGCCTTTAGAAAGCTGGTAGCTCAAGCCAGTACGGAATTTAGATGGTAACTGTGTGGTGTAATTGGCCCCATTTCCACGGGCAGTAAAATAATTAAATGCCTTGGAATTTTTTTGCGCAATATTATAAAGGGTGTCTATTGCCGGAAATATTACGGCAGCATTTTCAAATGAATTATTCTGCCAGGTTATTTTACCCAGGTCAATGGCAGACATGCCCAGTTTCCATTTTTTGTACGATGCGCTCAAGCCTAAATCAACTCCAAACCCTCGTCCGTTGGCCGTGAATGTTTTTCCCAGCATGTCATTTGTGTAGTTGGGGTCAGCATAAACATAACTTCCTTCTTCATAATTTTCACTTCCGACAATACTGGAGTTATAGTCTCCAAGGCCCCAAATGGGTTTAACCCCAAAGCCACCATATATGATAAGCGGATTTGATATGGTATCCGATGTTTTAGATTTGCTATTCAGATATGCTGAGTTTTCAAAAGAAGCCGCGCCTGTTCCGTGTCCGGGTATATTTATAGTGAGCAATTTGCGCCCGTAATCAATATTCAATTCACGGTAATGATAGCCTCCGGCACTACTTCCACTCAGCAAACTAGTGCGGTTATTGGTAAATAGATCCGGGTCTTGTTTAAGCAACGCAGCATAGCCTGCACTATCTTGATCCCAAACCTCGGCTATTACTTTAGCAGCACTTGGACTCAATTGAGCATGTACAAAAAGTTCATCACTTAAATTAACTGCAAATCCACCTATTTTAGGGATAGAAAAAGAAATGGCCGCCCAAGTTATAGAAGCCGTAAGATTCATACCTCCGGGAGCGCTCATAGCATCTATCATCTGTTGCCGTTGAGCCGGTGGTATGATTCCATGTCCGTTCAAGCTGTCCAAAGCAGGTTTTAATTGATTCAGTTTATTGAGCGACAATGCATTGTCCTGCATGCTTACACCAACATTGGCAATACTCATGGAAAGTATATGATTGCTGCTCCACCCTAAGTTGGCTGGATTAATTTCAATGGCCTCCCAATCTTTAACAGTGGCCGTTACCGCACCACCCATAGCAGCAGCCGATGGCGACCCAAAATCAATTTGTGCAAAAGACAGGGATGGTAGAAGAAGAAAAAGAAGGGGTACAACTCTCTTCATACAAAATTTATTATCGGTTGGCGTTGATTCAGGATGCTAAAATATACATTATTTGAATACAATTGTAAAAAATAAATCTAATATCGATTTATCAGCACATTGTTCGTAAAGAAAATATAAGAAATGCCGGTTAATTCAAAAAAAATTATTTTTGCAGTCCAATTTTTAAGAACCTGTGACATTAATTAAATCTATATCCGGAATCAGGGGTACCATCGGAAGCAATGGAACCGAAAGTCTGACTCCCACCGAAATCGTAAAATTTACCGCCGCCTACGCATCCTGGGTGAAAAGAAACCAAAAAGGGAAAAGCTCTAAAAAGCCCCGTGTTGTAATAGGACGCGATGCCCGCTTGTCAGGCACCTTTGTACGTAATATTATTGCGGGTACCCTGCAAGGTATGGGTATTGATGTTACCGACCTGGGCCTTGCCACTACACCAACCGTCGAAATAGCCGTAACAGGTGAAAAAGCAGATGGAGGCATTATTATTACTGCCAGCCATAACCCTAAAAACTGGAATGCGCTGAAGCTCCTCAATTCCAAAGGAGAATTTATTTCAGAAGCCGACGGAAAAGATATACTGAACATTGCTGAAGCAGGCCATTTTGAATTTGCAACGGTTAATTCGCTCGGCGAAATAAAAGAAGACAATACGTATCTTCAAAAACATATTGACCTTATTCTAAATCTGCCCCTTGTAGATGTGAAAGCCATACAAGCAAAAAAATTCAAGGTGGTATTAGATGCGGTAAATTCAGTTGGAGGTATTGCTGTTCCTTCCCTGTTAAAGCAATTAGGCGTGGATGAAATCATCCCGCTGTATTGTGAACCAACAGGCGACTTTAAACATGAAGCGGAGCCTTTGCCCGAAAACCTGACCGAACTTTCAAAAACGGTAGAACGCAACAACGCGCACCTTGGTATTGCTGTTGACCCGGATGTTGACAGGCTTGCACTTGTTTGCGAAGACGGGGAAATGTTTGGTGAAGAATATACCCTTGTAGCCGTTGCCGATTATATTCTTAAAAATAAAAAAGGAAGTTCTGTTTCCAACCTCTCCTCTACCCGTGCATTGAAAGATATCACCATAAAAGCAGGAGGAAGTTATTTTCCTGCCGCGGTGGGAGAAGTGAATGTGGTGGAAACCATGAAAAAAAATAATGCCGTAATTGGCGGAGAAGGCAACGGAGGAATTATTTACCCTGATATTCACTACGGTCGCGACGCGCTTGTGGGTATTGCTTTATTCCTTACCCATCTGGCAAAATTCGGCAAGAGCACTTCCATGCTTCGTGCACAATATCCTAACTACCATATTTCAAAAAATAAGATTGAACTTTCACCTGAATTGAATGTAGATAAGGTGTTAGAAGGCATCAAGAAGAAATATGAAAAGCATATTATTGATACACGCGACGGAATTAAATTAGAGTTTGACAAAGACTGGATTCACTTGCGCCGTTCGAATACCGAACCTATTATCCGTATTATTGCCGAAGGCGATTCACGTACCACGGCTGAAAACCTGGCTGAAAAAATTATGCAGGATATCAGCGAGGTAATGAAGAACAGGTAAGATTCAATTAGGAATCAGGAGAGGATGTTATTGCAAGTGGCAATCTCAATTTTAAATAGTTCTATTGATATTTCTGGCCATGTTGAGCTCCGCCTTCCTGTTGTGGGGGCCAGCAAGGGAATATTACATTTTGAACTTTATTTCTAAAATTGGCTGTATCTTCATTTTTCTTCAGTTGCTCCTTAGCCTTATTTTCAAATTGCATATACTCCAGTTCTTTAGCCATATCATTCTTCTGATTTTTATTACCTAATTCCCCCAGCTTTTCATTCAATTCATCTATGCTTACAGGTGCCAAATTAACTCGATCATAATCTTTGGGTGAAACACTATTCATAGAATAATAAAAAGCCTGGCTCCCTTTATAGGCAATGCATTCCATTTTATAGGAAAATAGTTCGTCCAGGTTTTCTTTAAATCTTCCATTTGTATCACTCAGCCTCATAAAGCTATTTAGTTTATCAGGTAGAAGATAGACAAATACATTATCGTATTTTTCATAATCGCTCACTGTAACACTGAATGGCACGTATTTAATAATGGCTGTTTTTCCATTAACAGGAGAAGTGTAATTTAATGTGGTCCGGTTTAATGTAGATTGCTCAGCATAAAAATCAATATTTGTCCAGCCGGTGCCGGTGCATAAAACCGCATATCCATTTTTATCTGTAATTCCAACCGAATCAGGATCGCCCACTTGCCTGCATGCCTCTTTCATATTTTGCTTGTATTCATCTCCTCGCATTATTGCTTCCCTTTTATCATCCCTGTTTGCCTCTGCGTTTTCCTTATTGGCAATATCAGCAGTTAGCTTATTTTCTTTTTCCAACAATTTATTCTGCGCCCTCACTGCAGCTTCGGTAAACAGTTTTGATTTTTTCTCGAAAAAAGCCATCAGTTTTTTAAACAAAGATGATTTAACAGCAACCCTGTCATCACCCCGTGCAGCGAATGAGAGAAATACTGTTTTTAAATCGCCACCTAATTCTTCAGCCGCAAGGGAGTCAATGCCGGAAAGATTTTTATCAAGATTGTTTACATACAAATCCAGAATAGCGCTATTTTCTGTTTTATGAATATAAGGCATCCGTTCTTCGAATTCCCTGGTTGAAATAAGGGTGTTTTGAAATTCATCATTCCAGATAGCTTTTATTTTCGCGGGGTTGATGCCACACACGGAAGAATCTGATTGGGTCTGGAAGTAGTTTGTTGTATCCTTGGGATAATAACTACGATAAGGAACAAGAAAAGCGATAATACTTTTTATCTGTTTGTCGGTAAGTATTCCTTCGAAACTAGTCATCGCGCTAGCATTGTTATCAGTATATACTTTGTTTGCATAAGCATCCCCCGATTTACGAAATTTCGAATTATTCTTTATATACTTTAGCAACCAGTCCTGATATGGTTGTGGAACCTTGTTAATAATTCCGCTTAATGATGAAAGACCTGTCTTAGCATGACAATCGGTACAATTTGCTCTGAATAACTTGGCCCCTTCGCGTATAATAGAATCCTGTGCATTTTGGTCTCCAAAAAGACTTGCAAACGAATAATATAAACTATCTGTATACTTTTTATTTTTTATATCCTTACCCCATGCGGCAAGAGAATCTAAATACAAAGGAGGATAAAAGTTAAGCGTATGAATATTTACAGGAACTAAATCGTGCATCAATGGTTTAGGGTTGACCCAATCTATTGTACCATCGGGCATACGCTTGCCTTCAAATGCCTGCATACCGCTTTTAATGCTATCCGCAGGCACATGCACATATATTCCATTATTGGGATTTATCTTCAGTGATTTACCATCTTTTCTCCCATTCAAATAAAACATCCCTGCACTTTCCAATAATCTATTTCCTGACTTGGTAGATAATCCGGCCTTCATCATCGATGCGGCATCAAGCGCTTCCTTTATCTCCAATTGCACAGCCCCGCTTACAGGTTTCCCATCATCGCCTAAAAAACAATTAGCAGGCACGGCAACAATAAGTCCTCCCCTTGTTTGAATTACAGTATCCTGGTTTGTTTGGAGGGTAAATGTTTGACTAGGTAAATACTTATCGGCATCGCTCCATTGCTTAGTGCCTTGTTCATTTAACTCGGGCAAAGGATGTTTAAAACTGTTGGAAGATTTATGGCGATTTACCACATAAAGAACAAGCGCTGCTAACAGAACTACAACTGCTATGCCCAAGCCTCCCCCGGCAGAGGAGGCTTTATTTGTTCCGTGATCGTCCATTGGATATAATAGGTTCTATCACAAATGTAAATAATTATTTTGACGGAATCTTTGCGATAAAATATATTCACCCCTAGTAAAAACTTATCATCTTCTCCAAAAGTCAATGACTTGATTTGCGTGGTATTTGCCAGGTACTTTATTTATATCTAACTTCCAATTTTATCTTACAGAGTTGCGAAATGCCTGCAAGCGACTGATTTTCAGCCTGTACTTAAGCATATAAATTTATATTCGATATAGATAAATCGAAAAAAGTGTGAAGTAACATGAAGCAAAAAAATAATGAAAAATTATTTCAACTGCAAAAGCAGTTTGCGGCAACTGTTTTTAACCATAGCCGAATCATCCCCGGCGTATGGAGCATGAATAGCGTTTTGAAGCCACAGTTTTGCATCCGCATCCTTATTCATTTGATGATAGGTCACTGCCAGCTCATACTGGTGCAGAATATAATCAGGCTCGTAAAGAACAGCCTTCTCATAAGCAGCAGCCGCTTGCTCATAAGTTCCTTCAGGCAGGGTGCTTCCATAAAGAACCTTCACAGCCAGTTTTTCTACGGAATTAAAACCTGCCAGCTTATCAAACCAACGCCCCAGCAGGTGATATGCCCCTGCATTGCGAGGATTTAACTTCAAACATTTATCTAACTCCTTTTTCATGATGCCCGCAATGGCAATCTGTTCTTTGCGACTGGCATATTCACTAATAACGCCGATGCAAAAAGCATAGGCATAATGCGATTCGGAATTGGTGCTATCGAGTTTTAATGATTTTTTTGCCAGGTATTCCATATGCTTGTACTGGTCTAACGGAGGATTATTGGGCTTGGTGTCATCGTGCAGTGTTTTACAAGAAAGCACAACCACATAATCTAAATATGCTGTGTTGTCGGAGTCTCTGCTTAACAATAACTTGAAAATAGCAAGGGAATTATGAAATTGCCCCTTTACACGAAGGCCCACCGCCGTTTTATACAAATCACCATTAGATTGCGCAAATCCGTTTACCGTTGCCAATAAAACTGCGGCAAAAAAACCTATTCTTAAGCGAACCCGCATCCTCTTACAAATGTATTACCTCGCCATAGGCTGCAGCGGCAGCTTCCATAATAGCTTCGCTCATGGTTGGGTGAGGATGTACCGATTTTATTATTTCATGGCCTGTAGTTTCCAATTTACGGGCTACTACTATTTCAGCAATAAGTTCGGTAACATTATACCCAATCATGTGGGCGCCGAGAAGCTCACCATATTTTGCATCGAAAATCAGTTTCACAAAACCTTCTTTTGCACCAACAGCACTTGCCTTACCTGATGCAGAGAATGGAAATTTGCCCACCTTTAGTTCATAACCGGCTTCTTTAGCTGCTTTTTCAGTATATCCTACCGATGCAATTTCGGGTTGGCAATATGTACATCCGGGCATGTTATTGTAGTCAAGCGGTTCCGGATTCTGGCCTGCCATCTTTTCCACGCAAGTAATACCTTCGGCACTTGCTACGTGTGCCAATGCTTGCCCGCCAACACAATCGCCAATGGCATGAATGCCCGGTATGTTGGTTTGGTAATAAGCATTCACTACTATTTTTCCTTTTTCAGTAATTACACCTAAATCTTCCAGCCCAATATTTTCGAGGTTAGAAGCAATACCCACAGCAGAAAGAACCACATCACAATCGATAACGGTTTCTGCTTTAGCGTCTTTAATGGTGACTTTACAGCCTGTTCCGGCGGTATCAACTTTCTGAACAGATGCTTCGGTGCGTACATCAATACCTAATTTGGCAAATGATCTTGCCAATTGTTTAGATACTTCTTCATCTTCTACAGGCACAATATTGGGCAGCATTTCCACCAGGGTAACCTTAGTTCCCATGGTCGCATAGAAATATGCAAACTCCGAGCCTATTGCACCTGAACCTACAATCACCATCGATTTAGGAATAGAAGGCAACACCATTGCTTCGCGGTACCCGATTATTTTTTTGCCATCAATCTTAAGGGTAGGTAATTCCCTCGACCTTGCGCCTACGGCTACAATAATATTTTTAGCTTCGTAATCGGTAGCTTTACCGGCATCGGTAACTTCCACCTTTTTACCCGCTTTTAATTTCCCTGTTCCTTTTATAACCTCAATTTTATTTTTACGCATCAGGAATTGTACGCCTTTGCTCATGCCATCGGCTACCCCGCGGCTGCGCTTTACAACGGCGGCAAAATCGGCTTCGCCACCATTTACTTTTATTCCATAATCTTCGGCGTGTTTCAGGTATTCAAATACCTGCGCGCTTTTCAATAATGCTTTGGTGGGAATACAACCCCAATTGAGGCATATGCCGCCCAATTCAGATCGTTCCACAATAGCCACTTTCATTCCCAGTTGAGATGCCCTGATGGCAGCTACATATCCTCCCGGACCACTGCCTATTATAATTAAATCGTATGCCATAATATAGGTTGTTATAAGTTGCGAAAATAGTAAATTTGCAGCAGAGCGCTATAGCTCTTTAACCATATTAAGTTCATAGCTATTGTGATGCATACGAAGGATTATCAGATATTTGGAGTCTAATCCCATAAACCATTTATACTATTATGAAACTCCCCAGGCATTTTTCTTTTGTGGCCATGGCTGCTTTATGCACCTCTATTATGGCCATGTCAGGTCTTTTTTATTCATGCAGCAAGGGCGATACCGGTCCTCCCGGCCCACAGGGCGTGCAAGGAACTGCAGGTATAAACGGGTCAGCTAATGTCATTTCTGTAACTTATACTGTTAATACAACAGTTGTCTCGAAAGACACTGAATCTTCATGGGTTCCGGTTGGCTCACCCTCCTACCATTGGGTTGCCGGCTTTATAGATTCCAATATTACAATCAGCTCTCTCGATCTCGTTCTAGCTTATTGGAGCACAGGGTATGGTGCAGACTGGAATGCCCTGCCTGTTTCATCGTTAGTAAATAATGGCGACCAAATGAACTATCGCTACAATAACGACTCCATTTCCTTTACCTATTATACCGGTGGAGGCGCTTACACAAAATACCCCGGTTATCTTGCCACAAGTCCGGCTTTTGCCACCTTGCTTTTTAAGGTACTTATTATACCGCCCGGATTGGCAATTAACCACCCAAATATAAACTGGAAAAATGCTTCGCAAGTTGCTGCATTGCCGGAGATACAGGCGGCTTTAAATAGGCATCAATAATATAAGAGCCTCGTTTTACGGGGCTTTTTTATTATCATATTATTAATAAATGCATAGTCATTATATGTTTTATTCATTTGTTTTTTAACTTTGTTTTTAAATAAATACACTATGAAACCGAATATTGATATATCTGACAAAAACAGACAGGCAATAGCTGACATTTTAAATACCTTGTTGGCAGATGAGTATGTACTTTATACCAAAACCCGCAATGCACATTGGAACATTGAAGGAAGTAATTTTATAGGGCTGCACAAGTTTTTCGAAAGCCAATATGAAGCATTAGATGAAATTGTCGATTCAGTTGCCGAACGGGTGCGTAAATTGGGGCATTATTCACTGGGCTCTCTGAAAGATTTCTTGAAACTTACCCACCTATCGGAAGGAGAAGAACTGAATACTGAAAAAGATGCCATAAAAGCATTGTTGCAAGACCATGAAACGGTGATAAACAGCATCCGGAAAAATATTGCTGTTATAAACGATACCCATAAAGATGCCGGAACAGCCGATTTTGTTACCGGACTGATGGAACAGCATGAAGGCATGGCATGGATGCTGAGGGCGCATATTTCTTAGTTTCATCTATTTAGTAGGTGAAATAAATTCCCTACGTTTGCAGAAACTATTTATTGATGAAAAACATTGCAGTTATTGGTTCAGGAACGATGGGGAACGGCATTGCCCACGTATTTGCACAAAATAGATATAATGTATCGCTAATTGATATATCAGAAGAAGCCCTAAACAAGGCTTTGTCTACCATTTCAAAAAATCTGGATAGGCAGGTAGCCAAGGGAACCTTGAAGGAAGAAGAAAAAATAGCCACCCTTAAAAATATTGCCATTTTCACCGAAATGCGTTTAGGCGTGGAAGGTTGTGAACTGGTGATTGAAGCAGCCACTGAGAACCCTGATATAAAATTTAAACTGTTCCAAGATTTAGACGCAATATGCCACGAAAAGGTTATCCTGGCAAGTAATACTTCGTCTATTTCTCTTACAAAAATTGGTTCTCATACCAAACGTTCCGACAAAGTAATCGGTATGCATTTTATGAACCCGGTACCTATCATGAAACTGGTAGAAGTAATCAGGGGATACAATACATCTGATGAGGTTACTAAAACCATTATGGAGCTTTCTCGCAAATTAGGGAAGGTTCCGGTTGAAGTAAACGACTATCCGGGCTTTGTTGCAAACCGCATCCTTATGCCTATGATTAATGAAGCTATCTATGCTCTGTTTGAAGGCGTGGGCGGTGTAGAAGAAATTGACACCGTAATGAAACTGGGTATGGCACACCCGATGGGACCCTTGCAATTAGCCGACTTTATCGGGCTTGACGTGTGCCTTTATATTTTACGTGTACTGCACGATGGCTTGGGTAATCCAAAATATGCTCCATGTCCTTTGCTGGTAAATATGGTAACCGCAGGCAGCCTCGGTGTAAAATCGGGAATGGGGTTCTATTCTTACCAAGCCGGAAGCAAAGAGTTAGTGCTTGCTCCCCGGTTCAGGAAATAATCTATTGTTGACTTAATGCCTTTTTCGCTTCTTTTAGAATAAAGGAGTAGTACCCTATATAATACGTACAAAAAGTAAGGAAAATAAACCCAGTAAAAGAGTCATGCATATAGGCTATTTTTGTTTGGGGGTCAAGTTCGGTTTGCCCCGGCTGAAACATATCCCTCATCACATATAACCGGTAAGAAAACCTCACCACAAATAAAGTAATCACCACTATTTCAACCCATATATGGGTTTTAAAGTATAGGCCCTCTCCCCTCTTTTCAAATTGGGTATGATTGGTTGCAATATAAGCCAGCACAAGGCCTGCAATAATTCCAATGCCATTAGGAATTAAAAGTGAAGGGGTCACAAGGCCACCAGACAAAAGAGAAAGCGCAAAAAGAACGAATAATACCATCCGGACTGTAAGTGTTGTCTGCCTGTACTGCTGAAAACCTATACTGTGCTGGATTCTACGAGCCACCAGCAGGAGAACCAGTGTAATTAAAATAACTACCTTCATGTAAATAAATTTCGATAAAAGTACAGATTAATTTTATTGGTATAATTTTGCATCATGGCGAAGAAAATAATCATTGGATCGAGGGGTAGTGAGCTGGCGCTTTGGCAGGCAAATTTTATTACCAAAGAACTGGAAAAAGTAGGGGTTAAAGTAGAATTAAAAATCATAAAAACACGCGGCGATAAACAACAGGAAGAGCGATTCTCTGAAATGCAGGGACAAGGTTTCTTCACTAAAGAAATTGAAGATGCCCTTCTGAAAAAAGAAATTGATCTGGCCGTTCATTCTTACAAAGATTTACCGACTACTCCGGTAGAAGGACTTACAGTAGGCGCCGTATCCTACCGGGAAGATCCTTCGGAAATATTACTCATCCAAAAAGATTGCACCGATGATAAACGCAAGCTGCACCTGAAAGAAAAAGCTCTCGTAGGCACTTCGGCTGCCAGAAGAAAAGTACAACTGCATGCATTCCGCCCTGATATTAATATCCAGGACCTGCGCGGAAATATTCCTACACGCATACAAAAGCTGAGAGATAAAAAATACGATGCCATTGTTGTAGCCTCAGCAGCTATCGAAAGGCTTGAACTTGATATTTCTGATTTTCATATAGAGAAGCTAACTCCGCAGGAGTTTGTACCCGCACCCGCGCAAGGTGTGCTCGCATTACAAATAAGAGAAGGTGACAAAACCATGCAGGCGGTAATTGATAAAATAAATCACGCCGAAGTAGAAGAAATCGTATCCATCGAACGAAGGATATTTAGTCTTTTTCGTGGTGGGTGTAATTTGCCCTTGGGTATTTATGCCGAAAAGCACAATGATGAAAATGACAGACCTTATTTTAAAGCCTGGGCCGCTTTTGCTCCCGATGAAAAAAGCTATCCACGCTATTTCCATTTTCATACTTATGAACCGGAAAAATGGGCAGAAAAAGTTGCAGACAAGATAAAAGCTGAGCCTATAGGCTCATCTGTCTTCATAACAAGAAATATCCGGGAAGATGATTTTTTCAGCCGAGTATTAAAAGCCAGTAACTACAAGGTTTCAGGCAGGGCATTTATTGAATTTAAAGCTGTACCATTTAGCCGGATTCCTATTGCCGATTGGGTGTTTTTCTCCAGCAAGCATGCCGTAAAATATTTCTTTGAGCAGAAGCCTGAGATAGCCAATCTAAAAATCGGAGCTATTGGAAAATCCACTGCTGCTGCTATCCGGACGTATGGCAGAAGAGCTGATTTTATTGGCTATTCTACTGATACACGATTGACAGGAAAACAATTTGCCAGTTTAGTAAAATCGTCTCCCGTGGTATTTCCGCAAGCAAAAGACAGTATGCGCACCGTGCAACAACAATTTGTAAATAAAAGCCAGGCAAGAGACCTTATTGTATATGAAACCCTACATAAACCAGTAGAGGATACACCCGATGCCGATATTATGCTGTTTACAAGCCCATCGAATGTAGAGGCCTTTTTTGAAAAGAAAAAAATAATACCGGAACAAAAAGTAATTGCCATGGGCGATGCCACATCTCATACCTTGAAGCAATTTGGGGTTAAATCGGTTTACCTGGTTCCTTCTTTTGATGAGATTGGGCTTTTGCAGGCTATATTTAGTGTTTAGCGTCTAGTTTTCCTCGATATTTACTATATTTGCATGAAATAATTCAGGTTATGCAAACTGTAATTCGTATTAAGGTTTCAGATATTGATGAGGCCTTTATAAAATCAATAAAATCGCTTTTTAAAAAATCAGGAGAAGTGGAGATAGCTATACAACCTGCCGACGACAAAGACGAGACTTCCTATTTGTTAAGCACCGAAGCAAACCGCAAAGCATTGGATAAATCATTAAAAGAAGCAAAGGCAGGTAAGTATATAAAAGTAAATCTGGATAACCTTAAATGAGGGAGATTGCATTTACTCCTTCCGCACTAGCTGAGTTTAACCTTTGGCGAAAGAAGGATAAAAAAATACGAACGAAAATCATTCAGCTTTTAAAAGAAACTGCAAAAGAGCCATTTAAAGGTATCGGTAAACCTGAACCTCTCAAACATCAATATAAGGGTTGCTGGAGCCGTAGAGTAAATAAAGAGCATCGTTTGGTATACCAAGTCCTTGATGATTCTATTGTTGTTATTTCCTGTATGTTTCATTATTGACACAAAATATGTCATATGATGTCTTATATTGTCGAATGTAGTCTAGTAAATAGTACCGATAAATTTTTGGGCATCTCGAAAGATGTGATTTTTACTGCTCTTATCACAATGGGTATTTTTGTGCTTGGACTCAGGTTAAACAAGAAACATGATGAGAGGAAAGAATTTGAATCTCTGATGGGAGTCAAAAGCTATTTTCTTCAACTTATTGAAATACTTATTAATTCATCAGAAACGCAAATTAAAGCGTTCAATATTATTGTCGAACATCTGAAAGAAAAAAAAGAGAATAGCTTTAGTTTCAATTTCTCCAGTAACTTCACTACTAAGTATATTGATGCAATTCCAACTGAGAAACTATTTAAAATATTTATATCCTATAAACCCATTAAAGCGAAGAAAGATGTTATTACTTTATTTAAGGACATAATAGTAAATCTTGGTTTGGTACGACGCTTCGAAAATGAATGGGAAGATTCCTATAAGGATTTTAATAATCGTAACTGGAAATGGAATGAGCGATATATTGAAAGTTTAATGCAAGTTAATGATTTTACGGATAGAATGATTCGCTCTGTGGAAAATGAACAAACTTTAAAACAAGATGCGTTTCTTTCCCAATTTCTTGATATAAGGACTAAATGGCGTAAAATAGATAATTACCAAGATAAGTTTATCAGTGAAGAACATTTTATCAATCCTCTTTTCCAACTATGCCTGAAAATGCCAAAAGACCCAAGACTACTTGAATTATTAAATCCTATTAGGGGTTGTCAATATACATTCTCAAATATGAAAAGAACTCGGGAGGAATATGAAAGGCTTTTTAGTCATTACCACAAAGGTTTAGCCGATGCCATAACCAACATTCAAAAAAGCCTTAAAGAGATGGAACAGTACAAGGATATTCGACCAGGTATTATTTAAGGCTATCTTTGCATATCTAATTTATCTAGTATGATACACCGTCCGCGCCGCTTGAGAAAAAATTCCATTATCAGGGAATTAACTGCTGAAGTCCGTTTTCATAAGGATATGCTTATCTATCCCTATTTTATTGAGAAAGGCGAGAACATTACTTCGCCCATCAGCTCTATGCCGGGCATTCATCATTTCTCTCCCGACACATTAGTGAAAGATGTGGAAAAAGGATTGAAAAACGGGATCAATAAAATCTTGTTATTTGGTAGCGGAGAGGAAAAAACAGCAGAAGGAAAATCAGCTTATCAAAAAGACACAGTTGTTGCAGAAGCTATAACGCTACTAAAGAAAAACTTTAAAGACGATATTTATATCATCACCGATGTATGCCTTTGTGCCTATACCGACCACGGCCATTGCGGCATCATTCAGGATGGACACGTGCATAATGATTCTTCGGTGGAAGCTATTGCTAAAATGGCGCTTACTCATGCCGAAGCAGGAGCCGATATGGTTGCCCCTTCCGATATGATGGACGGACGGGTAGGAGTTATTCGTGATCTGCTAGATGACAATCATTTTGAAGATACGGCTATCATGTCTTACTCTATAAAATTCGCCTCTTCTTATTATGGGCCTTTTCGTGAAGCGGCTGATTCAGCACCCCAATTCGGTGACAGGAAATCGTACCAGATGGATTACCGCAATCCGAACGAAACCTTAAAAGAAGCCTGGCTCGACGAAGAAGAAGGCGCTGATATATTAATGGTGAAACCGGCATTAGCATATTTGGATATTATAAATCGTTTGCGTGCTAATACAAGTCTTCCTATTGCCTGCTACAATGTATCGGGTGAATATTCTATGGTAAAAGCTGCTGTGGAAAAAGGCTGGATAGATGAACGAGCCGTAGTGATGGAAAACATGCATGCTTTCGTAAGAGCGGGTGCAGGGCTAATTATCACTTATCACGCAAGAGATATTGTGGAGAAGGAATGGTAAGTGCTATAAGTAGTACTGTAATCTAATTCAACATCTTAAAAACTTCCCGTAACTTTGTGTAGCAATCATTTAATGCTATTCGCTTGGCAATTGTACTAAAACCTGCTACACTTTTAGACACCCCTATAGAATATCTGAAGGGAGTGGGACCTTTGCGTTCAGAGGCATTAGGCAAGGAATTAAATATTCATACGTTTAAAGACCTGCTTTATTTTTATCCTTTCAGATATGTTGACCGTACACGCATCTACAAAATCAAAGAAGTAAATGCCGAGATGCCTTTTATTCAACTATGCGGAAAAATAACCCATGTTGAGATTTCAGGCCCTAAGCGCAAGCAGCGAATGGAAGTGGACCTTGTAGATAGCACGGGAAGAATTCAATTAATGTGGTTCCAGGGAATAAATTGGGTAAGTAAAAAGCTACGCCCCGATACAGAATATATCGTATTTGGCAAACCTTCTTCCTTCAGAGGAATATTGACCATCTCACATCCTTCGATGGAAGAAATGACGATGGAGAATTTAGAAATGGTGAAAGGCTTGCAACCAGTCTACAGCAGCACGGAAACACTCAAATCAAAAAGTCTCGATTCAAACGGGATCATGAAGTTGCAACGGACTCTTCTTTCTAAGATAGAAAATGAGCTTACTGAAACCTTCCCCACTTATATGCTCGAAAAGCTCCGCCTAATGCCCCGAAAAGAAGCGATGAGAAATATTCACCTTCCATCGGGCATTGAGAAACTCAACCAGGCTCAGTTTCGGTTGAAGTTTGAGGAATTGTTTTACATGCAACTGCGCTTGCTGCGAAATAAAACAGACCGTGAAGTTACCGTTAAGGGATTTATATTCTCAAAAGTAGATACATACGTAAATGATTTTTACCGCAGCTATCTACCGTTTCCATTAACGGAAGCACAGAAAAGAGTGATCCGTGAAATACGAACGGACATGGGTTCGGGTAAACAGATGAACCGTTTGTTACAAGGTGATGTTGGAAGTGGTAAAACATTGGTCGCGTTGCTTTGCATGTTAATTGCATTGGATAACGGATTTCAATGCTGCATGATGGCACCAACCGAAATTTTGGCCACACAACACTTTGCCACGTTAAAAGAATTCTTGAAAGACATGCCTGTAAGGGTTGCATTGATAACAGGCTCCACGAAGGAATCCGCGCGCAAAATTCTTCATGAGGAATTGGAGAATGGACAACTGCAAATTATTGTCGGCACCCATGCCCTGATAGAAGACCGGGTAAAATTTAAACACCTGGGATTGGTGGTGATTGATGAGCAGCATCGTTTCGGAGTAAACCAGCGTGCAAGGCTCTGGCAAAAGAACGATACCCCTCCCCATATCCTGGTAATGACAGCCACGCCTATCCCTCGCACACTTGCCATGACGCTTTACGGTGATTTGGATGTTTCTACAATTGATGAAATGCCCCCGGGTCGCATCCCGATAAAAACCCTGCATAAGTTTGATACCAAACGTAGCGAGGTATTTTCATTCATTAAAAAAGAATTACAGAAAGGCAGGCAGGCTTATGTAATATACCCATTCATAGAAGAATCAGAGAATTCGGATATTGAAAACCTGGTTCATGGATACGAAGAAATACAAAAGGCTTTTCCGGGCAATGCAGTTGGAATGATGCATGGCAGAATGAAATTCGCCGAACGGGAAAGAACCATGAAACTATTTGCCGAGAATAAAATACAGATACTGGTTGCAACTACGGTTATTGAAGTAGGCGTAAATGTTCCGAATGCAAGTATCATATTAATCGAGAGCGCCCAACGATTCGGATTGTCGCAACTCCATCAATTGCGTGGAAGAGTAGGCAGAAGCACTTATCAAAGCTTTTGCATTCTGATGACGCCTTATGAACGCGGAGTAGACGCACGAGCCAGAATAAATATTATGGTTGCAACCAATGACGGCTTTCAGATCTCGGAAGAAGATTTGCGTTTGCGTGGCCCGGGTGATATGATGGGAACGCAACAAAGCGGTATACTTGATTTAAAAATTGCCAATCTTGCAAAAGACAGTGCAGTACTTCGCCAGGCAAGAATAATTGCATCGGAAGTATTAGGAGAAGATAAAAAATTGGGACTTGAAAAGAATCGCCTACTGTTGGAACAACTCAGACAGATGGATAAGGAAAAGGGCGACTGGAGCAGGATTTCATAGCACTATTACAAAAAAGCAAAAATAAAAAAGGCCCCTTTCGGAGCCCTTTTAAACCTATTTCTTCTTCGAAGCTTTCTTCTTCGCTGCAGGTTTCTTTGCGGCAGCTTTCTTTTTTGGAGCTGCTTTCTTTGCTTTCTTTGTTGCCATGTTGTTGATTTTTTAAATTATGATACGAAATACGACAATATTTTAACGAAAAGATATTCACATGTTGGTTATTTTTTAACACTCTGATGTTCATAAGCATAGAATATTTTGAAAAGAACTTATTAACTTCCAAACAAAAACCTCTCGAAACACCTGTAAACAGGACAATTTTGAGTTAACTGATTACAAAATATCTCTCGCAGAAAAAAAGTTAAAAACCAAACATAAATAAAAAATATATCAGCTTTTTTTAATTTTTATTTCAGAATCGGCTGAGTATCGCATCAAAAAATATTCGAATAGATAAATATCATAGTCTGGAAATCCGCTACCATAAACAAAAAGAGAGGCATACACTTTAGTATGCCTCTCGATATATAACATGGATATTATTTTTAATCCTGTTTCAGCATTTCTACAACAATCGCCAATTTCACTTCATCACTTACAACTATGTTCCCTGCTTCTGTCGTAGCAGTCCATTTTAATCCGAAGTCTTTCCGGTTGATCTTGCCATGGAGTTCAAAACCTGCCAATGTTTTACCAAAATGATTCTTGGTGGTTCCTCCATACTCAACATCCAATATAACGGGAAGTGTTGTCTCGCGGATGGTAAGATTTCCATTGAGCTTGTAGTTCTCATCATCTACCTTTGTAAAGCTCGTAGAAACGAAATTTATTTTCGGATATGCGGCAGCATTAAAAAAGTCATCTGACTTTAAATGTCCGTCGCGTTGTTCCTGCCCGGTTGTAATACTGTCAACATCGGCTTCAAAAGTGATTTTCGCATCGGTGAAGTCATCCTTTGAAGAATCTAAAGTAGCATCGAACTTACTAAAGTGTCCTGCCAGAGTTGTAACAACAAGATGTTTTACTTTAAACTCTATTTTGCTGTGTGCGGGGTCAATTTTCCAAGTGCTCATTTTTTTAAAATTTAAGGATTAATTATTTAGATGAAAATTTACGATCGATAGAGAAGCTTCCTCCTCCAACAAATAACAATGCAAGTGCCATACCTAATACGAGAAGATGGTATTCGAATCCCTCTCCCTTTTTGTCGCCAGCCCAGTTCATAAAGAAACCATTAGCATAGGATACGTTGTAGATGATGCCTGCAAAAAGCCCGAAAACGCCCAATGCAGCAATACGTGTCAAAGCTCCGAGGATTAGCATGAGTGAACCAAAAAATTCGATGAGTATTACAAAGAGTGCAGTTATATAGGACATATGTCCGGCACCGGTAAAATAGTTCATCGTGTTAGTGAAGCCGCCTCCGCCAAACCAACCGAGCATCTTTTGAGCTCCGTGTGGAAATAGTACGCAACCTAATACTATACGTGTAATGGTTGGACCGATTAATGATTTGGTATTTATAATTTGTTTAAACATTGTATTAACTTAATTTGAGGGTGCAAAACTACAGTGGATTCCTTGTTTTCAACTTGAACTACATTAAGAAATCATTATGTGTGAGCAATCTTATTTCGTATTTTACTCAGAAACTCGGGGGAAATGCCGAGGTAGGAGGCAATGTACTTCAAGGGTATTTCCCGGAAAATATTGGGATATTGTTTAATAAATATTTTGTAGCGTTCTTCTGCCGGAACCGACATAACCTGGCGTATGCGACGCATCTGGTTTACCATGGAGTTCTGGAATAATATCCGGAAGAACCGTTCGAATTTAGGAATACGAACATATACCTCTTCCATATCTTTTTTACATATTTCAAAAACTTCTGTTGGGATGAGCGCATCCAGAATCTGTTCGGCAGGAGTTTCGGTTATATAGCTGTACAAATCCGAAATCCACCAATCGGCAATAGCAAACGTAATAATGTGTTCCTTGCCATCTTCGTCCATGGAATAATTGCGCAGGCATCCACTGATAACAAAATATTGGCTTTGGGCTATTTCGCCATAATGTAAAAGGACCTTTCCCTTGGCAAGTTTGCGGTAATGCAGAATACTTTCAAAATATTCACGCTCTTCATCATTTAAGGTAATGTAGCGGGAAATATTCTTTATGATAATTTCCTTCTTTGTATCAATATCTACTGCTAAAGCCATATATATTAAAACTTGTATCCTTTTTTAGTTCTTCTTCTATTTGCTGTTTCAGTTTCTCTTTGCTAACGTCTTGCATTCTTCTTTTAAGAATAAGACGGTAAGCCTTCTCGGCCCATAATTCAGTTTGGGCAGAAACCGGTTTATGTTGTAAGTGTCTATTTATAACCTCAATTAATTTATCTACACCCTCATGTTGCGATGCGATTGTCTTGATAACTTCAATATCTGAATTTTTCCCACCCTTAAATGGCATTGTCTGATAAAGATTCTTGGAAAACTCATCGGCCCCTTCCCTATCGGCCTTATTCACTACAAAAATGTCGGCTATTTCCATAATGCCCGATTTCATGGCTTGTATTTCATCACCTGCTTCGGGGGTTAGCACAAGCAGGGTTATATCGGCTAACGCCGCAATTTCTACTTCCGACTGACCCACCCCTGCCGTTTCAACTAATACATAATCGAACCCTGCACTACGCATCAGTTCGGTAACTTCGATAGCTTTGGCAGATAAGCCACCCAATGCGCCTCGTGTAGCTAATGAACGGATAAATACCTGCTGATTATTAAAATGCTCGTTCATGCGAAGACGGTCACCCAGAATTGCCCCATTATGCAAAGGAGAACTTGGGTCGACACTTATAACACCAATATTTTGCGCCGATTTTTTTAACAAAACATGAATAAGACTATTGACAAGGGTACTTTTTCCGGCACCCGGAGGGCCAGTGATACCAATTACAGGAACATATTTCTCTTGCTTAAGTCCCAATAAAATCTGCTCATAACCCGGTATCTCATTTTCTACCACGGTTATGGCCCTTGCAAGCGCCTTCCGGTCTCCTTGTTTTATGTCGTTGATATTAGGTTCCATCCATAGCAAAGATAGTTGTTAAGGCTTACCTTTTAAACTATTTATTCTTTTTCATAAGTTTGTAATTCCACATATATAATATGAAAAAACACATAACAACCTTATTCGAATATGAAAAGTGGGCTAATGGGCAAATATTAGATGCCCTTACTCAATTACAAGAAACGGACGAAAAATCACTGGACATAATGGCACACGTGCTGCTGGTTCAAATGGTTTGGTATTCGCGCATTGCAGGCATTACAGACCCGCCGGTATGGGCAAAAAAAACATTGGATCAATGCAAGGAAATGTATACAGTGAACAACAAGATACTTTCTCCTTTTATAACTCAACTTACGGATGATTCATTAAAAAAAGACATAGAGTATAAGAATACCAAAGGCCAAAAATTTACGAATACGTCAGCCCAAATTCTATCGCACATGTTCAATCACAGCACATACCACCGTGGACAGATTGTAGAAAGAATGAAAGGTAAGCTACCACAAATGCCGGTTACCGACCTCATTGCCTTTATGAGGATGAAATAAGAACAGGGGTGCCAATAATTTTTACTTAACCAATGTAGAAAGCTCGCTGCCTAAAGCTTCGCCACGTAATCCGTGAGCGATGATTACGCCATTAGGGTCGAGCAGGAAATTAGTGGGTATAGATTCCACATCATACAGGTGTGCAGCATCGGAACCCCATCCCTTCAAATCGCTAACATGGTCGGGCCATACTAATCCATCTTGTTGAATAGCTGCCTTCCATGCGGCAGGATTTTGGTCGAGCGATACGCTGAATATTTTAAAGCCTTTAGCGCCTTTAAACTTCATAGCACTATATTTTTTATAGGTAGCAACCACGTTCGGATTTTCTCCCCTGCATGGTCCGCACCACGATGCCCAAAAATCTACCAGCACATAATATCCACGGTTAGAATAAAGGTCTAATTGTTGGCCGGCAGGATTGTTAAACTTCAAATCAGGGGCAACATTACCAATATTGATACCGACTACGTTTCCCGAAGGTTGTTGTGAAGATTCAATCTTAGTAAATGCAACCAAGCCAAGGGCAAGTACAAGTCCTAATAATACGAGGTTAATACGTTTCATGTTAATTTGTTTTGAAAAGCAAATATAAGTTATTTTCTTACAATTTCAGCGCCAAGGCTACGCAAACGGGTATCAATGTTCTGGTAGCCCCGGTCAATTTGTTCAATATTATGAATGGTGCTTTTGCCTTGTGCCGAAAGGGCTGCAATCAAAAGCGCTACCCCTGCCCGTATATCGGGCGAGGTCATGGAAATACCTTTTAATTTATGTTCATGGTTCATACCAATAACCGTCGCACGGTGGGGATCGCAGAGGATAATCTGGGCGCCCATATCAATCAGTTTATCTACAAAGAATAAGCGGCTCTCAAACATTTTCTGGTGGATAAGCACACTGCCTTTTGCTTGTGTAGCCACCACGAGGCAAACACTTAATAAGTCAGGTGTAAGCCCGGGCCAAATGGCATCTGCAATAGTTAATATGGAACCATCCAGAAAGGTATCTATCTCATAATGTTCCTGGGTGGGAACATGGATGTCATCGTCTTTCCTTTTTAAATGAATACCCAACCGTTGGAATACATTGGGTATAATCCCTAACTCATCGTATGCTACATTTTTAATGGTGATGTCTGATTGAGTCATCGCAGCCAGGCCAATAAAACTGCCTATTTCAATCATGTCGGGAAGGATAGTGTGTGTGCAACCGGTGAGACTTTCCACCCCGTCAATATGCAATAAGTTTGAACCGATGCCTGTGATTTGGGCACCCATGCGATTAAGCATTTTGCAAAGCTGTTGCAGGTAAGGTTCGCAAGCTGCATTATAAATAGTAGTTCTTCCTTTTGCCATGGTTGCTGCCATAGCAATGTTGGCAGTTCCTGTAACGGAGGCCTCGTCGAGCAGCATATAGGTACCTTTTAACCCCTTATCAGCATGTACATGGAAGAGGTTGGTATCTTCTTCATATCCGAATTTGGCTCCTAATTTTTCAAAACCTATAAAGTGTGTATCAAGCCTTCTTCTGCCAATTTTATCACCACCGGGGCGGCTAATGTATGCTTTGCCAAAACGCGAAAGCAAGGGACCTACCATCATGATGGAACCCCGAAGTGAAGAACTCTTTTTTTGGAAAGCCTCAGAGGCCAATACTTTCAAATCAATTTCATCAGCCTGGAAGGAATAGGAATCAGCAGATAGTTTCTCAACCTTAACGCCCAAATCCTTTAAAAGAGCAATCAGGTTGTTTACATCGATAATATCAGGAATATTATGGATGGTTACTTTTCCTGAAGTAAGCAATACAGCGGAAATAATCTGTAAAGCCTCATTTTTAGCGCCCTGTGGAGTAATTTCTCCTTTCAGGCGCTTACCGCCTGTTATCTCAAAAACCGCCATTCCTGTTCTTGTTTTTATTTTTCTTACGGTTCTTTTGCTTATTGTTATTATTGAACTTGCCCCGCTGTTTGTTCATATTAGGATTAACGTTCAACTGAACATGCACATGGGCCAGGGATGAGACATCCTTCAGTATCAGCTTGCCCTTTGATATTTCTCTTAAATCCTTGATGATAGTATTATCGTCAACCGTGCATTTATTCCAGGTCATAAAGCTCCTTTTCATAAGTGCAGCAATGGTGGCGATAAGGACATCTCTTTCCTGGTTATCCTCCATGTCAGCCGCTTTCTTTATCATTTCATCCGCTATCTTGCCATAATGCTTATGGCGAATATTGATGCTGGGATATTTAAGCCTTTCGGGCTTTGCCTTGAAAGATTCTGGCGTAGGTTTTTCATAAGGGCTGTCTACCTCCAGCTTAAAACCGGTAATTACATGCAGGTGATCCCACAATTTGCGTCGTAATTCCTCACTATCTTTCGAATAAGGATGCACCTGGGTCATCGTTTGAATAACCGCTTCGGTTGCCCTGGTGCGCTCTTTCCTGTCTTTTATGGTGAGCAAGTGAAGAGCCATGTCTTGCACGTGCCTGCCATATTCCGAAATAATCAGGTGTGGCTGGGCCGTGTTATATTTCATTTCCATTGGAACTATTTTAAAAATTTGCAGATAAATCTGTTCGTATTACCATAGCAATACTAAGAAATTTTCCGCTTACTAACGTTTATTAGTAATACCTGCCGAAGTGGCTAACAAAGTCAGCCTTCTTCATAAGTGCGTCATACGCTTCACTCGGAATACTGCTTTTCATAGCCTCTTCTTCTCGCATTTGAGCTATATGATAATCTGATTTATCTGTGTAATAAGTGCTGTCTACTTTAATTACATATACTCCCAAGGCACCTTGTACAGGTTGTGAAACGGCACCGTTATTGAGGGCGCTCATGGTTCCTATAACGGCATCTTCCTTGCCTAAAGTCGGTATGTTATTCGAATTAAATGTAAGACCTTGTGCGGTTGCCACACTGCCTCCTACTTTTTGAGCTACTGAAGCTAAGCCGCCGGAAAGAGCTGCCTTCATATCGGCCGTCATCTTTTCAGCTTTTTTATCTTCTATTACTTTTGCTTTTACTTCATCCTTCAACTGCTCCAGCGGAATAGCGCCTTTTTTAATTACATGTATCAAGTGTGCAACAACATATTTATTATCGCCCGCACTTATTACATCCGAAACATCTCCATCTTTCCTATCGTAGGCCCATCTTACAAATTCTTTAGCTGATGGTATACCTTCAACCGTATTATCGTTTTCGCCGATATCCACTACACGACGATTCATTTGGGCAGTCGCTTTTTCAAATGCGTCGGAGGTATGATTTTTACCTTCAAAGTCACTTGCTTCAGCATATACCTTTTGTTGGGTAGCGTTGCTCGGTTGGATATTCTTCATAGCAATACCTATTTTATAGGTTTTGATACGTTTAGTTTCGTCGGTAACACACAGAATGAAGTAACCGCTTTGAACAGGTAGCTCAATTACATTTCCTGTTTCGCCAAAAAACAGTTTATGTTCCAGGTCGGGATTGCCAAGTTGGGCACGGGTAATCCATCCCATATCGCCGCCTTTTTCCGCTGATTCCTGGTCTTTCGAATTGGTTTTGGCTAGTTCAGCAAAGTTGTCCTTGTTAGCAATAGATTTAATACTATCGGCAAAAGGCTTCACTTTATCCAAATCTCCGCTCGGAGCCGGAATGTATATTTGGCTGTACTTTATGGAATCCGGAAGGTCCGCCACATCCAATAGTTTCGCCATTTTATATTTACCGTCTTCTTTATAGGGTCCGTATACGGTTCCTATTTCAGAATGCATCATTACTGAATCTATCGAAACAGGTAATTCCGATGACTTATGATAACGGTAATCGAATACTTGTGCATCGGTAGCTACTATGAAACTTGAATCTTCATTCGATTTCAAGCGCTTGAAATTGCTGTACATCGTATCAACGTCACGTTGAATACTTATCATATCACTATCGGTAGGATTTACGGTAAAGGTTACATAATCTACCTTGCGCGATTCTTGTTGTCTATTATATTGGTAAGTATGATTGTTATAATAATCCTGAATGTCCTGGTCGGTCACTGTAACACTGTTATCAGGCATATCGGTGTAGCGTTTCAGCACATAGCTGATATTGTAGGTTTTGCTGGCATCATCGTTGTCGAGTTTAGCCATTGCATCGGGCACAAAATACCCGTTAACAAGTAAAAAGAAGTATTTCGATTGCAAGGTTTGGGTTCTTACCCTGTCTTCTATCATTTCCCATCTTGCCAAATCCTGTTCATTCATTTGTTTAACATACCTTATAACCGTGGCCATATTAAGACCGCCAGTCCTCGGGTCCTGGAATTGTTTTGCAATGCGTCCTTTCCCATCACTGAAAAGCCTATACACTTCAGGAGCCGGATTGGAACCAATCATTAAATTAGATAATTCGCTATCAGGCACATTGATACCCAGTTTTGCGCATTGAGGGTCTAATATCATTTGAGAAACCATGTCGCGGAAAGCATTCTGGATAATGGCGGTTTCGTCTGAATCCCTTAAAGCTTCGGCACCCATGCTAGCCTTTTGTTTTGCAACGGCATTTTCGGCAATAGGCCTGAACTTGGTATAGTCTATCTTTTTACCATTCACCTCTGCTATTATATTATCGCCGCCGCCAAAGAAGAACTTACCGGAGGTAAGTGCATCTTCCAACACAAATATCAGCAAGGATGCACCGATAATGATTACCAATAATTTTGCCCGTTTACGTATTGCTTCTAAAGCGCTCATGTTTTTTTAGTTAAAGGCTGCAAATATATGGTTTTAGTGAAAACAGAGGCATTTTAATAAAAAATAAGCCATTTTTAGGGCTCTGGTTGCCTATCGTTAGCTTATTTATTGAAGTATATCCACAAATTATGCTCCGTTTCTACCTCATCCAATAGTCCGTTGGAAACTTTATTCCCGGGTGTATAGGTGTATTGTAACCGGCTATCTATCCGAAGCTTTTTACTGTACTTTTCAAAGCCAAACGAAGAGAAGAAGAAAACATCGTCCAGGTTTTGAATATAAGGTGATGCCATGGTATTCAGAATTTTCTCCCTGACAAACATTTTTTGCAGATTAGGATAATATACAGTAAATAAATCGGTCGTGTCTTTCGAGTCATTTTTATTGGTTACAAGCACCGTTATCCATAAAACTCGGGGATCGCCTTCCAATCTTTTATCGTCAAAATGCCAATCTGATTTTATCCTGAACCCTACCAGTTTTACTTTTGAGGTATCAATGCTTGCAATATCAAGTTTCTCATCTACATAATCCTCATCTTTACCGCCACGGCCATATACAGATACATTATTTTTCATAACTGCTTCGCATAGAATAGTATAAAGACTATTATAATCAAAAAATAATTGAGTTTGACTTGTATAAAACCATTTAAAATCTCTTTGCTTGTATTTTAACATAATATACTCCAGTTGAAATCGCTTCCATGCGCCGCTGCTATCCCGATGTAATTTATAAATAGGGCTACTTAGTAATGGAACAGGCCCCTCTGTAGAAGTTTCAGGGTATACTCGTTTATAATCATACGGGTTAGTATACATGCGCTTGGTTCTTAGCTTCCCGGTTGAATCCCAAACGCTCCATTCGCCGATCCGTGTATTGTATTGGAAATTGCCTTCTGACTTTTTTACTCCATTATTATAGTAAGATACATAATGTCCATTGAGCATTCCTGCTGTAAGGTGATATTTGCAATTAAATACATCATTTTTATAAAAAGCGGAATCGGATTGGGCCAAAAGCAATGAAGATGTCCATAACATCATCCAAGATACGAGTTGGAGTTTTACATTTTTAAAGCAATATGTTTTGTTATGTAACATTACTTTAGTCCCCAGTCTTTTAAAATTAATAAGTCGTCACTTTGTTCATTACCCTTTTTCCGTTCGATTTTCCTTTTTGTATATCTAAAACCGACTTGCCTGCTTCCTTCAAAAGAGAAATAGGAAATTGTCAAATAGTCATATAACGTTCCCAGTTTATATAAATAAGAATCTCCGATTACCATTTTTCTCTTTAGAACATTTGGTTCGTTTTTATTGGAAAGATACTTATAGCTTCCACCATAACTTTTGTCAGGAATAAATCCGTCAATCGGATTAAGCAGCCAATCAGAATAATTCTTGCTGAGATCGTTTTTCACAGAAGTATTATTCAAATAACTATATGCAGCGAGCCATTCAAAAAGAGAAGGGATTCTATAGATATATTTTATACTGTCTTTATTGTTCTCCATAGTTTTCCATCTGCAATAATTCATAGCGGCATCCCAGCTTATTGCCATAATAGGATACTCATCATATTGGTTGCCTGCTATGTATTTACTATATACATCAGGCAAGCACATAGTAGAATCGGGCAATTGCGAGAGATAAAACCTACGTGATGAATCTCTTTTAATGACCTGCAAATATTCTTTATATTCCTGACAGGTTACAAGACTACTCATTTGAAAATCTCCCACATCCAGCGTTAAAGATTCCGAAAGGTTATTACCTTCATATGAACCAAATTGTGACTGAAGAGGGCCTAATATCTTAGCCGGTTGTATAGTTTGTTGGGGAATGGAATATAGCTGTTGCGCATTACAATAGCTATGAGCTATTAAATATAAAATAGAACCAATATATAATGAAAGTTTACACTTCATTACATCCTCGGTTTCCAAGGGGTTTCAGCGGCATTCAGATCATGGGCCAACTTACGCGAGAGCATGAACAGGTAATCAGAAAGGCGGTTCAGGTATTTTATTACCAAATCATCCACGGGTTCTGTTTCAGCCAAATGATTGACTCTTCTTTCCGCCCTGCGGCATACACAGCGGACAATATGGCATTCCGATACAAGCTTATGTCCGCCGGGAAGCACAAAGTTTTTCATGGGCGGCAAAACGGCATCCATAGCATCCATTTCTTTTTCAAAAAGGATGATATCATCTTCGGTGAGATGAGGTATTTTAACTTTTGATTTCTCCGGGTCGGAAGCCAGTGAGGAACCAATGGTAAAAAGCCTGTCCTGGGTTTCTATTAAAATAGCTATTAGTTGTTGGCCATTAGCTATTGGCTTTTCGAGGGAGATAGAGTCACGTAACAAACCAATCCATGAATTCAATTCATCCACTGTGCCATAGGCTTCAATACGTATATGATGCTTGGGCACACGTGTACCGCCCAAAAGCCCTGTCTGGCCTTTGTCGCCGGTTTTGGTATATATCTTCAGTGCCATTATTTATCTTTTTCAAGAAATAATTCTCTCAGTTCCGGAGCCTCATGTGGCTTCAATTTTCCGGATAAGAGCAAACTTAATTGTTTTCTTCTAAGGGCAGTTACATAACGCTCTTTCTCTTCGGCTGTTTCCGGAGTGAGCTGGGGTATTTCAATCGGCCTGCCAAGTTGGTCAACCGCTACAAACACATAGGTAGCATCGTTTGATTTTACTTTCTTTCCGGTATTGCTCTCTTCTACATATACATCTATAAATACTTCCATAGACGTATTGAATGCCCGTGAAACTTTGGCTTCAATAGTTACATAATCACCCAATTTAATAGCCCTTTCAAACGATACGTGGTTTACCGATGCGGTAACAACCACCCGACTGCAATGCCTGTGTGCCGATATGGCAGCGGCAATATCCATCCAGTGTAAAAGTCGCCCCCCCATCAGGTTGCCAAGCACGTTGGTATCGTTAGGGAGAACTATTTGGGTAGATATGCTATAACTTTCTTTTGGTGTCCTGGCTTTCATGTATGTTAGATTGATGATGTGGTACTTATAGATTGATTGAGTCCTGAATATTTATTATAGTCTTCGCAGGCTTTCAGAAAGGCATCCCGCAATTTTCCTGAGAAGAGGTTACTGGTATCCATCCGTTCGGGGTGCCACTGAACCAAGAGAAAAAATTCATCGTCATGCTTTTTTACTTTCTCTATGGCCTCCACTACTCCATCATCGGAAAAAGCGGTTGCAACAAGTCCTTTCCCAATTACATCTGCTGCCTGGTGATGGTGTGAATTTACTTGACCTTTTCCTATGCCAATAATTTGATGAAGCCTGCTATCTTCTGTTAATTCAACCCCATGTGTGGCATCATTTTTAGAACCATCGGAATGGCCCTGCTTACCACTTTGCGCCATATCGGGAATCAAGGTACCTTTATGGTAAACATTCGCTATCTGCAAACCTCTGCATATTCCCAGCACGGGTATTTTACATTCTTCGGCTTCTTTCAATGCAGCTAGTTCAAACCTGTCTCTTTCTAGGTTTATATCTGTAAGATTGTATTCTGTTATATAGTCCGGTTTGGCATACAACTCAGGATGTACATCTTCGCCACCGGAAAGAATAATGCCGTCGCAATGACTCACAAAACTTGTTTCGCCTTCTCCGGCTTTTAGCAGAACCACCGCAACATCTTCACCACTATTTTTGATCCACTGTTCATAGTTGGACCATTTTTTACAATCTGTAATACCAATGGTTAATGGCATAGGTAGTTTTATGGTACAAAATTACGCAAAAGGAGGATAGGAATCATTAAATAAAGTTTTAATTATCTTTGATGCATAAGAGGCGATGGAAATGCCAACCTGGCTGATGACTCCTACTTAAATAAAACATGAATTCAAAATTATGAGCAATCATCCCTGGCATGGAGTGCCTACCGGAAAGGAAAGTCCGCATATAGTAAATTCCATTATTGAAATTTCGAAAGGAACCAATTCCAAGTATGAACTGGATAAGGAATCGGGCCTATTACGATTGGACAGGGTATTATATTCGGCCATGTTTTATCCTGCCAATTACGGGTTTATCCCCAGAACCCTCGGCAAAGACCATGACCCCCTGGATATTGTTGTACTATCGCAGATTGATGTAGTGCCTTTGTGCCTGGTAGAAGCCAAGGTGATAGGCGTTATGCGCATGGTGGATGGCGGCGAAGCCGATGATAAAATAATTGCGGTTGCAGAAAATGACATTAGCGTTAACTACATTAACGACGTGGCCAATTTGCCTGCTCACCTGATAAACGAATTGCGAAATTTCTTTGAAGAATATAAAAAGCTGGAACATAAAATAGTGATGGTACAGGATTTTCAGGGACCTGAAATTGCCAAACTCATCATAGAAGAGTCCATAAAAGACTATAACGAGAAATATAAATAAGCGGGCTTATTTAACCGGCTTTAATATATATATCTGGCTGCTCCAGGTGTTGCCATTCTTTTTGGCATTCATGTTCGATGCCCAACCGTGTACCAATGCCCTGCCATAATTGACACTCCCCATTTTATACTTTTCGCTTAGCATGCAGATATAGTAAGCATCCCAGGGCATGGGTAATACTGATTGCAAGGTGAATCCCTGCTTTTCAAAAAAACGTTTTACATCGGCAGGCGTAAAGTGCCAGATGTGGCGGGGCACATCGTAAGCTGCCCAATACTGACCATAAAACTGTGCATCGGCAGAACTGCAATTAGGTAATGCCACCACAAAAGTGCCATCCCTTTTCAAAGCTCTTTTCACCTGTAGTATTTCATCTTCCAGTTTGTATACATGTTCCAGCACATGCCAGGCGGTAACTACATCCAACGAATTGCCGGTAATCTTTTCCCAGGCATTGACATCGTTTAGCGTAAGTCCATATGTCTTCTGCGCAAATTCGCGGGCATCAGCAGAGGGCTCTATCCCCTGTACCTGCCAGCCACTTTCTTTACAGGTATTCAGAAAAGCCCCCGTTCCGCAGCCTAAGTCAAGTAAACTGCCCTTTTGTTTGCTGCTTACCGAGGTGACTAACTTCAGTTTTTTCTTTAAGGTAAACTTACGGGCATAGTGATACAGGTTATTGATAAGTCCTTTGCGTGTATCAGAATGAGATATATAGTCTTCGCTTTGATAATACTTCCCCGCTTCGGCTTCTTCAGGGCGGGGATTGGTGAAACGAAATCCGCATGAAGCACATTGCACAATATGGAATGTATCTTTACTTACGGTATAATCTTTACACGCTATAAAAGCATTTAGTGAAGCAGACTGACAAACGGGGCATTGGCTAAGAGTTTCCATATTCTTTAAGCGCTCAGTTTATTAAGCAAGTTTTTCAGTAAGCAGTCTTATTTCAACCGAAGGTGATATTTTTTCGTAGAGAATACGGTAAACGGCATCGCATATAGGCATCTCCACTTTATATTCCTGGTTGAGTGTATAAATAGTTTTCACTGCATAATAACCTTCAGCCACCATGTTCATTTCCATTTGTGCATATTTTACCGAATAGCCTTTGCCAACCATACTACCCAACATACGGTTGCGGCTGAACTGAGAATACGCCGTTACTAACAGATCACCTAAATAAGCTGACAAATTGGTATCGCGCAACATAGGATAAGCCTTGTTAATAAAGCGGCCTATTTCCTGTATGGCATTAGTTACGAGCACCGCCTGAAAATTATCTCCATATCCTCCAAGTCCATGGCATATACCGCTTGCAACCGCATAAATGTTTTTCAACGCTGCTGTACATTCTATGCCCTGCATATCTTTTGACGTGGTAGCCTTAACATAGCGGCAATTCAACAGAGAAGCCATTTTTCCGGCTGCTTCCTGGTCGGAACAGGCAACAGTTAGATAGGAAAGTTTTTCCAGTGCTACTTCTTCTGCATGGCAAGGCCCGGCTATCATCCCAAAAGAATCCAAAGGCACATCAAAATGTTTATGGAAATATTCGCTCACCATTATTTTCTTATCCGGCAAAGTGCCTTTGATGAGTGAGAATATCATTTTGTTTTTGAAATCGTCTTTGGATAATCCTTTAAACGATTCGCTCATAAATGCCGAAGGAACTGCTATTAATAAAATGTCGGAATTAGCAATAGCCTCCTTTAAATTAGCATAGAGCGTTATTCTTTCAACAGGCAATTCAATATCACTTAAATAGTTTGGATTATGCCTGTACTTTTTAATATGGTCAATAGTTTCCTGCTTTCTTGCCCACCAGTTAATATGGCTGGCATTATTAGAAATTATTTTAACCAATGCAGTAGCCCAGCTTCCTGCGCCCAGTATGCCTATTCTATTCAACCGTTTATAAAATTTATAAAGTTCCTAAAGTCTGTAAAGATATACAGTTTATAAAACTTATGAGCTTTTCGCTTTCTTTTCAGGTCTTTTCCGCAGCATCCGTGAATACACGGAAATATTTTTATCAAACAGAAAACGTAGCCAAAGTGCCGTCCAGGAATTGTGCGATGCTATGCCGTTATACCATTTTTCGCCGGCCTTCTTAACCTTTGGCAGTTTGTTCCAGGGTATGGATGGGAAATCGTGATGTTCATTATGATACCCTACATTAAATGCTACAATGTTGAGTGGGCCATAATAGCTATGTGTTTCCTGAACTTCGTTAGTGGTAAGAAAATGTTCTTGTACCCAGCGGGCTCCCAGTGGATGTAAGCCTACGGAAAAGAACAACGAGGCACAGATATATACGAATGATATGGGTCCAAATAAAAACCAAACTGCAACATCGGCACCCAGAACTATTATAAAGTTTAAGAGCACCCATCTATCTAAGTGCTTTACCTCTTGCATGCGGGGAATACGGAGTGTTTGAACAATAGGATAAAAGAGCAACCAGAGGGCTTTACCTAATATGGTGTTGTTGGCTACTTTGGCCTCTTTGTGCGATGGAAGGTCAGCATCAAGCTCGTGAATGCCCTGGTGCGCATGATGCTTTAGATGATAGCGCTGAAACGAAACTGAACTTGGGAAGAACATAGCCGAATTGGCAAAAATACCGGCCAGTGTGTTTAAATATTTATGCTTAAAAATGAGGTTATGCGCACATTCATGCACCATTACAAATAAGGCATGCACTATAAAAGCCCCTGCTAAATAAGCCACTATTAACGCGCCCCACCATGGTAGAACCCTCACCATGTATGCAATACCAAACTGCAACAACACAAGGCCCGTTACGGCAATAAATGTCCCCGGATTTTTACCGATTAAGTTTCTTACTTCGGGATGTTCCTTTATGATTTCAATAGGCCGAACAAAGTGGATATCCTTTTCTTCGGTATAATAAAAAATCGTGGCGTTTTGTCATGTTGAAAATTTGCGCAAAGATAGGCTATTTTGAGTTATTGGATATTCTACTGCCATTCTGCACTTTAAGTAATTCAAAGTCACATATTACGCCTTATACTACTATATCCATATACTAACATGAACTGAGATATGGTACCCACTAATACCGCAGTCATAATGGTGCCATATGTGGGTATTGTTGCTTCCATATTATACCATAATGCCAATATAGAAAATGTTAATCCTCCTATACCAAGGACAACATAAAAAATTCCACACACTTTGGTTTTCTGATAAGTTGTTTCAACATTAAAATCATTACATGATTCTTGACGGTAATTGCCTTTAAATATATCCGTTTGATAATTATTTTCAGACAATACTACAACCACCTCTATGTTGAAACTATGACCATTCTATTTTGATACCATGACTTTTCTCACCACCTGGCCGTCGGTATTTGAAATAACCACACAATATAAACCGGAAGCAAAGCCTACAATATTCAAATCATACTTGTCAATTCCACCTTTTACGGTGCCCTCATATACCAGTGTACCCATTGCAGAATATATGCGAACAGTTTTATCTTTCATAGATGCATCTAATCCTGCAAGCGTAATTTCATTTTTGGCAGGATTAGGGTAGACCCTATAGTCAATTGCATATTCCATTGTTCCGGCAGCGGTAACAGTACCCACATCAAAGTTTTGGATTACTGAAGTACCAAAATCTGTTTGAAAGTTATTAAATACCCTTCCATTTGAAGCATATGTAAAGGCAAGGGTTCCATTGCCATTATTAGGGCTTGCCCAGAACGATAACCCTTGTTCGCCGGTAGCATCAAGTTCAAAATGGTAGCAGCCGGGAGCGAGGTGCAGGGTATCGTAATAATTAGTTGAGTTATTAAATACTGATTTGGTATCAATTATGGAGTCATCCCCGTTCTCTATAAAATAGGAATATTGCCATGCTACCAGGTTTGTCCTTAATTTAATGACAAAAGTAGGAGGATAAGTAGGTACTGTGTCATAGGGTACTTGCATATAGTTGTTATTGGCATATTGGTCAGTACCACCATTGGGTTTACTTATAGTTACCTCAAACTTATTGGTTGAAGCAGTTTTCAAATTTACAGGCGGCAGATATACGAGGGTAGTGTCATCAAAGGGCAAATTGCCATTCCAGGTATACGTACTATGCATACCACCCACTTCGCCATAATTAAATGTAAGACTGGTGAGCGTGGTGGCTCCAGTATTGCGAATAACCACCTGCGGGCTTCCGCATACAGGGTTTATCCGGCTGTAAGGAGCGTACATATTAGGCGCAATAATATCTTCCACGGCTGCATCGAGGTTAAAGTTGGGCTTGCCATAATATACCAGCGTAGTACCAAATATATAAACGCTTCCGCCGTTAGGAGTGGTATATGGATCCATGGTAATTTGAAGTGTGCTGGCTTTTCCACGTTGTACATACGGGGTAAGGTCATCGAGATAAGGGTTTACCAAGTCGCCGGGACACCAGTTAGCCCGGTCATACAACCAGGTTCCACTTTGATGCCAGAGTGCATTCAGCCCACAATCCTCGCGCCACACAAATGTACCATAGCGTTGTACATTGTCCACAAATACATACTGGTAATTGGAACAAAATTCGGTGCAGTTATTGCCATCTTCCCCATGCCCAGTTTGAATGATACGCAAGCGGGTGGCATAGGCGCCCGTATCTATTTTAATAGTGGTGGTAGGAAGGTAATTGGATATCGGGTTTCCATTACTTCCATATGGGAATGTACCTGACCACAGGTGTAACACCTTGTATGGATCATGATCGGGTATACCAGTTATTACTTCAAAACTGCATTGGGCAGTAAACTGGCTTGTCCAGCCGCTGTAAAAAACTTCGATCTCTACAGAATCGTGCAGCAGGGAAGAGAAGTCAGTAACATCAAAGCGATAAGGGTTTGTCCAAGAGCCGGCATAATAACCTCCATAGGGAGTTATCATCCGAGCTATCTCATAAGAAGGTCGCGAATAAGATACCGCATAGTAGGGACAGAAGCCTAGATGCATAGAGGTATCAGGCTTAACAAAAATAGAATCTATTATATTTCCCTTGCTATTGAAATAACGATTATAATATCCGGCTACCCAACAATGTATCGTACCGGTAGGTGTAGTTGGCTTTGCACAATTTTGATATAGCACAATGGAGTATGCTGAGTTGGCAGTAGAATCTGTAAGATGGGTATTAGTATCAAAATAGGTTGTGTAGGTTGCCTGCTTACTTACCTTCACCGAATCGAGCTGGTTTCCATTTACCGTGAATGTGGGATGTTCAGCAAATGAAGAATCCTTCTGGATGGTTTTGCCAATCAAATAAATATCAACGGTATAATCCCACGCGCTGCAATGTCCGCCGCAACCGAGGGTAAAGTTGAGATACACTTTACGGTAAGAAACCGTATCGGCCGGAAAAACGCCCCCTCCATAATAAGCCAATGGCGGTGAAGTCATGGTATCCCGGTTAGTTACTATATTAAAAGTATCTACTTTTTGGGCCTTTACAGATAACGATAATGCCACGATAAATACTACAAACAAGGCAATAAAATTGTTCTTTTTCATAACAAATTTTTAACGGATTATTAATGCACGGGAATACTAAATTACGGATTTTCTGATTAACCGGTTCATACTGTATCTATATTCGTGCCTTTATTATGGATTTCAAGGAAATGGATTTAAGTATAGGAGGCTATCTACTGTTCGATAAGCCTTACAATTGGACCTCGTTCGATGTGGTGGCCAGGGTGCGTTGGGTATTGCGGAAAAAGTATGGGCACAAGTTTAAAGTAGGCCATGCAGGCACGTTGGACCCGCTTGCCAGCGGGCTATTAATTATTTGCTGGGGACCTTACACCAAAAGAATAGACGAGTTTCAGGACTTGAAAAAAGAGTACGAGGGAGTCTTCGCGTTAGGCGGCTTTCGTCCTTCGTATGACAGGGAAACAGATGTAACCGAAACATTTCCTACCGAACATATAACAGATGAAATGCTACAAGAGGCTACCAAGCAATTTATTGGCGAAATAATCCAAATACCTCCTGCCCATTCGGCTATACGAGTAAAAGGAAAACGGGCCTATCTGTCGGCCCGCCAGGGTGAAGAGATAAAAATGTTGCCACGCCTTCTTAATATCGAATCGTTCGACGTAAAGCGCATCGACGATACCCACGTTAGTTTTAAGGTAGTTTGCGAAAAAGGCACTTATATACGCGCCCTGGCCCGCGACTATGGCACAGCCCTTAGCAGCGCTGCCTATCTCGATTCGCTGGTGCGAACCCGCATTGGGCATTTTGAACTGAAGAACGCCATAAAGAATGAAGACCTGACGGAACAAAAATTTTTGGTGTGATTTTCAACCGATGCTAATTGCAACACTTTTCGCGGTATTAGGGAATACGTTTTTTCCGTTATTATCTGATATATAATAACTTACATATGCAACACTAAAAGTGCATAGTGTTGCAATTAAAAAGTCAATACAAATGGGTGGAAAATGCCACGCAAAAACAGTCATTGACTTTTGGGGAGAATACTGAATTTTTGTTAGGCCATTCTGTTTTAGATACCGTGCGAACAATATACCTCTTATAGCCAGGATACGATATGTAAGTTACCCGGGAAGAAGCGGAAGAAATAATGAGAAGCAGAGGAGTGTTACCATAGATGGGAACAATACTACAACTTATAACTAAAAATATATCCGTAAGCATTAATAGAATTATTCATAGGAAATCCTGCCATTCCATATAAAACGTTATTTGAAAATAATAATGAACCATTGGGATAAACATCTGTTTGAATTATATTATATAAAGTTTTATATCCGCTGCCATCGGTATTGATGGAGAAAATATTACTGTTACCGCCTGATCCTGCTATCCCATATAAAACATTTCCGGAAAGCTTTAACGAACCATTTCCTGCTCCATTGGTGCCGCTATAATTAAATAAACCTGTATACCCACTACCATTCGTATCTATGGAAAATATAATGCCTGAACCGTGTGTTCCTCCACTTGTTATTCCATATAAGATACCTTCTGAAAGGCTTAATGAACCATTTGGGTTTGCACCGTTTGTACCATTAAAATCAAGCAGGTCTTTATATCTTGTGCCATCCGTGTCAATTGAAAAAATAAGTCCATAATGATTTTTTCCTCCTTCAGATGTCATACCATACAGCACTTTTCCTGAAAGAGTTAAATTTCCTGTAGGATACATACCATTTGTATCATGAAAATCCAACAAATCTTTATACTCTGTTCCATTCGTATCAATAGAAAATATAATTCCAATACCATATTTTCCTCCGTTTTCTGTCATTCCATACAATTTTCCTACAGACAGAGTTAATGAACCGAAGGGTTCTGCACCATTTACGCCGTTAAAATTATATAAATCCCTATATCCGCTTCCATCTGTATTAATAGAAAAAATACAACCATCATAGTTTGATCCCATTCCTCCCGCAGAGGTCATACCATATAAGGTATTTTCCCAAAGTATTAATGAGCCCATTGGAGTTTCACCGTTTGTCCCATTAAAATTAAATAGGTTTGTGTATCCACTCCCATCCGTCTTAATGGAAAATATACAGCCTGCATCGTTTGTTCCTCCTGCCGAAGTCATGCCATATAAAGTATTTCCTGAAATGGTTAAATCTCCAAAGGGATTTGCGCCATTAGTACCGCTAAAATTAAAAAGAACAGTATAGTTTGAATTAACCGGATTACTTGGGCTACTCGGGGGAGAATTTGATTTTTTACAAGCAACTAAAAAGAGACTTATTAAAAGTAGTTTACAAAGTAAACGCATAAGAACAGAATTTTTTATTTCCATGGCGAATATAGTAAATTATATTAATAATCAATAATTTAATTCTTTATTATTTTAACTACTTTCTTATTGTCTTTTGTTAGCATTACAGCAAAATACGTCCCTGGCGCCAGACCAGAAGCATTGAAGTTTCGTACATAATTACCCTGATTATACGTTTGATTCACAAAGACATCTTTCACCTTATCCCCCTGTATATTAAAAATGGAAATGGTTACCGGCGTGGTTTCTTTTACTGCAAACTGAAAAGCAGTTTGTATGGTAACGGGATTAGGATATGCGATAAGAGCGTCGTAGTTAGGTTTAGGAGCAAATTCGCTACTCATCCTATAACCGGTATCGATATTCCTTTGAGGCCTTCTATCATGCACAGCACCCGAATCAGATTGATAGGTGTAGTAAGGGGCCTGGCAGCAGGTTCCAAAACATAGTGCATCAAAAAAAGCTCCATGCTTAATGATGATATTGCCCGATGTAGGCTTTAAATCTATAAATGACTGTTCGCTTCCAACTAGCCAAAGCCCACCTGTATCGGAAACATTCAACTGATTCACATATATAGGACTACAATAGTTGCTCCATATAGCATAAGGAAGGGTATCGTATCCCTTTACGGTATAGTTTCCTAAACATGATAGTGGTTCGGATGGATAGTTGTAGGGGATGCAAGAACTCGGAATATACGTTGAGTTATTCGATTCCATCTCTGAAATAATGGTGTATAAGTTAAAAAAGAGCATATAATCTAAGCCATTGAAATTGCCCGAATACCCCGGCCCTCCCCTTTGATAAGGTGGCCCCCAGATAAACCGGTTGGGAGCGGCCCAGCCGCAGCCGGAAAAATCAGCGTTAGCCTGGGTGGTATCCTCGTGATGAAAAGGCCCATCGTAGGGAGCACTGTTGATAATATCCTGCATGATGCAAAGACTTAACCAGTTGTAATTGGTAGTATTAGGATAAAGTATCTGATATACTGCCAGGAAAAGCTGGTCTTCCCCATATATATTACTATAGCGTGAATAAATAGAGTCATATTCCGAAGGATTCTCAAGGCGCGCTACACCAAGAAGCGTATTCGATTCAGAAAGTTCCAGTTCAGTATAATAACCCATGTTTTCAAGCAATGAATCAACCCCGGGGCAACCATTTGAATATGCACCCCCCATATTACTCATAGCAGCTATTTCGCAACCCATTTCAATATTTGCGGAAGGAGGTGGGTTTGCAGGGAGTGAAAGCTCACCTAAGTCATAATTATTCCACACTAGTTTATTAAACGCGGGACATGTTATAGCTGTTGCATTTGAAAACCCAAACCATGTGTCGGCAATCTGCTCGAGGGGAGCACAATATGCATAATCTTGCCCACCGCCAAGCCCTATAGATGAACCATCCGGATAAGTAAGCTGGAAATCACAAGCTATAATATAATTCATTATTCTTGTGCCTTCAGCAATGGCTATACTCCGCAAATCAGTGTACTGCGTAGCAAAATGTACAGTACCTAACGAATTATAAAAACTATATATGCTATCCCCAAGTAGTTGCTCACACAAACAAAGTCCCATCAATATGGCATAATAATTATCCTGGCTAGTTCCGTGTACATTGGCATAGTTATTACCTGCGCCACTATAAGCCGATGAAACAACAGTTACGGGTCCAACTTCTCCACTTCCGATGGCTCCATATCCTTGATAGTAAGGATTTGTACGCGTAGAGGCAATAAAAGGAGCAGTATCGACTTTTTCATAAAAGTTACCAGGTACATCATCCTGCATCATATACCCGTCGCCCGGCCAGGTAATGGGCAAGCTCGTATAATTAGGACATACGGTATTGCTCACCGTTTTACTAGCATTTACCCATCCTGTCATAGCAGAACTGTCTAACCGGAAAACCGCATGAAGGGCATAAAATAATTCCATAACCGTTTCATTGGTATTTTGTCCATTCTTTTTTAATAAATAATATTCTGTAGCAAGGGTACTGATATAATATCCCAAATTCCTGCCCTGATCGCTCCACCATATATACTCATTGCATCCGGAATCACTAGTACCCCCATTGCGGATATAGGCGGGTATACTTTTGCCGGAGTCCATACCCATATCCATAAAATAATGTGTTAACCTGTAGCGGTAATGCCAATAGGTATTCATGGGGCTTTGAGGATTGGTGCATTGGGCGTTAACCCGATCCTGGAATAGCATGCCTGGTAGTAAAAAAAGAATAGCTATATACTTTTTCATATTTAATAAAGGATTTAGCTGTTATTTACTTTCCTTAAGTTTCGTTATTTGAGCCTGCATATCATCGAGCCGTTTTTCCAGTTGAATAGTGTACAAGGTAAGTTCCTCCACCTTTTGCAAAAGCTTGTTGTTCATTTTACCCAACTCAACCCCATCGCCGCTTTCCATTTCATTAGCCGATGCTATACCGGGCAAATGATGGTTCAATTTCAGATAATTCTCAAGTTCCTTTAATGGCATCAGCTTATAATCTTTATCAAATACAAAATCGCATCCCGATATACAAACCTTCACCTCTGTCGACCAGATGGTGCCCCCCACATTAAGAGCATATAAACTATTCGTGGTTTGAATAAGGACATTTCCGTTAGAGGCAATATTAAATATATTACTACCTGAAGAATTAGTCACGGTAAGTGCCGAAGTGGTTGGTGAGGCGGGAATCTTTATATTAAGTTGAGCATTGGGCGAAGTTGTTCCGATACCCACCTTCCCAGCAGCGTAAGTATTCCCGTTTTTATCAATGGTGAATATATCTTGTACCGAAGTCGGATTTACTACCGAGAACTGGATAGTGTTAGTGTTGCTCGATACGCTGAAAGGTGCATCAGGTAAATTAGATACACCTCCTTCACCTATGCCCACCCAAGTACAGTGCCTGGTTACCAATGCTTCATATCCATTTGAAATTCCCTGCCTGTACCATTCCGGCTGAGCACTATCGCATGGAGTAAGAGGTAAAACAAAGGGATACATAATACTTTCTTGACTGCCACCCTTTAAGGGTACCAGTTTTCCGTGCTTGTCAATTCCCATAAAATCAGTTGTAGTATCGGTAACTAATCCTGACATTTTAACATAGCCTGTTGTGGAAATAGTATCGCTGCTGGTTGTCCAGCTTGGTGTTTGAGCAAAACCTGTTTGGCATGAGATAATAATAATCCCAAAAATCATCAGTACTTTAAAGAGGTAACTTACAGTATATTTCATAATTATATAATTTATATTTATTAAGAGATAAAGATATTTATTTTATTTAAATAGAATGCAAATATAAAAATAGTTTTACATTCTATCGTATCCGATAGAGCCTTTTTTTTAAAAATATCCCTTCTTGCAGTTCATTTCTTGTAAAATGACCGAAAGGGAAAGGGAAAGAGAAGAGCGTTTGAGATTTCAAAAACAATTTGGAAAACACCTGAGAAAACTCAGGATGTCAAAGGGACTGTCAATGTCAGAATTTGCAAGAGCTTGTTATATAGAAAATTCCAATATTGCTCGTATAGAATCAGGCAGAATAAATCCTTCTTTATTTGTTTTAAAGAAACTTGCAGTGGGATTAGAAATTAGTCTTGCGGAGTTACTTAAAGGGTTTGACTAAGTATATGTAACACACTAACCTCAGACTCCCCCATTTTTTCTATCTTCGCCTTTCCAAAAACCTCATTGCATGAATTTTCTCGATTTTGAAAAACCCGTACAGGAACTGTTGGAACAGATAGATAAAGTGAAGCAGGTGGGCGAAAAAGGAAAAGTAGATACCACCGCCACCGTTAAAGAACTGGAAGAAAAGATACTGGAAGCCCGCAAACAGATAACCGACAAATTAACCCCCTGGCAAAAAGTGCAACTGTCGCGTCACCCTGACAGGCCCTATACACTTGCTTATATTGATGCGCTTACCGAAGGAACTTTTTTTGAACTGCACGGCGACCGCAATGTGAAAGACGATAAAGCCATGGTGGGCGGGCTCGGCAAGGTAAACGGAATGAGCGTTATGTTTGTAGGCCAGCAAAAGGGAGTAACCACCAAGCTGCGTCAATATCGCAACTTTGGCATGCCCAACCCCGAAGGATACCGCAAAGCACTCAGATTAATGAAGCTTGCTGAAAAATTCGATGTGCCTATTGTTACCTTTATTGATACCCCCGGAGCTTATCCCGTCCTGGAGGGCGAAGAACGCGGACAGGCAGAAGCAATAGCCCGCAATCTATATGAAATGATGCGCCTGCGGGTGCCTGTTATTTGTATTATAATTGGAGAAGGGGCCTCGGGCGGCGCACTCGGAATAGGCATAGGCGATAAAGTGCTGATGCTGGAAAATACCTGGTATTCGGTGATTTCTCCTGAATCGTGCTCTTCTATTCTTTGGAGAAGCTGGGATTTTAAGGAAAAAGCAGCCCAACAGTTAAAGCTTACCGCCGACGATATGCTGCATAATAAACTGATTGACGGAATTATAAAAGAACCGCTTGGCGGGGCCCACGTTAACCCCGAAGAAGCATTTGCATTGGTAAAAGAAGAACTACTCAAGCAACTTGACAAGCTGGGCAAAATGGATACTGACAAAAGAATACAGAAACGGATAGACAAGTTTTGCAATATGGGTGTATTCTCGGAAGGGGTTCCGGCGGGAGAAGAAAAAAAATAGTTTTCGCTATGAAGCATATTGTTCTTTTTTTATGCCTTTTACTGCCGTTTGCAGGTTCGGCTCAACTGCTCGACTCGCTTTCATTGGATACGATGACGGCCTGCACCAGTATGCAAGAGGCTTTGAAAGACAGTAACAACGTACTTAAATTAGACCTCAGTAAACAACGGCTTTCCGAATTCCCTAAAGAGCTGCGAAAACTTACCAGCCTGCAATACCTTGACCTTAGCAAGAATAAAATTACCGACATACCACCCTGGATAGGAGAGCTGAAAGACTTGCAGATACTTATACTATACAAAAATAAAATTGACAGCCTGCGCTCGCAGATAGGCGAACTGAGCCATTTGAAATACCTTGACCTTAACCGCACCGATTTGGAAAAAATTCCACGGAGTATAGGTAAGTTAAAAGAGTTGCAAACCCTCAATTTGTGGAGCGATAATATAGGCGGGTATCCTATTGAATTAAAATACCTTGCCGACAACCTGAAAGTACTCGATCTGCGGGATGTGCTGGTAAACCAGGCCAGCCAGGAATTCCTGAAAGCTATTCTACCTAACACCACTATTTATTTTTCGCCTATCTGCCCCTGCGAACGATAGGTGCTTATACTGACAAATAGACCACCTCGGGGGAAAAATGTACTTTTGAATCCCCTGTGAAAAAGTTTATCTGCATATCCATGTTTTGCCTGGCGGGTTTTACAGCCAAATGCCAGTTCATCGATACCCTGCAGGCAGCTATCGAAAGAAAAGGCAATTTTTCTTTTTGTTTCAATACACGTAATTCTTTTATAGGTGGTAATGACGCTACTATTTTCGGATACATGGTAGGGGTTTGCTTTGGTAAAAAATTCACCGTTGGCGGAGGTATTAACTCACTGTCTTCATCTATCTATCATACAAAATACGAAAACGGAGACACCTTAAAAGGCAAGCTTAGTTTTTTCTTTTTCTCCTATTTTGCCGAGTATATTATGACTCTTTCCAAGCATTGGAGAATAGATATACCTGTATCTATTGGTATCGGAAGTGCATCTATGCAGTACAAGACTAATACGCTATTAAAAACCGAAAATAACAAAATGATCATGCCCCTTGAGCCACAGGTGGAAGTGGATTATAACTTCAATAAATATTGCGGATTATATACCCAGGTAGGCTACCGTTATATGCTTATTAACAATAACTTATTGAATTATAATTTTAATTCTGTAACCTATTCGGTTGGGGTGTTGATCTATCCCCTGGAAATATATGCCGGGCTCTTTCCCCATACCAAATGGGCCAAGATGATTGAAAACGGCGATTGAAACATTCTTCACTCCTTATCCGTAAAAGGCATTAATTGCTCCTTTGGCTTGTGTTAATGCTTATACCCCGGTGAAAAAAATCTGTTGCATAGTCCTCTTCTCCTCTGTTGCAGTAACATCCCAATGCCAGTTTATCGATAGTTTGCAGGCTATCATCCGGCGAAAGCCCAGCTATGTCTTCAGCTTCGATTCGCGCGACTCCTATATCGACAATAATTATGCCAACATCTTCGGCATTATGGCCGGAGTTTGTTTTGATAATAAATTTACCATTGGCGGAGGATACAACACCCTGTCATCGCCCATTTATAAAAATCAATATTTAGGCGATGAGGCTGTACGTTCTGATCTGCACTTTGCCTACTTCTCTTATTTTGTAGAATATACCATCAACTTAACCAAGCATTGGGAACTCGATTTGCCTGTGCTCATCGGCATCGGAAGCTCATCATACCAATATACCATAAACGATGTAGCAGTTGTAAAAAGCAGGGAGCTCGTCATGCCGCTCGAACCGCAGGTAACGCTGGGATATAACATTAATAAATATATCGAGTTCTCGACCCAGGTGGGTTATCGTTTCATGCTTATCAATAACAATTTGTTAGGTTATAATTTCAATTCAGTTACCTACTCAGTTGGCTTGTCGGTTTCTCCTTTCGAAATATATGCTCACTTATTCCCCGATACCAAGCTTGGCAAGCTAATTCAATCGAATGGTTGAGGAAAGAAAATTCCGGTGTAAAGGATTTACTTTCCATACATACATTACATTTGTCTTATCTTAGGCAGATTAACCCATACATGAACGAGAGCTTAAACCCCGACAGTGAAAACCTTCCTGCTTCCGAAAAAGAAGTAGAGATAGTTCTCCGTCCCCAACATTTCAATGAATTTTCAGGGCAGGAAAAGGTCATTGAAAACCTCCGCATTTTTGTCCAGGCTGCTAAACAGCGTAGTGAAGCCCTCGACCATGTGTTGTTGCATGGCCCTCCCGGATTAGGCAAAACAACCCTTGCCAACATCATCGCATCTGAACTGGAAGTGAATATACGTATCACCTCAGGACCTGTACTTGAAAAGCCCGGCGACCTTGCAGGATTGCTCACCAATCTGAATGATTTTGATGTTTTATTTATTGATGAAATACATCGCCTGAGCCCCGTAGTGGAAGAATATCTTTATTCAGCTATGGAAGACTACCGTATCGATATTATGATTGATACCGGGCCCAATGCACGCAGCGTGCAACTAAAACTGAATCCCTTTACATTGATTGGGGCTACTACCCGTTCAGGACTTCTCACCTCTCCTTTGCGAGCGCGTTTCGGCATCAACTTTCGGTTAGATTATTATCATGCCGAACTACTGCAAAGAATTATCGAACGCTCATCAGGCATTTTAAATATACCCATCAGCAAAGAGGCTTCCTGGGAAATTGCCCGCCGTAGTCGTGGTACTCCGCGTATTGCCAATGCATTGCTGCGCCGCGTGCGCGACTTTGCCCAAATAAAAGGCAGCGGCAGTATAGATTTAAAGGTTACCCAATATGCCCTTAAAGCATTGAATGTAGATGAAAATGGTTTGGATGAAATGGATAACCGTATCCTAACCGCCATTATTGAAAAATTTAAAGGAGGGCCTGTTGGAATCTCCACCATCGCCATTGCCGTAGGCGAACAGCCCGGAACGATTGAAGAAGTATATGAACCTTTTTTGATACAAGAAGGCTATATGGCCCGTACCCCAC